>OGPQ01000101.1_pt1 | contig 72351 bp, 54 predicted proteins | sample 1552971 | NCBI WGS metagenome assembly OGPQ01 (sample SAMEA2580232, study PRJEB22360) | human gut metagenome | biome: human gut; feature: human-associated habitat; material: faeces | place: Denmark | collected 2008/2010 | reverse complement strand
TGGCGGGAAGAGAGCTTGATTTTCTCCGTTCCCTGCTCGGCCGCTACCGAGCCAATCTCCAGATTCTTGCCAAAGATGGGGCGCACCGCAGAGAAAAGCACTTGCGCGTCGATGCCCTCTTGCGCCATGCGCTCCTTGTTCAGGTTGAAGTAGAATTCCTGATAGTCATCCTTCCACCAGGAGAACTCCGAATTGATGAGCACTTCCTTGATACGCCGGTGCGTCAGCAGCTTGGCCTTCAGCTTCTCCGCCCACTCATAGAGTTCGTCGTAGTTGTAGCCGTACATCCTGATGCGGTAGGAGCCGGCACTCTCGCGGACGTCATTACTGAACCCCTGGTCCTGCAATCCGTAGATGCCCCAGCTGCCGCCTCCCAGTTCCAGTGCCTTGCTTATCATATTGGCTTTCAGTGTATAGGGAAAACCGCTGTTCCGGGCTTCCTTCTTGAAATAAATCTGCATACTGGCACGCCGGGGGCTGTAGATGGAAGTATGAAACTGCCTGATTTCCTTGAACCGGCTGAGGTAGGTCTCCATACGTTTCATCAAAGTGTTCATCTGCTCGAGGGTGCTGCCATTGGGAAGGTTGGCGTTGGCATAGAGCACCACCTCCTCATTACGGGTGAAGTAACTGCCTTCGTACACCTTCTGTATGAAAAGCCGCAAGCTGCCGCCCAGCGCCTTGTCCACAACGGGTTTCACCGACTCCTTATAGGTATCCGAACCGAATACCTTATTGTAAGCAGCTTCCCATTTTCCCCCTCCTTCCAGTTTGTCGGGCAACAGAAAAACAGGCAGACCGAAACCCAACAGCAACAGCAGGCATACAGCCCAGCGCCAACGGCACAGAAAACGGATGAGAGCAGAGTAGCAGCAGGAGAAATAAACGGGGAAACGTCTGAAAATCCGTCCCAACCTTGTTTTGAATGTTTGCGTCAGCCCCGGCAAGACAAGACGCCTTTTCTTCCCCGTAATCCGCCTCACCAGTCCTATCTTCTCAATCATCGACGGAACAAAGAACAATGCCACCATCAAGGAAACAGCCAGATTGATGATCACTACCGCTGCAAAGTCCTGCAGGTTGAGCCGTATCCTCTCGTCAAGGAAGAAAATGATAACAAGCGCACCCATCGTAGTGAGGGTTGCCGCCAACACCGACAGGAAGGCCTTGAGATTACGCCGGTGCAGAATGTGGTCGGTCATGACAATGGTACTGTCTATCACCAGATTCAGCGAGACAGTGATACCCGCCAGCGAATAAAGCTGCATCTCAAGTCCGAAGAGGTAGTAGAAGATAAGTGCCACCGCTATATTTACAGCCAGGCTGGTAACTATCAGAAAAAGATATTTCAACTTACGAGTAATGAGCCATACGAATACAAGCAGGATGAGTACCGTCAAACCGGTACGGAAGTAAATCTTGTCCAGTTCTTCCCGTATGTACTCGGTCGCATCATAGCTGGTATGCACTTCATATCCGACAGGAAGTACCTGCCGAACAGCTTCCATCTCGTCCATCACGGCACGGTTCAGTTGCAACTGGTTGGCAGTTTCTTCCGCAGTAATGGATAGATAGACGGAATTCAGCCCATTGATGCGGTAATAGCTTTGCGGCTCCTCCTCCATACGGACAGCCGACACCAGTTCGTCCAAGCGGAGCAGTTTCCCGTCGGTAGCCGTCACGGTGATGGCAGCAGGATTAAAACCAAGGGAGTTGCTCTCCGGCACCAGTGCCAGGCGTATCCATTCCCGGCTACCGTTACCTGTATCCACATTGTGCGTACCCAGAAATTCCTTCCGGTAATGCCGCTGTACTGCCTCGCTGATGTCCGATAGGGTCACACCCAGCAAGCGCAACTGTTCACTGTCATATTCCAGTCTCCACTCCATGGGCGTGGCACCGCTGAGTTCCACCTTATAGATACCCGGAATATTTGCCAGCCGCGGCTTGATATGCTCCTCGGCATACTGCTGAATCAATATCGGAGTGGAAGGGGCATTCAGTGTGAAGGACATGAAAGGGCGTGAGGCGTTCTCGTCGGGCACTTTCATGTGAATGGTGGGATAGCTGACACCTTCGGGCAATTGGGGCCACGTCTGCCGGATGATGGTGGAAGCTTCGAAGCGGACTACCTCGACATCGGCATGCTTGTCCAGCTCCACAGTAATGTTGCCGTAGCCGTTGCCCGAGGTGGAGTTCAGCCGCTTCACTCCGCGGATACGCGCCAGCATGGATTCCAGCTTGCTGGTCACTTCCATCTCCACCACCCGCGACGAAGTGCCAGGCATGCTGAAACCCACCGTGAAGCCGGGCAGGCTGCGTGACGGATTCAGCTTGACGGGGAGCAGCGGTATCAACGCCACCCCTACCAAAGCAAGGCAGACAAACGCCACTATGACGGTGAAGGAAGAAACTCGTTTCATCAGTTATTATAATCAAATTTTTCCGACAGCGAAAATCCGCTGGCAAAGTCGTGCAACGTCAGTTTCCGTATCTTGTAATAATTCAGCCAGTAGTCCTGCAAGGCGGAGATGTAATTGCGTTGCGCTTCCTGCTGGCGGTTCAGCGAGAGGGTCAGGCTGTTGATGTCTGCCTTGCCGATAATGAAGCGCTGGCGGGTTTCGTTATACGCCAGGATGGCAAGGTCGAGGGCCTCTTCGGCACTGGCGACGAGGGCTTGCTGGACGTTGAAGTCGCTGACGGTCATGATAACCTCCTCCTCAATGCTGATTTCACTCTGCCGGGCAGAAGTCTTCACCACGTTCAGATTGTTCCTCGCCATGTTGTATTTGCCTTTCCTCACGCCCCAGTCCACCAGTGGAATGGAGACACTGACCGACACCATCTCCTGCTGCATGGGATGCCTGTATGCTTCACCGAATTTCTCTGCCACCTGGTTGAAGCCGACGCTGGCGTTGATGCTGGCGTTGAAGCGCGATTCCTTCTTCGTCTTGTCTACTGTCTGCTCGGCTTCCAGCACTTCCTGACGAAGCCCCAGAAATTCCGGATTGTTGGCTTGAGCGGCCAGCAAAGCCTCATCAACCGGTATGGTCAGCGCCCTCGGACGTCCCGGAAGCGACACCCTGATATCCGTGTTCTTCTCCATATTCAGAAAAGATGCCAACGAAAACATGGCGCGCTTCAAGGCACTGGCGGCATTCTGCAAAGTATTGCGGGCGTTCACCACGTCGAGTTTCAGCGTCAGCAGGTCGGCACGGCTGATGGCGGCTATTTTCAAGCGCTGCATGCCGATGCGGTAGAGGGTATCGGTGGAGACGGCATTGTCCTTGGCCAAGTCATATTCCGCCTGTGCCATGGCAAGCGCAAAGAAATAGGTAGTGGCCTGCTCGGATACTCGCTCTGCATTGTAAATATACTCCTTCTTCACCTTTTCGTACTTCAGCGGCTCAATCCTGCGTTCCCAACGGAAAGGATTGTAACCGACCAGACTCTGCGAGTAGCCCAAACGAACCGGAACACTGGTGAACTGGGTATACTTGTTTCCACCGAAGCTCCGCATATAGCCCAGCTCCGTATCCAGATAGAACGTACCGCCCGTCAAGTCGAAATTCTGTCTGACGGCAAGATTGCCGTATGCATAGAAGGATTGCTGGCTGCGATAGATGTCAAGGTCCTGTTCGGAGTCGTAACGCTTGGTGATATCGCGGTTGTACTGTGCCGGAGTCATGTTCAGCGTCAGGCTGGGAAGGCGGTTTGCCTTATAGGTGCGGTATTCCCAATAACCGGCCAGATACATGTTCTTGGTGCGGAAGGCTTCCAGCGAACTGTCATTCGCCAGGGCAATGGTCTGCTGCAAATCGAGCGTTATCCGCTGTTGGGCAAAAGCGGAAAGGGCTCCCAGACTGAACAAAAGTATAAGACTTAATTTCTTCATGCTCTTTCTTTTCTATAAATAAACCAATATATCAACGGGATGATGAACAGACTGACCAGTGTCCCCACGAACATCGCCCCAATCATCGCTATGGAAAGCGGCTTCTGCAGCTCCGAGCCCATGTCGAACGAGAACAGCAGCGGAACCATAGCGAAAATGGTGGTGAGCGATGTCATGATGATGGGCCGGAGCCTTCTGCGCCCCGCCTCGTGGATGGCCTCGAGCAACGGCATACCAGCCCTCCGTAATTCATTAATGGCATCCAGCTTCAGGATGGAGTCGTTGATGATGATACCGCACGTCACAATCAGTCCGATGGCGGACATCAGGTTCAGGGTATGCCCGCATATCCACAACAGAAGCAGGGCAAACGCCACATCTATCGGAATTTCCAGCAGCACGATGAGCGGCTGCACGAAGCTTTCGAACTGGGCGGCAAGAATGAAATACATCAGCAGGACAGAGATGAAAAGAATCACCACCAACTCGTCCAGCATCTGGCGGTTGGAGAAGAAACTGCCGGAGAAGGCCGTATCCCAGTCACCCGTGGCATCTGCCTCCCGCTTCACCTTTTCCATCAACTCCGGAGCATCGTCCACTTCATAGAAACGGAACGGTATATATTCACCGTTGCGTCCTGCCGTAATCGTTTTCAAGTCCTCAGCCGGACGCACCTTTACCAGCTCCCGAAGCGGAATATACTCCACTTCGCCCTTACTGTCCGGACGGGTCTGTATCAATGTCTGCTGCAGCACCTCATTCACTGTCCGCTCCTCGCCCACAATGCTGATAGGCAGGTATTGCTGGTAGGAATGGAGCATAGCTACGCTGTTCTCCTTGAACGCTGTCCGCAGCGTACGGTAAAGCTCGTCATACGAAACGTCATAGAGCAACAGCTTTTCCTGCAGGATGCTTATGTCAAGCTGGTTCTCGAAAGCGATACCTACGGGCGCTGTCCCCGTAAGCTCCGCAAACTGTTGTTCCAGTCCGCGCAATTCTTCCGCCGCCGGCGCCTTCTCCTTATTGCGGGCATAAAGTCCCGCCACCACATCGGCCTCCCCGGTCACGAAAAGCTTCTCGAACACGGTTTCGGGTGGAGAAAAGGAGACTGTCGCCAACGGATATTCCCGTGTCAACCACTCGCCCGCCTGCTTCTGCAAGGGAGCAATCCCGTCAGGCGAGGAAGTCTTGAAATACAATTCTGCCTCCGAAGAAGAGAGAGCCTGCTCACGGTTCAGCAGATAGTCCTGCTGGCCTATGGCAGCCGTCTGTTCCACAGTCTTGTCCAACAACTGTCCGAACAGCACATTCACACGATGCCGGTTCTCGTCCACATGTATATTTTCGTTCCATTCCACATGGACTATCAGTTCATTCTGGTCTATCTGCGGCATACGCTCCTTGGCTATGGAATAGAACAGAAAGACACAAAGAGGAACAGAAACTACACAGAATATGATACTTACCGTCTTGTGGGAAAATACCCAGTCGATGCCCGCATCATAAAAACGGTCCAGCGTATGTTCCTTCAACGGATTGTTGATGCGGATGCGGGAGAACCACGACCTGCCGCGCAACCCCATCCGGTAGACCAGCATATAGAGGACTGGCAGCAGCATGATGCCCGTGAAGTAGGAAACCAGCAACCCTACCGTAACAGAGAATGCCTGGTCGTAGAACAACGCCCCTGCAATGCCGCTCATGAATATCAGCGGCACAAATACGGCAATAGTGGTCAGCGACGAACTCAGCATGGGCGTAATCACCTCACTCGTTCCCGTCACGCAAGCCCGCCGCAACGAATAGCCCCGTTCGCGATACTGCGAAATGTTCTCCGTCACAATGATACTACTGTCAATCATCATACCCAACGCCAGGATTAATCCCGACAAAGAAATGATATTGAGTGACATCTTGAACAAGTAGAAGAACAGGAAGCAGATGACAATAGATACCACCATACTCAATCCGATGATGAACGGTGATTTGATGTCACCCAAGAAGAGTACCGCCACAATGCAGATGAACAGGAAACCCAACGACAAATTTTGCTGAAGATTGGAGATGGTATAGTCCAGCAACTCCGTCTGGTTACGGCTGATGCTAAAATCAATGTCGGGATATACTTTCTTGAAGTAGTCCATCGTACTGTTGATGGCAAGCTTCATGTCTTCCATATTCTCGTCCACCTGCTTGATGACGGCAAGGGTAACGGCACGCTTGCCATTGCTCATGGAGACACCTTTCTCCTTGGCAGGAACAATCTCTACCCGGCAGAAGTCTCCCAAGCGGATGATACGTCCTTCCTTGCGCAGCAGGATGCCCTTCACGTCCTCCTCTGTCCGCAGCAGGGTGGAGAACTTAATGTTGTATTCGTAGTAGCCGTCGCGCACAGTCATGCTGCCCGGCTCCACGTTGTTTTGCGCCAGCACGTTTTCTATGTCTTCAATGGAGAACCCCAACACAGCAAGCTTATCCGGGTCGGGCACAATCTGTAACTGGCGTTCGACCAAACCCGTGACATCCACCATTGCCACTTCCGCCAACTGCTCGATGCGACGCTTTATGACATTTTCGGCAAACTCGCACAAATCAAGAAACGCGCGTTCGTCCACCTTGCCGTATGCACTGTCGTTTTTTAGGGTCAGATTGAGGTAGAAGACAGGAATGTCCGTCGCACTTGCCTTTATCACCTTCGGGCGTTCGGCATCCTTGGGCAGATAGTTCATGGCGGCGTCAATCTTCTCGTTCACTTCTATGAAGGCAAGGTCGGTATTCGTACCGAAGTCGAAGCCCAGGCGGATGATGCCTGCACCATCGCGCGTCTCGCTGTCCATGTCCTTCAGTTTCGCCACCTGGATGAGCTGCTGCCGCAGAGGTTTCACCACCGTATTCTCTAATTCACGCGCCGAGGTATTCTGCGCCGACACCTGCACTGTAATTTCCGGGATGGCAATATCGGGCAGCAAGGATACCGGCAAGGTGAAGTAAGTCACCAGCCCGACAATGAAGCATGCTGTAAATGCCATCAGTACGGCAATAGGCCGCTGTATCAAAAACTTTATCAATTGAACTATGAATTTTGAATTACCACTTATCACTCATTATCTATCAACCACCTTCACCGGTGCTTCATGTGCCAGATTCACATTTCCCGTCACAATGACCGTATCGCCCTCTTTCAGGGCATCGTCGGCCATACTATAGCTTTCCGCATTCTCCAGACCGGTCTGCACATAGTTCCACTGCGCCTTTCCGTCTTTCAGGGTAAACACCACCTGCTTGCCCGAACGCAACACCACGGCACTCTTCGGGATTACAAGCTGTCCGCCCAGAGAGCGGTGCACGTTCACCCTCACGTTCATCCCACTGAACAGCCGTCCCTTGCCATTGACGGTAGCCTTCACCTTAACCATCCCCTTGTCATCCACCAGAGGATTGATTTGGGTGATGCGCCCCTCCTGTCTGGAACCGGCATCCGAATAAGGGGTAACAATCACCTTGTCGCCACTCTTTATCAACGGCAGTTCGCTTTCCAGCACCGTGAAGTCCACCTCCATACCTTGAGTGCCGATAATGGAGCAGAAGGCTTCCGAGGTACTTGCCTCGTTGAACGGTTTGGAGAACAGGTTCGCCACTACCCCGTCAAAAGGCGCAACCAGCGTGGCGTGTTCCTCTTCATACGCGGCAAGCTCATACTGGGCGAGGCTCTGGTCGTAACCGCTCCTCACGCGGGCCAGCTTCATGATGTCAGCAGGTACTTTGGAGGCATCCCCCACCGGATAGCCTTGCCCTATCAATACATCCTGCAGCTCAAGTTCCGCTTTTTCCAAGGCATCCTTGGCCTGCGCGGTCTTGTTCTTCAGGCGGAACTTATCCAGTTCGGCAAGTTTCTGCCCTTTGCGCACCGGGTCACCGTTCTTCACGTAGATGTGTGCCACTACACCGGTGGTCTCAAAACGCAAATCCGCCATGGCACCGGCGGTTACTTTTCCGTTGCTCACCAGTTCATGCTCAAAGGTCGCCCGCTTCAGGACTTTCACGGTCACTTCATTGCTTTCACTTGGCAGGACGGTTGCCACCCCTTCCTCGGACTCTTTTCCCTTTCCGGCATCGGAGCAGGCGGCAAGCAGGGCAACGGCCATGCATAGCAGGTATCGATAGTTCTGTGTCTTCATATTCATACTCAATTATAAATTGATAAAATTAATCGTTTCAAAAAAACGAACCGATATTTGCATGTGGACACTTTTTTCATAGCACTTTAGCAATTAGTTCACTCATTATTAACACTTTCCGTTTTTATTCATCTTTTTTAATATGGACAAAAATAAGCTGAATCTTTTTTATTTCCTCCCTCATCTGTCGTATTGCCGTAGAATGCACTTTCGGCTCTTTCGTCAATACCATCCACTTCATTTTTTCAAACTTGTCCGGTTGCCTGAAGCTTGGTTCCGCATAAAGCTTCGCAAGCAGATAATAGGGATAAATACGTCCCGGCAAACGATGGGTGGAACGGATAAACCAGTCTTCCGCTGACAAGCAATCACCCATCTGCTGATAGTTCTTGCCTATCACATTCAGTATCATGGGGTCACAACTACGCTGTAAAGCTTCTTTCAAAATACGGTTGGATTTACTGAACTGCTGCTGCTTGTGCAATCCATGCCCATATTCGAACAAGAAAGATGCCCGGTCCCTCAACAGAGGATAAAGGCGCCCGTACTCTTTCTCTGCCGATTGATACGCACCTGCATTATACAGCACCCGCGCATTCATCCACTCCCGACAGGCCTGCTCCACTTGCAAGTCATTCTTCAGGCGAAAACCGCCAATGATGCCTACTGATACAGCCAGCCCCAACCATTGCCAACGGTCGGCACCGGACAAGCACGCCACAAGCAATCCTCCAAATGTAACGATAAATACCGGAAGTTGTAGCGGATAGGAGGAAAAAGAGAATATCATCAAAGAAAGAATAGCCCCACAGATACCATAACGTCCTTTACGGACTCCCCTATACAAACACAGCACGACCACAACCAATAGACATACCGCCAAAGGAATGCCCAGTTCGACCGCAGCCTGCAGATATTCATTGAATGCATATTCCGGACTTCCCGCCACACGTTCCTCCCACGGTTCATAATCACCTGCTGCAAAATAAGTTTCCTGCGCATTTCCATAGGCTGCTGCGAAATTATGAATCCCATATCCGGTCAACGGCTTTTCTGCAATGGCACGACAAGTTATCTTCCACATGAAAAGACGGCCACGTGCAGAATCGGGTTTCAAGACAAACAGTAAATAGCCCGCCAATAGCAAGACACAGAATCCACCGACCACTACCATCACCACACGCTGCCTTTGCTGCTGCCATAATAATCTGAACTTATCCGTCCAATCCATATGCCAAGCATATACACACAGACAGGAAACTCCTGCCGCCAACCATGCCGAACGGCTCATTCCTGCCGGAAGCACACAAAGGATAAGCAGCATCACACCACCGGCAACAACACGTCCCCCCCTCCTGCCACAAACCAGCCATTGATACAAACATACCGGAAGTATCATAGCCAAATAGCCCGAATAAGGTCCCGGATTGAAGAAAGAACCCGTCAAGGCGTACATAGAGTGACCGGAAGTTGCAAAGCCATAGAGTTGGCGCAACCCTAAAATAGCTTCAGATCCTCCCAACACAACCAATACCCAGGAAATCACAGAATCCAAACTTATAAAATCCCCTTTAGACTTAAAGATAAGCGCCGATAGAATACATCCAGCCAACAAGAAGGACGCCTTGTCGAACCAGACCCACTGCCCGACAGTTTCAGCAGGAAGTAACCCTGAAGAAGCTACGCATACCATTGACAATAAAACCAGAACAGCCATCCAAAGCACAGTCCAAGTAACGACAGCCTTTATTTGCCTTATTCTATTTTCTTCCATACCCGTTCCCATTTTATACTTCCTGACATATCATCCTTCGATTTCCAAATGCGTAGAGCCCTGCCTACAATAAAAGGTTCAGGCAACAATCCCCAATAGCGTGAGTCTTTCGAGTTCTCCATCTTGTCACCGGATACGAAATAATAATTCTCACGGAAACAGTATCTGCTTATAACACTGTCTCCTAACAATACAGTATCCCTCCTGAACGTCAGTTTCTCCTTCTGTTCCCATTCTATCAGATTTCTATAAAGCATCCGGTTCAGTGAATCCATCTCTACTACACTTCCTTTAGCCGGTATGTACAATGGTCCAAATTCGGCAATGCTCCAGCCCAGTTCTTTATCAAAAGGATAACTTTCAACCACTATTCCCCTATTCACAAATTCCTCGGAGTCAAGTAATTTTTGCAATTTATCTTGTGCAGCAGTATTCCCCAAGTATCCGTCATGCCCTTTCACCCTATAATGGCAGTCCTTGATTTCCAAAGTGTCTCCCGGAACTGCTATACAACGCTTTACATAATATGACATTACATCAAAGGCAATGCTGTCCCAACTTCCCGGATAAGGAAAATTGAATACAAGCACATCATTCCTCTTGAACTCCCTCCATCCGGGCATACGATGAATCTTAACCTCTTTCCTTTCCAATGCGGCAAACACATCGAACAACCTCGCTCCTTTTGAGCACTTATCAACCAGAATATAGTCTCCTGCCAACAAGGAAGGTTCCATCGAATCAGAAGGAATCTTAAAGGAAGTGACAAGCAACAACTGAGCCAACAGTCCCCAAAGAGCCACAAAACACAATCCATAGACTAAATTAATGCCCCAAGCCAACAACTTACGCAAGAATAAATTATTCCGAAACCTCATTTCCCAAAATTTGATATGAAAACCTGCTTTCCGTTCTCAATCCGAAATACTTGCTCCTCTTTGCCACGTGTGATGTCATGAAGATAAAAAAGTGCGCCCCTAGGCATGTTGTCATACACCAAAAAAGTATCGGTAGCCTTTTTCTGTCCCAACGAAATCCATCCATCTTTTCCCCCATGATAAAACAACTCATAAACATCGCCTATACGGACAAAATTATCATCATTTCTGGGCATATACATCAATTCATTGAAACATATCTCCTTACCAAAATCAATCACCATAGAAGCACCTCCCTTTTTAGGTAAATAGTAAGTAAGCACGTCACCGTCAATAATATTATCTATTTTAAGATACTTATTTTCCGAAACATCTCCTTCTATTTTCAGAGGATTCACCTTCACTCCATCATAACTGAAAGACAACTCGGCCAATTCAATACGTATATCTTTTGGCGTAGAGAACCTAACATACCGTCCTTTCACCGGTTCCGGCAAATGTATAAAAGTACGGTTGGTATGTGGGGTATCGCAAATACAATAAAATGGTTCATTCCCTGAAAAATCTTTTCTATTTGACACCTCAAATTTACTGCCTACCATGATATTGAAACAGTATCTAATCCAGTCAAAGAAAGCAGCTTTTCTTTTTAAAACGACAGTATCCTTTACAGACAAATCAGGAATGTAAGGATGTGCCTCCTTACCGTCAAAGAAAAAGGGATAACCTATGGGCTTATAGGTTGAATTCTCATAAGCAAGAGGCATATATATCATTTTAGCCTCTATATTATTGAAAGTCGCTTTTCCTTTCCTCAATTTAGCTATATCCACTCCCTCTCCTGCCGTTTGCGGACGAAATACTCCCAAATATACATAGTCGTCTTCTACATCACTTAAATCCAACACCAAATCATCTTTAAAATAATCTTCAGAAACATCCTTCACAAAACAATGTCTGAACAAGGGAGGTATCTCATCTTTCACACTCAGAAACTTCAGTTTCTCTTTTTGTAGACCATAACAATAGCGAAATACCTTCCCTATCCTTCTTCCGTCCACGTCCCACTTAAATTTAGCCACATGGAAAGAGTTTATATTAACAAAATTTCCCAAAGAATCTCTCACTACATCCCAGATATGGCCCATTCGGGATTCCGATTCAAAGAAATACACGTCTGCTGTGGCCGGAATTCCTAATGAGCGCAAAACATAAAGTCCAAAATCACACATGTCCACACATTTTCCGGCCCGATGCTCCAATAGGAAAAGAGCACCCATATGAGGTGAATCAAAGTCATTATTAAACCGAAATCCCCTTTCCCTCAGGTTCTCCATAACAACCTTCGTGGCTTCCATTACATCTGTTCCTATATAAACAGAGTCCAATAAAAACGAGAATTCCTCGCTGTATACACTCCGCCAGTCTTCAAGCGTTTCATCACCGATACGATAAGGAAGAATCAATTCACAGAAATCATCAAAGGAAAGATCTTTATTCCAAGGCCTTTTCTTCCAGACCACAAAGGCTTGATCTATATTACGAATCAGATAATCAGCAGTTATAACATGAATATCATACTCTTTATTCATCATCGAAGCCGGATATTTCTCCCATTTTGCTACTTGACTACTATCAATGATACCAAAAGAATCCGTAGTTGCTTTCCAATATCTCAACGTATCTATCAGCCACCCTTTGTAACTGTAACATTTAGGCATATTCTCAATCAAAAAGCAAGCTGCTTTATATTTCTCCCCACTATCTTTATAGTGGATAAGTACCTTTTCTAACTCGCCCCGATTACTCCCAGCCAGTTCAAGCGCTTTACTCAAACGATGGTTGTTCACACAAGAGCAAAGAAGCAATAATGTAAACAACCACACAGATTTCCTCATACCTTATTAATTTTCGTTTTTACTTTTTTAAACACTCACTGTGCATTACCAGAAACCGTAAGTATTATCGGAGATGACTCCGAATTACAATGTATTCTTACTGTTTTACTAAAATGTTCAGGATGTTCTGCCTTATAAATAATAGACAAATTCAAATCCATTCCCGGACGAACCGGCTCTTTAGAGTACTCTACAGAAATACAGCCACAAGACGTATCCACCCCTTCTATTGCCAACAGTTTATCGCCTACATTTTTCATGATAAAAGTAACCTTCTGTTCTTTTTGCCAGTCGAAATTCCCCATAGATGTCGAAACTTTATCCACATCAACAATTGTTTGAACAACATTGTCTTCATCATCAGATTTTACTTCTCTGCCTTGTATAATCTTCAAATAGAGCTCTCTTACTTTCAAATTATGGATAGGATTACCCATAGCTACAACTCTATTATCATTATCCAACAAAAAAGTTTGAAATGCCATATCAGCAGGAAAATGATTCAACTTATTCAAGTAGTCTCCTTCATCAATACAAATCGGATGTTTAAACCTTTCCACCCGTAAAGTTTGATATATCTCCATTCCATTTTTAGGACACAAGAAAAAAAGGAACTGTACCGTATGAGGTCGTATAGAATCGACTACGGTGATAAACTTTTCCCATTCAGCAAGTTTCAATTTACAACTGGTACAACCCGTAGAATCAATATAAGTCAATATTTTATATGTGTTTTGAATGGGATATTCTACCGTATCTTTTCCTTGAATCGTAAAAACCGACCTAGCAGGCAAACTCAATTCTTTTCCTATCCATTTCTGTAACAAAGAAAAAGATTTGTCTTTATTGGATTTTCCACATGAAGCAAATACCACAAAACCTAAGATTATTATTATAAAATTCTTCATAAGTTATCATTTATAAACTACCTTCAATCAATTATCTAATAAATCCATCTTGAAGAATCGTGTACTTTCATAATCAGAGCAACTTCCACAAAGAATATTTCTCTCTTCATCTACAAATATATCATTGATAAGCACACTGAAACGATATTTAGCGACCAAATTCCCTTCCCAATCCAAAACCAACAAATTGCAATGCGGAAGCAAAGGCCCCGCACCCAACTGATTCGGATTTATCAAATAAATATACCTATCCGTTACAAACGGGCAACTAAAATGCCAATACTGCTCTGAAGGGCGAGCGGGAACTACCTTGTAATTTCCCAGCCCACCTTCCAGAAAGACGTCATGCCGCAAATTTTCATTCCGATCATAGATCCGGATACGTCTCAAAGAAGCGTAAGTAACCACAAAAGCACTCCTATCCGGTTTCATCATCAGATAATGATAATAAGCCGATTTAAAGCTTTCCAAATTCTTAAAACGAATATCATTTTCCGGATAATTCCCCCCTGAGACATTCCTTCCCGTCTGAATATCTGTCACATGATATTCAGACACTCCCGGATGTTTTCTCCTATCTGCATATATATACACCCCGGGATTCAACTCTTGCACCGTCCCAATATTTTCACTTACTTTATCAATAACAAAAGAAGATGTTTTACACAAGGAATCACTTTTCAAGGTATAGGCATCCACTTCTCCTCCCGATTCAAGATACAAACAATCTTTTCCTTGAGAAACAGAAAAACGACCGGGAAGCACCATTTTCTTTATGAATTTTAAATCGGGGTAATCATAGATTCCTACTTCTTCATATCCCCCAAAAGCAATCACCCGATTGTTGATTCTATTCATCCGAGCGGGACGTACCAATTCTTCTGCCGGATATGTCTTAATAGGAAGCATTGTATCTATAGGAAAATGTTCTTTATAGATGACAGCCACAGCATTACGCTGTTCCCCACAAGCCACACAAAGAAGTAGTGCAACGCAAATAACGATTAAATGCCCTATCTTATAATTCATATTTCACCAAGACAAAATCCGGATTCACCCCTATGGCATACAACGTATTACTCTGTTCTTCAGATGCTATACGCATTACGGGAATACCCAAATCAACAATCTTCACTAAATTTCCATCATAATCATACAAGAAAACTGTACGAGGACATTTGCTTGCATCCCTTCCCACTGTAGATTCATCCGTATCATCTTTTCTACGGTCTCGTTGCAATGTAATAATAAAATCCTTACTCATGCAGAGTCCCCGGACACCTTTTACCCTGCGGTCAAAAATCACCTCATTGTTCCGAATCTCGTATTCGTCACCATCCGTTCGCCATTCCCATACAAATGAAAATTCATCCTCACCCTGCTGATACAATGCCAAATAAGGGAAATCATAACAAGAACAGACAAATACTCCACGAGATGCATTATATCCTCTCTCTCCCCCTAAATATTGTTTCACCTGCGGAATGGGATAATTGCCAAATGAAGAAGCCTGACCATGCAATAGAGTTTCAAAACAATGTTCCGCACCAGCATCCGCAACTCCAATATACACATTCTTGGCATATTCAGCCATGGCAGGACGCGATAACCGTTCCTCTTCCGTCATAGGAATAAACGCATCTTTACTTTGCGACAAGCTATCAAGAGACAAGAAGCCACGCGTCTTTCCATTAGCATCCACGGCAAAAAAACAATTGTCGATACATGAGCCATTTATACCTCCTGTGATAAATTCACGCGGACCTTCTCCTACCTTTCCCATCACTCCCACTTTACGACCGGTCTCTTTTTCGTGCACATGTACAAAATAGTCGCGCGCAAAAGGGTCCTCCCACACCAAAAAATCACCGGCTACGCGTAAGGTTCCCGGCATGGTAGTTGCTATTTCATCATCCAGCAACTCATAAGTTGCACTCACATATTCTACATTCTGTTTTTTCTCATTTGCACAGCCATACAAGAAAAAAAGTATAAGCAAATAATAATATGTTTTCATTATATATTATTTAAATTTTATTATTAAAATCTGCCATTTTATATTCCTTACTTTTGATTTTTCTTTCAAAGTAATAAAATTCCCCTCTTTTCTTCAATAGAACATCTCACATATATCCTTGATACTAATTAGTTAGTCAGGATGACTCCACATTACAGTTTACCGCTATGTTTCATTGAAATTCCCTTGATTATTAGCCTTAATAGAAAATATACAAATTAAGTTTCGATTCCCTTTTTTCACACGTTAAAGATTTATTTCTCCACATAATACACTATCATATTTTTTATTTTCAACTACATAAGTAACTATTCCACTACAATATTCTAAATTTTCCGATACGATTTCTCCTTTACTGTCCTCTATAAACTCTATTTTTTCCAATTCACTAAAACCTACTTGTTTCATATAAAATCGCGCAGAAACACTACCTCCTTCTTCCACAATTACCACTATAGGCAAATCTACATTTTTTTTCTCCAAAAAAGATAAAAAGCCTAAAAACTGACCAACACAAAAAGAGCAGTTTGAATTTAACAAATAAATAAATCCAGTAAATGGTTCTACTTTTTTCTCAAATATTTTCTCAAAATTAACCATCAATGCATCGTATTGAGAGTCTGTCGCCATCTTTTCACAAACCATTAAGCGTAGAATATCATTCGCCTCCATCATTCCATCCATTTTTTTTGTCATAGAACTACAGCCCACTAATAACAAAACAGCTATAAACCAAAAACTAAATCTCGTCTTCATACATTTTTAGTAAAACCGGTACATCTTCTCTGTTTAAAACAGTCACATATAAAGCACGTTCCTTCTCACTTTTTGAAATAGCCCGTACACAACCACTTACCGAAAAACAATTGACTAGTCTACCATCCCAATCAAATTTCAGTATCCATCCTGGAAAGTCCTTCATCCCCATTCCTATTTTCAAATAATCACCAACATAAGACAAATAAAAATAATTTTTATCAGTACAATAGGTCAAATAAGCATATGGAATATAATCTTTAAAACTAATTTCAATACCTATATCCGACTCACTATCTAGACTATATCTTGTTTTCAAATCTATCGGTCCCTCTATCATTCGTAGTAAATTTAAATCCTTGTCATAAATCTCCATAGCTGACTTATGCATACAAGCATATATTATCCTATCATTAAAATCATTCATGATAATACACCCATCTACTGTCACATTTCTTGTATAATATTTATATTTTACCTCTTCTACATACGACCTCTTAGCGTCTGTCACTATAAAACGGGGAGCATTCTGCTCTATCTTCAAATTCTCATCAGCAAAACAGTATGGATTTTCCAACAAAAAGCAATCGCCATAAGGTACGGCAGTAGGACTTCCGATTGCCCGATGTCGAATAGGAAGAGTTGTATATGTAGTATTTTTCAAAAGGGAGTCTAAATTCACAACCGCAACTTGCCCTTTTACGAAATCATTGACGAGTAATGTTTTCCCATTCATATCAACTCTGGCACTAAGCATTTCATCTGGACCATCACCAAATCTATACAATTTAACAATATTTTCTTTAGTAAACAAGTTATGTAGTTCCACAAAATATCCATCTTTATGTTTCTTGTTCAGTACTATCAATATGCTATCTGCATAAACCCAGAATTTTTTCGCATATATAAATTCATCGAAAGTGCCCATTGTATCTGCTTGTAACACTTTTGCTTTTGCTAAAAGCTCTCTATCCAATATTTGAACCGGCACTTTTTCCCTTTTAGGTTGTACACACCCTGACATCAAGATTATGAATATCACAACACTCAATATACACATTTTTTTTTTCATTATTGTCAATTAAAGGTACTCAAGCTAAAGCAAGAGTACCGCAATTAAAATTTAGTCTACTTTTGTACCATCACAAGTTAAAGTGTATCCTAAATAACTTTTACTACAAGAGCCATCACCAGTACATTTCAATTTCACACTACCACCTTTAGTTATTTCACAGTCGGCCAATGCTTCCACATTAGCCAACATCAAATCAGACATAGCTTCCGATTGTTGGTTAGCATAAACACCATATCCTGCCACTGCCGCAAATGCTGCAACAAAAGCTATTTTCATTATCTTTTTCATTGTTTTCTTTATTTTTCTTAATCAATAATATTTTGTTTTGTCTTCCATATCTATCCTTTCAATGGAAAAGCATACATTTTGCTTATTCAATCCAAATCCGTATCTTTGCCTCGACCTCCTTTCTGGGTGGGTTATGGAACGGACGGCTCATCATGCACCAACAAGACGTTTGCCATCCGTTCCTCTCCATTCCTATTTATATTTTTCTTTTATTTCATTGTATACTCTATTATCGGTTCATCCTTGTTTACATCCGTAGCAAGAATCGTCCCTTTTTGCTCATTTACAGAGATGCCATAGATACAATGGTCGAGTACATATTTACAGAGAGGTTCTCCTTTCAGGTTGAATACATAAATATATTGTCCACCATCCACCTGGATGCTTTTCCGTGCATTCTGGGCTATTTCTTTAAAAGAACGTCCGTGAAAGACGGCATAAATGGCACTGTCCGTCACTTGCACATCGCTGAAGCCCATGATGCCCGTAGGAATGCCATAACCTTCTGACAATTTGAATTCCGGCTCGCCATGAGGCCCGATACGTACCACGTGCGTGCTGTCTTTCAAGTTAAAGACTTCAAGCACTTCGCCCAGTTGGGTGACCGCCGCCAGCACTCCGTTTCGGGGATTGTAATCGATGAAGCTGCGCCATGCCTGCGCCAATGCAGGACGAGCATGCTTCATGGCATCCTCATTGGAAGAAAGGATTGCCCCCATTTTATACAACAGTCCGCCTTGCCTGTTCACCCGACAAAAACGGTTGTCTCCCGAATAATCGGGAATAATAAAGGTAGAATCATCCACCATCACAAAGTCCAAAGCCCGAAGAATATCTTTATCCAGGTTCACTGCTTCTTGACGAAACAGTGAATCACCGGATAAATCACAACCAAACCGAGTTAATTCAGACTTGTTGGCATCGAGAGACCACAAAGATTCCCCATACCACCGGATATTTTCGACAGAAATCTGCTCATCGGGAGATTCTCCCCGCTTGCCGAAAGAGGATATGTAGTGAAATTCCGGATAACTGAAAGCATGACAGAAATAGTCTGTCCCATGCAAATCCATCACCACAGCCTTATCTCCCTGTATCCGAATACGGAAAGGGTAACGGAACAAAGCTGTATCCAGCGGAATAACTGTTCCTTTCAGTTCCCGCGTTTGCGAGAAATCTGTATAAGACAATCCTTCACAGTGGGGAGTAGAGGTACATGCCGTTAAAGCAATGAACAAGAACAATATGTTAATAAAGTTCTTCAAAGCTATATTTCGTTGCTACATATTGTACCTTACTATGATTGATCGGACAATCCACAGAACCAACGCCAGCACATCTATAATCGCTCCCCGATTCTCCGGATGCCAAAGCTTCTATATTCTCCAATATCAAGTACTCTAATTTTTTACATTTGGTATTTAATCGAAAGGATGCGACGACTGCTACCAAAAACAAACCAATAAATAAGATTTTCTTTTTCATGTTTTTCATATTAATAACTGCAATTTGAATGATGGTGGCAAAGGTGTAGAAAACAAAAGCTTCATCCAAATTTTCGGGCTGACAATAACTGACAATCAAGTAAAAACAGGCATTGTCAGTTATTGCCAGCCTATTGTAGAGAGACTACTTACTCTGGGATTTCTTCGATGAAATGGGGATTTTTTAATTGGTAACTGAAGTTTTTATTTTCTATCTTATAATTTGAAATTCGAGATAAATATCCACGTAATCTTTTGATATTTGTATGCAGATTATTCAAAGTACCGTTACCATCCGGCCATAGTAGATTCAGAATTTCATCATTAGACAGTTTGAAGTCTTTGGCATCCAAAAAACCTCGCAGCAATTTGGCCGATAGTGGAGTCAACTTCAAACACAAATCACCGTTTTTCAACATATCCAAATCAGCATCAAAACGTAATCCATCCTCCAACCGATAAATATGTAATTGACTTTCATGGCAGACAATTACCGGAACTTCCTTTTCTACAACGACAGATATTTCCTTGACAAAAAGACGATGATAAATCCGACTCATATAGTCGTGCACAAAGTACAGCAAAGTGCAACAGACAATCAAAGCACCCAGCAAAAACATATCCTTCCAAGAAAAAATCATCCACCAAGGACCATAAAGGTATCCGGTGACACCCACTTCGCATCTATATCCTAAATAATGAGTATCCAAACTATCCGATTTTGACAAATAAAGAGAGTCTTCGGAATAACTACAAGCCTCATGCTCCCACCAATCCGTCACAGATATGCGTACTACCGTTTTTCCGGGATACTCAATCTGCCCCAACAATTCCTTCCACAGCAAGTTCAAGGAGTCGGCAATCAAAGGGTGGTCTTCAAGTACAATCGAACGTATTAACCTCCAATCAGAAGGACGCTCTATATTATGAATATGTTTTTCATAAGGTATGATGAAACTTTTTTCTCCATATTTACTTATCATAGATACCTTTATCAGTTCCTTCTTTCGGTCATTGGCATCCATGATGGATAAGTCAATATTCTCCTCCACATAGAAAGGTATCTCCATATTTCTTTTCTGCAACTCCTCTCCCAAAGCCACACGAAAAGTACTCCGTGCCTGCGTTTTCCAGAACTCCATCCGGTTCTGATACAAGAACCAACCGGTAATTATTGCTGCAATAATCCCTATAGCAACGCATGTCAATAGCATTTGTCGTCTCTCTCTTTTCTCGTCCATGTGGTGTGTCTAATACTAATCCGCCCCAAAGTTAAGCATTTTTTTACAAGGGACACCAATCTTAATCTTCTTCTTACCGTGCTCGCCTGATAAGAAATGGTAAGATACCATTGCGCAGCAGATAAAATACTTGAAGAAAAACGAGAAAACCATAAAAATATGGCATAAGCATACTTACAAGAGTTTCTAATCAGCTTTAGCTATTTTCCACCCACCAATCGTCCGCGTGGCACTGTCAAAATTCACACCAATCTTGACCACACGCCTACCGTCTGCCCGGTAAGAGATGGCATACTGCTCGCTGTCAATCTGAGCCAACGCCTCTTCCGGGATACCGTCGTATTTGAATTCGAAGACATAAACGGCATCCTGCAACTTCACCACCACATCCGCACGGCCTACGGAACTCTTCACTTCCGACTCCACATATTGCCCCATCAACCGGAACAGCAAATAGAAAATGGTCTGATAATGCTTTTCGGTCTTGTTATCCAAATCCTTGGGAATGGAGGCAAAGAAGGAACGGGTACGCTCCAAGCAGCTCTCCACATCACCCTTCATCAAGTCGCGAAGGAAAGAGACGACGTAGAAGGTGTTGTTCTGGGCAGGCAAGTGCACGTAAGAGGGAAGCAGGGATTCAATGAACCCTTTACGGACCTCACCGTTGGGATAGGCCAAACGATAGATTTGGAAATTACGGTCATAGCCCTTAATGGTAAGATAACCGCTCTGGTAGAGCACCGGGATGGGACTCGTTATCTGTTCCGTAGGCGCATCAAACTGCTCATCGGTAGCCTCAACACCTTCCAGCGCACGCACATCGAAGTCTGCATGGCACAGAATATCTATCAGGAAAGTAGGCGTGCCCGTGGAGAACCAATAGTTCTTGTATTCTTTGGAATTGAAAGCATTGAACAGACTGAACGGGTTGTAAATATCCGCACATGCCTTGCTGAAATGATAGCCGTCGTATTGCCGCTTCAAATGCGCACAAGCTTCCTCGTAAGTTTCGCCGTTGGCTTCGGCCATCTGCCTGATGTCGGGTTTCAACTGTGTCAGCAGTTCCTGCTCGGTGATGCCGCAGAGGGCACTGAAGTCATCGCGCATACTGATATTTTGCAAATTGTTCAGTTCGCTGAAGATGCTCAGCTGGCTGAACTTGCTGATACCCGTGATAAAAAGAAAACGGAGATATTGCCCCAGCCCCTTGAGAGGACTGAAGAACTTGCGCATCTCGTTGCGAAGCTGTTGTTGCAAAAGGGCATCGGAATTACTGTCAAGCAGAGGAGCATCGTACTCGTCAATCAGCACTACAACCGGCTTTCCGGTCTTGGCGTAGGCACGCAGGATGATGCCTTGCAGACGCTCTGCCGCCCCCTCTTCCTCTTCCTTTTTTCCGTAAATTTCTTCCCAACGGGATAAAAACAAATTCAATTGCCCCGTCAAGTCACGCAGCTCAGTATATTTCGTCAAGCTGAAATCAACGTGCAGCACCGGGCAAACCTCCCATTCCTGCTCCAGACGTTCCATAGCCAGCCCTTCGAAAAGTTCCTTTTTCCCCTGGAAATAGGCCTCCAGCGTAGACACGAGCAAGCTTTTGCCAAACCGACGGGGGCGGCTGAAGAAATAAATTTGGTCTGTATTCACCAATTTGTACACCAGCTCCGTCTTATCCACATACACACAATTCCGCGTACGCAGTTGCTCAAAATTCTGTATCCCTATCGGATAGCGTCTGCCACTCAATTCCATAGCTGCTACTGTTTAAATTACAAGTATGACAAAGATAGCACATATTCCGCAAAAAAGAAAGCACGCCCATGGCTTTTTCATCACAAGCCCTCACTGCAAACCTACTGCACATCTTTTGCAGTAACACTGCAAAGGCGTTGCAGTAGCACTGCAAAACAGTTGCAGTGGCACTGCATCTATGTTGCAGCGGCACTGCAAAAACGATGCACTGGTTTTGCAGTGAGTATTTGGTATCTTTAACATTGGCACCCAAAGCCTTACAGCGGAGCAGAGCCCGTTTTCATCACATAACGCCCTGTCCTGAAAACAGTCAACCAAAATCAGGAGAACAAAAAGGGTGAGGGCAAAATTTGCCCTCACCCTTTTAAATTGCTCTCACTCACCCCTGAAACACCGATGAACAAGCAGATGCAGACAAGCGGTGAGGGTGGTGAGGGTGGAATTGCAAAACTTTTATTAGTTTGCTTATTTCAGCAAGCTTTCCGCATCCAGGTGCTCTGCCTCAATATCCTTGAAGTAGCGGTAAGTACCCACCTTCAATTCTTCGGTGGCCGCATCGTCACAAACGATGATACCCTTTTCGTGCATCTGCAAGGCGCTGATAGTCCACATCTGCATCACGGGACCCTCGACTGCATGATAGAGGGCACGTGCCTTGTTGTGTCCGTTTACGATAATCATTACCTCGCGGGCGCTAAGCACAGTACCGACACCGACGGTCAGGGCAGTCTTGGGCACCTTGTTCACGTCGTTGTCAAAGAAACGGGAGTTGGCAATGATGGTATCGGTAGTCAATGTCTTCTGGCGGGTGCGTGACGAAAGGGAAGAACCCGGCTCGTTGAAAGCGATATGTCCGTCGGGGCCGATACCGCCCATGAAGAGGTCGATGCCACCGTAGGACTTGATTTTCTCTTCATAGCGTGCACACTCGGCATCCAGGTCGGCAGCGTTGCCGTTCAGGATATTGGTGTTCTCCGGCTTGATGTCTATATGGCTGAAGAAGTTGTTCCACATAAAGGAATAGTAGCTTTCGGGATGTTCCTTGGGCAAACCTACATACTCGTCCATATTGAAAGTCACTACGTTCTGGAAAGACACGATGCCTTTCTTGTTCAGGTCGATAAGTTCCTTGTACATGCCCAACGGAGAAGAACCGGTGGGGCATCCCAATACAAACGGTTTTTCAGGTGTCGGATGAGCGGCCTTGATTTTGGCAGCCACATAATGTGCCGCCCACTTTGATACGGATTGATAATCCGGTTGAATGATTAGTCTCATTGTGATTGTTTTATTAGGTTAATAAATTAGGGGTAATTTTCAACTTCAATTCTTAATTTTTTAATTCTTAATTTTCAACTACTTCCTATCCTTCTTCAAACGCTCTGCCATGGCACGTGCCAGGTTTTCGCATTGTTCGTAAGTAATGTCCTTCATGGCCTGCTTCATCTCTACCGGGTCGCCCACAATCTCGAACTTGCTCTTTTCGGCAAACTCGCCCATGCGCTTCACGGCGGCACCCGCCCAGCAGAAGGAGCCGAAGTATCCCAGATAGCGTCCCTTCACTTCGCGTACCAGAATCTTGGAGAGCAAGGATTCTATCTCAGGATAAATCTGGTTGCTGTAGGTGGGGCTGCCGATGATAAGTCCGCGATACTTGAATATGTCGGCAATGATATAAGAAGGATTGCTCTTGCTCACATTGTGCATCACGATGTTCTTGATGCCTTGTGCAGAAAGTTCCGCCGCAATGGCTTCCGCCATCTGCTCCGTGTTGCCGTACATGGAACCATAGGCAATGACCACACCTTCGTCAGCGGCGTAGCGGCTCAACTTGTCGTAGATGCCGATAACCTTGGCTATGTTTTCCGTCCACACCGGCCCGTGCGTGGAGCAGATGGTGGAAATGGGCAGACCGCCCAGCTTGGCAAGTGCCTTCTGCACCGGAGAGCCGTACTTGCCCACGATGTTGGAATAGTAACGCACCATCTCGTCCCAGTATCTGTCCAGATTGATGCGCGTATCCAGGAACCCGCCGTCCAACGTACCGAAACAGCCGAAGCCGTCACCGGCGAAAAGGACTCCTTCCGTTTCGTCAAAAGTCATCATCGTCTCGGGCCAGTGCACCATCGGGGTCATATAGAAACGGAGCTTATGATGCCCCAAAGCCAGAAAATCCTCGTCCTTCACCATGTACTGTTCGCCCGTCACGCCATAAAAGCCCTCTATCATGCCGAAGGTCTGCTTGTTGCCCACGATGATGATGTCGGGGTAATGCTGCTTTATCAGGCGGATAGAGCCCGAATGGTCCGGCTCCATATGGTTGATGATGAGATACTGGATGGGGCGCTCGCCGATAATGCTCTTTATCTTGCGCAGATACACCTCGAAGTAGCAGATGTCCACCGTATCGACCAAAGCGACCGTCTCATCATCTATCAGGTAAGAGTTGTAGGAAACCCCATACGGCAACGGCCACATACCTTCAAACAAATGCTTATTGCGGTCATTCACTCCCACGTAGTGGATTTTTCCTTTTATCACTGTTTTTGGGTTCATAATTATTCTTTATTTAGATTGATTCCATATTTAAAGTTGCGGCAAAAATAATTCTTTTTTCTCACATTTCATACTTCTTTCCCTGATATGCACCGAGTTCTTTCATTCTTTTTTGAACCCGATGATTAAATTCATAATTTTTCAGTCCCCAGTCAGGTGCAATGAGCAGTTCCTTAGGAGACTGGGAGACGAAACGCTCCAGCACCAAGTCCGGCCGCAGATGCTCGATATAGTCTATCACGAGGTCGATATATTCGTCCACACCGAACAGATGGAAATCTTCGGGATGCTGCCGGTACTCTAAAGCCATGCGGGTGCCCCTTATCAGTTGCAGCTGATGCATCTTCAGGGTAGTGAGCGGCAGACGGGACAGTACGCCGGCTTGTACCACGATACTTTCGTGCGTCTCGCCCGGCAGTCCGAGGATGACATGCCCACCGGTCAGGATTCCGCGTGAAGTGGTTCTTTCCACCGCATCGGCGGCGGCATGGAAAGTATGCCCGCGGTTGATGCGGCAAAGTGTCTTGTCGTCGGTACTCTCTATGCCGTACTCCACTAAAAGGAATGTATGCCGGTTCATCTCCTCCAAATAGTCCAGCAGGCTGTCGGGCATACAGTCAGGACGGGTGCCGATGACCAGGCCCACCACCCCGTCTGCCGACAAGGCTTCCTCGTATTTCCGCTTCAGGTCTTCCAGTTCACCATACGTATTGGTATAGGCCTGGAAATAGGCGAGATACTTCATCTCCGGATATTTGTGTGCAAAGAACTGCTTGCCCTCTTCCAGCTGGCGGGTAATGGATTTCTCCGTACGGCAATAATCGGGGTTGAAGGTCTGGTTGTTACAATAGGTGCAACCGCCGACTCCTTTGTTTCCATCCCGGTTGGGGCACGTAAAACCGGCATTCAGCGATATTTTCTGTACCTTATAGGAAAAATATCGCTTCAGAAAAAGAGGGAACTCATTATAGAGCGTAGATTTGGTTTCCATACATATTCCTTATGTAAGTGGCAAATATAGGATTTTTCCGTGGGATGAACCTGCAAAAACAAGAATACTTTCCACCCGATTTGTTAACGAACATAAAACAAAGAATTTCCACCTGCACTAAAAAATGTTTCATCCACTGATATATAACTAATTAGTTGAGAAAGAGTACATCCAAGCGTAATTACATTAAACACAATTTAGTGATTAGACACTCTTTTTACACACAATTTCCTCAGTTTATACACCTCAAGAATGAAATAAATTCATAGCTTTGCATACAACCTTAATGAATCAACCTATAAATACTATAACACCATGGCAACAATCGCATTGGACATAGGCGGCACAAAAATAGCCAGCGCCATTTTCTTTCCGGACGGAAGCATGATGTTTAACCGCAAACGGCTCCTGAAAGGAAGAACCGGTCACGAAGTGGGCAAGCTCGCCGCGGATATCCTCGCCAAACTTCTTACCGTAGCACGCAGAAGCCGTATACACATCGACGGAATAGGTGTCTGCATCCCCGGTATCGTTTACTCCCAAACCAACCGGGTATGGGCCCCCAACATACCGGGCTGGGACAACTACCCCCTCTATGAGGAGCTGCGCAGTGTAACGCCTCCGGGCATCGAGATATACATCGACAGCGACCGTACCTGCTATATGTATGGAGAGATGTGGCAAGGTGCCGCCAAAGAATGTCACAGTGCCATATTCATTGCCGTGGGAACCGGTATCGGTGCCGGCATCATCATCGACGGGCACGTGTTGCACGGAGCCAACGACATTATCGGCGCCACCGGCTGGATGGCCCTGCAACCTCCCTACCGGGAAGAGTATGACGCATGCGGATGTTTCGAATATTACGCTTCCGGCAATGGTATCGGGGCACGGGTACGCGATGCCGTACGCGCCAACAAGTCATATAAAGGAAAACTGCGCCAGAAACCCATCTGTCGCATATCGGCCTATGATGTGTTCAGTGCCTATAATGAAAAAGACCCTATTGCCATCTCCGTATTGCACAAAGCTGTCGAGATGTGGGGCATGGCTTCCGCAAATCTGGTCAGCCTGCTCAACCCGCAGAAGATAATTTGGGGCGGAGGCGTATTCGGCCCTGCCGGTATCTTTATAGATGACATTTACAAGGAAGCCTGCAAATGGGCGCAACCGCTCAGCATCAAGCAGGTGGAATTTGTACCTTCTCAATTGTCCGGTAATGCCGGACTGATAGGAGCAGCGTTTCTTGCCATCAAAAATCACTTGTATGAGTAACAGTTATCACAAGAATCTCGTATTCACGGCAGCGTGCATCGGGATGTGTTTCTTCGGAGTCTCCATGATTACATTGGGAGCAGTGCTGCCATCCCTCATAGCCAAGCTGAATCTGAGCGGGTTGCAGACAACCTCACTGGTCACTTTCCTGCCTCTGGGCATGCTGGCCGGTTCCCTGATTTTCGGTCCCATCGTAGACCGGTTCGGACATAAAGCCCTGCTGGTGCCCAGCTGCATCATCGTACTGCTGGGGATGGAAGGACTTGCCTTCTTTGAAAGCGTGCCACTGCTGCAAGCTTCCATCGTCGGCATCGGCCTGGGCGGAGGCATCCTCAACGGAGAAACCAATGCATTGGTATCCGACATCTCAGGAGAATCCGAAAAAGGCTCACGCCTCAGTTTTCTGGGCATGTTCTACGGACTGGGCGCATTGGGCATACCAATGTTGCTGGGCTCCCTTTCCAGGCATTATTCATTCGAAACCATCTTGCTGGGAATTGGCGTAGTGATGCTTGCGGGCATTATATTCTGCATCCCCGTACGCTTCCCCGCCCCTAAGCAGGCGCAAGGTTTCCCGGTAAAAGAGGGATTGGGACTGCTGAAAGAAAGCAGCTTACTGCTACTCAGCTTCATTCTTTTTTTCCAAAGCGGCATCGAGGGTGTCTGCAACAACTGGTCCACGAGTTACTTTGGGCAGATGACGGATATTCCGGCCAATCAGGCATTGATTGCACTGACCTGCATGGTAACGGGACTGACCGTGGCACGTATGGTGCAGGTTGCGATATTCAAGAAGATAAAACCGGAAACCGTGCTGCCCTACAGCCTTACGCTCACTGCCATAGGCTTCTGTTTCCTTATGTTCTCGCCGGGGTTTGCACGCGCGGCAGTCGGCATGGTACTGGTAGGTATGGGGCTGTCGGCCACGTATCCCGTGATACTCAGCATTCTTGGAAGCCGGTACCCGTCCTTATCGGGAACAGCATTCAGCGTGGCGCTTGCCATAGCCCTCGTCGGCCAGACTGCAATGAACGGCCTGATGGGAATGGTTTCCCAATACACCAATGGCATCGGGCTTTATCCTTATCTGATGATTGCCTCACTTGCCGTCATGTTCCTTTTGTATAAACGCTCACTCAAATAAATTTATTAACTTCTTAAAAAACAAAAAAGTTATGTTAGCACTCGAATGGTTAAAGAATGCCCATGGCATTATGGAAAAACTGGAGGCTACCCAGTTGGAAAACATCAAAAAAGCAGCCACTGTTATGGCAGATTCCATCGAAGCCGGTCGTTGGGTCCACACGTTTGGTTGCGGCCACGCAACAATTCCCGTAGAAGAAATGTATCCGCGTATCGGCAGCTTTGTAGGATTCCACCCACTTTGCGAATTGCCTCTGACATTCTTCACACAGATTATCGGCCAGATGGGTATTCATCAGTTCCTCTTCCTGGAACGGGCAGAAGGCTACGGCCAGGAAATCATGAAGAATTATGATTTTGATTCCAAAGACTGTATGTGGATTTTCTCACATACCGGTATCAATGCCGTCAATATAGACATGGCATTGGAAGCCAAGAAGCGCGGCATGAAAGTTATCGTATACGGTTCGGCCAGCGAAACGGGCGACAAGGCCAGCCGCCACTCCAGCGGAAAGAACCTCTTCCAGTTGGCAGATATCGTAGTGGATTCCTGCGTTCCCCTGGTAGACGCCTCTGTACCTTTGAAGAACCACTTCGACAAGGTAGGTCCGTTGTCTACATTGAGTTTCGTCACCATGGTATGGATGACCATCACTACCGTTGCTGAAATCCTTGCCGACCGTGGCGTACACTTGTACATCCATCCGTCGCACAACGTTCCGGGTGACACAACCGCCCACGAACGACTGGATGCAGCCATTGCAGAATATCAAAGAAAAGTCAAGTGCTTGTAACGAAAGATATTCCAATCATCATCTCATCCAATCATCATCTATGAGTGACGGAGGCCCGTTCCTGCTTCGCCCCCAAGAAGCAGGACGGGCTTTTTCTGTTCAAAAAGAATAAAATCGGCCCACTGCTTCGATAAATCTTCCCTTTGTTGTATATTTGTTCCCCAGAAAAAATAGGGAAACAGATAAGCATAAAAGATAGATATGAAACAGATAAGCATCGCACTTCTCCTCTGCCTCTGTACGCTGGCAGGTTTCGCCCAAAGTGGCAAGGCACTCGATTTGAAAGAAATCGTATCGGGCAAGTTCACTCCGAAGAATATTTCCGGCGTTATCCCCATCCCGGGAGACGGGGAACATTATTCGCAGATGAATGCGGACAGGACACAAATCATCAAGTACTCCTTCAAAACGGGAAAACCCGTGGAAGTGCTGTTTGATGCCGCTACCGCACGCGAATGCACGTTCAAGACATTCGACAGCTACAGCTTTGCTCCGGACGGCAGTAAGCTGCTCATTGCCACCGAAACAACTCCCATCTACCGTCATTCCTATACGGCTGTGCATTACATCTACAGCCTAAAGCGCAATCTGGACGGTAAAATCAACAACATTGTGGAAAAGCTTTCGGACGGCGGCCCGCAACAGGTGCCCGTATTTTCACCGGACGGCAACCAGGTGGCTTTTGTACGCGACAACAACATCTTCCTTGTAAAACTGCTCTACGGCAACAGCGAAAGCCAGGTGACGGAAGACGGGAAACAGAACGAGGTGCTGAACGGCATCCCCGACTGGGTTTACGAAGAGGAGTTCTCCTTCAACCGTGCGCTGGAATTCAGTGCCGACAGCCAGATGCTGGCTTTCATCCGCTTCGACGAGAAAGATGTTCCCTCCTACTCTTTCCCTCTTTTTGCCGGACAAGCCCCCCACTTCACCCCTTTCGAGAAGTATCCGGGAGAGTATACTTACAAATATCCTAAAACGGGAGAAGTAAATTCCAAAGTGTCCGTACACACCTTCGACATCAAGTCGAAAGTGACCCGCAAGATAAACGTGCCGGTAGATGCAGACGGCTATATTCCCCGCATCCGCTTTACCCAAGACCCCAACAAACTTGCCGTCATGACACTGAACCGCCATCAGAACCGGTTCGACCTATACTTTGCCGACCCTCGCAGCACGGTAGCCAAACTGGCTCTGCGTGATGAAAGCGATACCTATATCCGCGAGAATGTATTCGACAACATCGTCTTCTATCCGGAAAATTTCAGTTTTGTCAGCGAAAAGAGCGGATACAACCATCTGTACTGGTATAGCATAGGCGGCAATCTGCTGAAACAAGTGACAGCCGGACAATATGAAGTGCAGGAGTTCCTGGGTTATGACCCCGAAGAAGGAAGCTTCTACTTCAGCAGCAACGAGGAAAGCCCCATGCGCAGTGCCATCTACAAGATTGACCGGAAAGGTAAAAAGACCAGACTATCGTCACAAGCCGGAACAAACAGTGCGCAGTTCAGTGCGAACATGAAGTACTATATGAACCGTTATTCCAATCTGGACACTCCGACCGTCATTACGCTGAACGACAATACCGGCAAGACTCTTGCCACCCTGATGGACAATGCGGCATTGAAGCAGGAAATCAGCGGCTATGACATGCCACGGAAGGAATTCTTCACTTTCCAGACTTCCGACGGAACCACATTGAATGGCTGGATGATGAAACCTGCCGACTTCTCTGCCGGCAAGAAATACCCGGTACTGATGTACCAGTACAGCGGCCCCGGTTCACAGCAAGTGCTTGACAAGTTCAGTGTAAGCTGGGAAACCTACATGGCATCACAAGGCTATATCGTGGTTTGCGTAGACGGGCGTGGCACCGGAGGACGGGGTGCCGAATTCGCCAAATGCACCTATCTGAACCTGGGTATCAAGGAAGCCAAAGACCAGGTGGAAACCGCCCTCTACATGGGCAACCAGCCTTATGTGGACAAAAACCGCATCGGAATCTGGGGATGGAGTTACGGTGGATACATGACCATTATGAGTATGAGTGAAGGAACACCGGTATTCAAGGCCGGAGTAGCCGTAGCTGCCGTTACCGACTGGAACTACTACGACACCGTTTATGGCGAACGCTTTATGCGCACACCGAAAGAAAACGCCGAAGGCTATAAGGCCAGTTCCACCTTTACCCGTGCCGACAAGCTTCACGGCAACCTGCTGCTGGTACACGGCATGGCAGACGACAATGTACACTTCCAGAACTGTGCCGAATATGCCGAACAACTGGTACAACTCGGCAAACAGTTCGATATGCAGGTTTACACCAACCGCAACCACAGTATCTACGGAGGAAATACCCGGTTACACCTATACACGCGGTTGACCAACTTCTTCAACAAAGAATTGAAATAATGCCCGAAAGAGTACGTAAGCCTGAGTGGCTCAAAATAAGCATCGGTGCCAACGAGCGCTATACCGAGACCAAACGCATTGTCGAATCGCATTGCCTACATACCATCTGTAGCAGCGGCCGTTGCCCCAATATGGGGGAATGTTGGGGGAAAGGCACCGCAACCTTCATGATTGGGGGAAATATCTGCACCCGGTGCTGTAAGTTCTGCAACACGGCAAGCGGGAAGCCCTTGCCACTGGATGCCGATGAGCCTACACATGTGGCAGAGTCCATTGCCTTGATGAAACTCTCCCATGCAGTCGTCACCTCCGTAGACCGTGACGACCTGCCCGACTTAGGCGCGTCACACTGGGTACGTACCATCCGGGAAATCAAGCGGCTCAACCCTGACACCACCGTCGAAGTGCTGATTCCCGACTTCCAGGGAAGAAAGGAACTCGTGGCACAAGTCATCGATGCACAACCGGAAATCATTTCGCACAACATGGAGACTGTCCGTCGCATCAGCCCCCTCGTACGCAGTGCCGCCAAGTATGAAACAAGCCTGGAAGTGTTGCGGCAAATTGCAGAAAGCAATACTACCACCAAGTCCGGCATTATGGTGGGATTGGGCGAGACTCCGGAAGAAGTGGAAGAACTGATGGACGACCTCCGCCGGGTGGACTGCCACATACTGACTATAGGCCAATACCTTCAACCCACACACAAGCATTATCCGGTAGCAGCATATATTACTCCCGAACAATTTGCACTCTACAGAGAGAAAGGATTGAAAAAAGGGTTTCAGCAAGTGGAAAGCGCTCCATTGGTACGCTCCTCTTATCATGCGGAAAAACAGATCCATTTTATACAAAAAAGAAGTAAAATAGGAAACATTTAAATTTCCCAGTTGTTATGATGTAAACGACAAAATCATAATACGGATAATGAGCCATCAAAGAATTTTATCATCAAGATTCAATATGTCGCTGGGATTCATCCCCGTTATAATATCCATCATATTATGCGAGTTTATAACGCAGGACATGTCCATCTACATCGGTGCAGGTGTAGGACTCTTGTTTAGCATCTATTCGGTGAGGCATAGAGGAACGCATGTTCCGCAAATCATACTTTACTGTACTACCGGAATGTTACTGCTGTTATCGGTAACAACCCTATTCCTCGTAAACTACTGTCCCCGTTTCATGCTTCCGTTCACGCTGGAAATCAGTGCCATCATTCCCCCATTCGTCATCTACCTCAATAGGAGAAAATTTCTGGACTACCACATGTCTCAGACACAGAAATGCTGCAAGCAGCTTTTTGCACAAGGGGCAGAAGCCGCCATCGTATCCTCACGCGTAATCCTTATCATAAGCCTGCTGCATTTTCTGATTATCTTCTTGGCGGTTCTGGTCAGTTACCCTTTGGGAGACACTACCCGCCACATTCTGTTTTATGTGGCGCCTCCCCTCGTCTTTATATCAGGCATTCTGTTCAATCAGTTCGGCATTTTCTATTTCAATATAGTGATGAACCACACGGTTTTCGTACCGATAGTCAATACCAAAGGAGATGTCATGGGGAAAGCCATCGCCTCAGAAGCCATCAACCGGAAAAACGACTATATCAATCCGGTCATCCGGATTGCCGTTGCCTCACACGGCATGCTGTTTCTCCTCCCCCGCCCCAAATGCAACGTTTTCGAGAAAGATAAAATCGACTTGCTGATGGAGGGTTACCTGATATATGGAGAAACATTGGAACAAGGCGCACACAGAATTTTACGACAAACGCTTCCCACCGCCCCATTAGACCATTTGCACTTCAACTTCATGTATCATTTTGAGAATGAAGCCACCAACCGCCTGGTCTATCTCTTCACACTAGACCTGGACGATGACTCCATCCTATGCAATAAGAATTTCAAGGGGGGAAAGCTATGGACATTCCAGCAAATGGAACACAACCTGGGACGGAACTTCTTCAGCAGTTGCCTGGAATATGAATTCGAGCACCTGGAAGCTATTATTTATACAAGAGAAAAATACAAGGAATCTTAGAAAGGTCGGGAGTCTTGCCCTGCCACTCCCTCACGGTCTTGGTTTTGATATACTCCCCTTCACAAGTAATGTTCGCCGCAATGCAGAGCTTGGTCTGCGGACGGCAGTTATGAAGAATATCCTCTATCATCTTATTATTGCGATAAGGCGTTTCAATGAAAAGTTGAGTCTGATGTTCATTATAGACGCGTTGTTCCAGCATTTTCAGCTTTTTGGCACGCTCTGCCGGTTCAATGGGAAGATAACCATGGAAGGCAAAGCTCTGACCGTTGAAGCCGGAACCCATGACGGAGAGGATAATGGAAGAGGGCCCCACCAAGGGGACCACTCTCAAGTTTTTCCGTTGTGCAATAGCCACTACGTCCGCTCCCGGGTCGGCCACAGCCGGACAACCGGCTTCGGAGATCACGCCCATCGGATGCCCCTCCACCAGCGGCTTCAGATAGCCGGAGATGTCTTCGGGCGACGTATGCTTGTTCAACGTATAGAATGTCAGCGCATCAATATCTATTCCCTTGTCCACCTTTTTCAAAAAACGGCGTGCCGAGCGCACATCCTCCACGATGAAATAGCGGATTCCCAGTATTATCTCCTTATTATAAGGAGGCAACACCGTTTCAATAGGCGTATCGCCCAGCGTGACTGGCAAAAGATAAAGTGCGAGTTCCATTAGCCGTAAATGATATTTCCGTTTTCGTCCTTATACTCATCCAGTCCCTTCTCGTAAGTAGCCATGGCGCGAAGGCTCATACCTACGCTGGAGAAACCTCCATCGTGGAACAAGTTCTGCATAGTGACCTTGCGGGTGAGGTCGGAAAACATCACGATACAGTAGTCCGCACACTCATCGGCAGAAGCATTACCCAGAGGAGACATGCGGTTGGCGAAGTCGAACAGTTTGTCCATACCCTTCACACCGGAACCGGCAGTGGTCATCGTGGGAGACTGGGAAATGGTGTTGACACGTACATGGTGTTCACGTCCGTAGATGTAACCGAAGCTGCGGGCAATGGATTCCAGCAGTGCCTTGGCATCTGCCATATCGTTGTAACCGTAGAACGTACGTTGCGCAGCCACATAACTCAAAGCCAGAATTGAACCGTAGTCGGCAATGGCGTTGAGTTTCTTGGCAGCTTGTATCATCTTGTGGAAAGAGACAGCGGAGATGTCCAGCGTCTTTTCCAACATATCGTAATCCAAATCATCATATGTACGTTTCTTACGCACATTGGGAGACATACCAATGGAGTGCAGCACGAAGTCAACCGGGCCACCCAATACTTCCATAGAGCGTTTGAATACATTTTCCAAATCTTCTACACTTGTAGCATCTGCGGGAATCACCTCGCAGTTCAGTTTCTCCGAAAGAGCGGACACTTCGCCCATACGGACAGCAACCGGTGTATTCGATAAAGTGATGGTTGCACCTTCTTTTACTGCTTTTTCTGCTACTTTCCAGGCAATGGACTGCTCATTCAGAGCACCGAAAATAATGCCTCTTTTTCCTTTCAACAAATTGTAACTCATACCTATTTTTAGTAAAATTCGGCTGCAAAGATAGGAAGTTTTTGCATAAAAAGCCCGAAAGTGTGCAAAGAAAAGGGAAGAACGGCAAAAAATATACCGATCACCCACTGCAAAACTACTGCAACGCTTGTGCAGTACCACTGCAATACAGTTGCAGTATCACTGCAAACATATTTGCAGTAACGCTGCACTCCATCTGCAGTACTACTGCAAAACGCATGCAGCAGGAATGCAGTAATAACGCACTGATTATCAGCCCAGGGCTTCCTATTCTGCAAATACCTGATGAAACCCGAGACAGCATTTGAACATGAGCGCAAAAAGCCCTATATTTGCAGCAAACTAAAAAATAGAGAAGGCAATGAAGAAGTTGATTATATTTGACCTGGACGGAACTTTACTGAATACAATAGCCGATTTGGCACAAAGTACAAACCATGCCCTGCAAGCGCTTGGCTATCCCACTCACCCGGAATCGGCCTATAACTTCATGGTTGGCAACGGAATCAACAAACTGTTCGAGCGCGCCCTCCCGGAAGGGGAAAAGAGCGAAGAAAACGTCCTGCGCGTCCGCAAGGAGTTTGTGCCTTATTATGACGTGCACAATGCTGATAAAAGCCGCCCTTACCCCGGCATCCCCGAACTACTGGAACAGTTGCAGGAGAAAGGGATGATATTGGCAGTGGCTTCCAACAAATATCAATCGGCTACCGTGAAACTGATTTCACATTATTTCCCCAACATACGTTTTACCGCCGTCTTCGGACAACGGGAAGGGGTCAACGTGAAGCCCGACCCAACAGTGGTGCATGACATTCTGGACATCACCCGGATATCCCGTGAAGACGTGCTATATGTGGGAGACTCCGGAGTGGATATGCAGACGGCCGCCAATGCCGGAGTCACTGCCTGCGGAGTCACCTGGGGATTCCGTCCCCGCACAGAACTGGAAGAGTTTCATCCGGCACATATCGTAGACAATGCTACGGAGATTGCCGTTATCGCCGCTCTTTGAGAAGGCACTCCCTCCCCCCCAGCTATCCGAGAGTGCATATTTACATTATGATATTTTTTAGGCGCGGATTACGCGAAAAACACGGAGTTTTTCTTTGTCTCTCCGTGAAATCCACGTACTTCCACGCCTAAAAAATAATCAGAAAGAGAACAGCCTCAGAACAATTTTCGCATCGCTCCTTTATCTCCTACCACAAGATAGGTATTCCCGTCAATCAGTAAAGCGCGCCCACGTTTCTTCTTTCGGTTTTCCTCGTTATCCACATTCACTCCAATCACCCGTCCATCATAGAAAGTGGAAATATCCTTAAAGATAGTATGCCCCACAATGATATGTTCGACGTCATAACGTTTCAACATCAGTTGCAGGGAGTCTTGTGCCAATGGATGGTATTTTGCATCCGTCCGTACCAATCCACGATACCAGATAGGTCCGCTATTACCATATAGGAAAGCCGTGAGAGGCGATAAGGCCTTACGTTCCTTCTTGCTCATGAACAATGCACGGCTCATTTCCTCATTCACTGTGGGAATATTCAAGTCACGGTCATAAAACTCCTTTCCCAAACCTGCGTGCACATACAGATTAGGTCCGATGGTCTGCATCGTATTACGGGTACCAAGCCATTTGCCAAGTTCTGTGTCCGGACCGAACAATGCCGGATAATCCATACCCAGTTTTCGGGCCAATGTCTTGTACTTTTCTTTGGTATAACGCAAATCATTTGCCGTCACAAGTGGTTCATGGTTACCCAACAGAAACGAAACATGACCACCTGCATCTGCCGCCTCCTTCTCCAATTTATAGAACAGCCAAAATATCTGCGGCACATCTTTGCCACGGTCAAATATATCACCGATAACCACCAGATGGTTGGTTCCAAAACTCCAATGGTAGTCTTTATCAATGACATTGTTGCCTCGCAGCAAGCTCATCACGCAATTCAACTTGCCATGGGGGTCAGACATCACAAACACTTTATCCGGTTGTCTGTATTGCCATTCCGGACGTTTGACCGGATGCAGCTTCACATCAAACGGATAACGCCCTTTGTGGTCCGTGACATGAAGGGTGAAATCCTGAGGAAGCACCGTATAAGTCGTATCTTCTATCTGCCCTTGGGCTGTAACACTTATGACGCACACCTTGCCGTCCGGTTCATAAATCACATAAGGTCCGTCTGCCGACAATTCCTCCTTCTTCTCCTTATCCTTCTTCTTACCGTCTAAACCAAGAGTTCCGGCACTTAGGCCGGAACTGATGAAAGTTAGAATAAATACAGTAAAAAAAGACTTTACAATAGTAGTCTGATACTTCATATTCTCGCTTTTTTGGAATTAATCACCATAAGTCGGATTCTGCTGCATATTCGGATTGGAATTCATCTCCGCCTTAGGAATGGGCAATACTACACGATAATAGTTCCAATCAAAAGATACGCTCTCATCCACCATCTTCAGATGTGAAGTCTCGGCTATTTCCGGGAATTCCTTGGTCGACTCCTTGCGCACGATAGTCTGATGATTACGAAGGGCGTCGAAGAAACGGTGTCCTTCACCGAACAACTCTTTACGGCGTTCCAACAGAACATCATCCAACGTCACCGTCTTACCCTGCACGGTCTTTTCCGGATTGGCACGGCTGACAATAGCATCCAGATACTTTACAGCCTTGTCATTGTTATTGAGCTTTACAGCCGCTTCGGCAGCAATCAGATAAAGTTCGGACAGACGAAGTACTGGAATATTGGAATCTTCCACAGCCTTGCCGCTCTGCGGCTGATACTTGGCTATGTAAGCTCTCTTTGTCTTAGGAACAACCGTATATGCCTGATTCCTGACATCATCCGGATCTTCCTGCATCAGTTCATAGAAAGAACTGGTCAGGCAATAATCATCATAACCCGCCTGCCAGCAAAGGTAAGCCACACTTTCTTTACCAACGCCGTCCACTGTCAGATTCACCAACTCAAACAAGACTTCTCCCGGATCGGAAGAGGCAAAATCAGTTCCCCATATCGTGCCATACTCATCATTGGTCCACAAACGGTACTTATTCTTTTCCGCTCCCGCAATGGCAGCTTCAGCCGTAATCAAGGCATTCTGATTATCTTCCATATACAAATAGGCTCTACTCAGCAACAGCATTGCCGCCCACTTATTAATCTTACCCTTGTTGAATTCTTCATCCAGCAGGTCAGCACCTTCCTTCAAATCCTTGATGATTGCCTCATAACACTGGGCAACGGTATTGCGCGACGGCTTGTTTTCCGTATTGGATACTTCGGTCACAATAGGCACTCCCAAAGAAGCTCCTCCATCCTTGGCATACGGATAGCCGAAGAAACGGGTCAGGTCGAACAAGGCAAATCCACGGAGAGCCAAGGTCTGGCCTTTCAGGTCGTTGAAGTATTCCGTATCATCCTCACTGACATCCAATCCGTCTATTTGAGACAAAATGATATTACAATTCTGGATAATCTTATAGGCATAAGACCAGTGGGAAGACGGACCGGAATCCTTTGTATAGTCCAGCATATAGTAGCTGGTGGTACGCTTTCCGGTCTTTATGGACTGCGCATCGTCACCCGTCACGTCTCCGTAATAAATCATACGGCCCGAGTAATAGTTGGTACTGCGCATCACGTCGTAGATACCGTTCAAGCTATATTCCACATCATCCAGATTCTGTATGGCGGTTTCAGTCGGAATCTTTGTACTGGATTCAACATCAAGCCAGTCATTGCCACAGGAGGCGGTCAGGCTGACCAACATCCCCATCATCATATATTTTAATGCTTTCATTGTGTTTCTTTATTATGAGGTTAGAAATTCAAATTAAGACCGAAAGTTACTGTTTTCAAAGGAGGTGTTCCCCAGCCGGCTGTACCTGCACTGACTGATTCCGGATCATAGAAATCGTAAGCGGCCCAAGTCCACAAGTTGTTGGCAGATGCGTAAAGGCGCAGGCTGTTTACGCCGATTTTCCGGGTCCATGTTTTAGGAACGGTCACACCGAAAGTCAACGTTTTCAGACGGATAAAGTCCGTGCTGTGCAAGCGGCGGGTAGTGGTAACGCCATTCATGGCTACCGCCGGCTTCTCTATAAACACTTCATATTTACTGATATCTCCCGGTTGCTTCCAATTGTCACGATAATAGGCCGGAATATTAAGAGTAAAGTCCTTGCCGCCATGTTCTGTTTTCTGTGCCCAGTTATCATATCCATAAGCACCGAACTGATAAGAGAACATGAAGCTCAAATCGAACCACTTGTAACGCAAAGTATTAGAGAGACCACCGGTCACATTGGGCTCGGCATGTTTCTTCAGAGGAATGGCTTTGGCATCCTTGTTATTCTCTGTGATTTCCTTAATATAGTTTCCATTCTCGTCCACGTCGTTGGTATAGAACTGAGGTGCACCGGTCTCGGGGTTGATTCCAGCAAATTCTATCATGTAGAATGTACGGTAGGACTTGCCAATCATGTGAATCTGCGAGCCGCTGATAATCTGGGTCTGTTCGCCGTCCAGTTTCACAATCTTATTCTTGTTGTGCGAAAGGGTGAAAGAGGTAGACCAGTCAAAGTCTTTGGACACAATGTTCTTGGAATTGATTTCCAATTCCACACCCTGGTTCTTCACCTCACCGATATTCATCAGATAGGAACTGAAACCGGTAGTCATAGATACGGGACAGTCCATCAAAAGGTTCTTAGTAGTACGGGTATAGTACTCCAAAGTGAAGTTCAAACGGTTGAAGAAGCCGAAGTCCAGACCGATATTCAAGTTGTAATTCGTTTCCCATTCCAAATCCCTATTTTCAATCTGCGACTGAATCAATGCAGGATTCTCCATATAGCCGCCACTAAGGCTCGTCAAGCCCATATAGCCGTATAAGTCGGAGGGCAACGTACCATTCACACCGTAGGATGCACGGAGTTTCAAATCGGTCAGCCATTTGGACGTGGGTTTCATGAAATCCTCTTCGATAATACGCCATGCTCCTGAAACAGACCAGAAACTTCCCCAGCGATTATCTCTGTGCAAACGTGAACTGCCATCCATACGATAGCTCCCACCCAGATAATACTTGTTCTTGTAGTCATAGTTGAGACGGGTGATGTAAGAAACCATTCTTGACCTCTTGGAAGAACCATCTATGCTCTCTAAAGTCTGCCCGTTGGCAATGTCATTCTTTATCGGAGTCAGGAAGTTAGTAGCATATCCCGACAAGAAATCATTGTACTTGGAATCGATTTCATATCCGACAAGGGCATCCAAATTGTGGTCCTTTTGGATAGTAGTCTTGTAAGTCAACTGGTTTGACCACACCAACTTGTTATATTCACTATATGCCTTTTCGGCTCCACCATTATTCTTCTCACCGTCGGAGGTACGGGAGTCTTTCCATTCTTTACCCTTACTGATGTTATAGTCATAGCTCAAAATAGACTTTAACTTCAAGTCCTTGATAAATTCATATTCGGCATTAATCGTATTGAACATACGGGTAACATACTCACGCTGGTAATTGTACTCCTGGGCAAGAACGGGATTTCTTCTTGACAACGAAATCAAGTCCTGGTTATAGCTTCCATCTTCATTGTAAACCGGATCTGAAGGCGTCAATTTGCTTACGCTGGAGTAGAAAGGAGCAGTATAACCGGTTCCTTCACTATATACATCCTGATTCAGATTGGTAAACATGATGTTGCCACCGAATTTCAATTTATCCGTAGCCTGAAAATCAACATTCAAACGCCCGGTAATTCTTTCCAGCCCCGATGTTTTTACAATACCTTCTTGGTTGAGATAGGACAATGAAGAATAGTATTTGAATTTGTCGGTTCCTCCGGATATGGAAGCCTCATAACTGGAATGGCTTCCTTTCTTGAACAGATAATCTCCCCAATCCGTATAGCCGCACCAGGGAACCGGAGCATATTTGTCGATATTCTTATCAGCATAAGCTATGGCATCCGCATCCGATTTGCCGCTGCGCTGTTGTCCAAGAACCATACCATTGTATATGTATTCGCGACGTTCTGCTCCGCTCAAAATAGGACGATAATCCATAGCAAAGTCACTGAATCCCCAATCGGCTTTCAAACTGATAGAAGCCTTACCGGTTTTACCTTTCTTCGTCGTAATCAGAACCACACCATTCGCAGCGCGCGAACCGTAGAGTGATGCAGCAGCGGCATCCTTGATAATCGTAATATTCTCAATATCCGAAGTGTTGACGGTTGACATGGCATCCAGACCACCATCCGAACTGATGGAGTTTATCGAACCGGAAGTAACGGGCACTCCATCAATAACATACAGCGGAGAGTTGGAGGCATTGAAAGAGCCCATACCACGAATACTCAAAGAAGCTGAAGAACCCGGCTGGCCAGAAGCAGAAGTAAACTGTACACCCGTAGCATTTCCCTGCAACAAATCCTGGAAAGAAACGGAAGGCACATCGGCAATCTTTTCATTCTTCACACTGGCAGCCGAACCCGCATAAGCAGATTTCTTGAATGTACCGTAACCGGTTACAACCACCTCTTCCATCATATTTGCATCCGGCACCAATACAATCTTCAATATCTTACCCGAAGTAGCTTTCACTTCCTGACGAACATAGCCAACATAAGAGACAAGCAAGGTAGCCGATGCATGCTCCACCTTGATAGAGAAACCTCCATTCAAATCGGTAATCTGGCCGTTTGTAGTACCTTTGACCAAAACATTGGCTCCAATGACGGGCTCACCGGTCTCATCCACCACTGTTCCGGAAATAACATTAGCTTGTTCTACTGCCTTCACAGCATTCACTTCATTGGCTGGACGGATAGCAATGGCCCCGTCTTTTACGACATAAGCCAATCCGCTATTCTTAAGACATTCATCCAGCACTGCTGCGATTTTTCCATTCGTGACCCTCAAATTACGTACCTTGACATTCTTTACGTCATTTGTACTATAAATGAAAGTAAAATCCGTCTGGCGTTGAATTTCCCATAACACGTCACTTAAAGTGGCGTCCTGCACATTTACAGTAACTGTTGTCTGGGCAAACGCCGTATTGGCGGCCTGCACAAAGCCAATCATAATAAAACTGAAAAACAGGAATGTAATCCACATACGTTTACTACCTTCCCAAAACCTGGTGTAGCTCTGTTCCTTAGTCATAATTAAATTATTAAATGGTTATTTATAGAATATAATAGTTTTACCGTTGATTTTGACATGTATGTTTTCCGTCGCTTCCAGTAGCTCAAGGAAAGGAGCTATTTCCTCATAACGGTTCACATAGCAACCGAAACGCAGGTTCTTTAACGCTTCGTCTGAATAGTCCACTTCAATATTATACCACCTTGAAAGGATTCTCATAATATCTTCCAGCCGTTGATCTTTAAAATTGATTTTTCCCTTCACCCATGATGTATAGAAGGCAGTATCTACTGTACACACTTGTATATTCCCGCTCCCGGGAATTAATGATGCCTGCTGTGAAGGTTTTAAGACAAGACTCTGTCCCTCCCCGGTGTCCACCTTAACAGAACCACTGACAAGAGTCGCCTGATATTCTTCACCCGGATAGGCCGAAATATTGAAAGTTGTTCCCAACACCTCAATCTGCATACCTTGAGTCGATACAGTGAAGGGATGACCGGTCTTATTTACTTCAAAATAAGCTTCTCCCGCCAATTCCACTTCCCGCTTCCCAGCTTCGAAAGTAAGCGGAAAACGTAGACTGCTCATTGAATTCAGATGTACTTTTGTACCATCATTCAGAACAAGTGTATACTCACCGCCTTGAGGCACTTCAACTTTATTATATACCAAAGCTGACTGCACAACCTGCCCGTCTGCAGCGCTGTAGTTCAAGGTCGTTGAATCTATCTGTATTTGTTTACCAGCCAACTGCAACTGCCGCCCATCGGCATTCTCATCCAGATAAACCGTTTCCCCATTATCCAATGTAAGAATAGCTTTGGCTCCACCCGGCAGTATTTGCTGGGCAGCCAATAATTGATTGCCATCCATGACATGGGGTACAGAAATATCCTGAAGTGCAAAAACCAATATCAGCACTGGTGCAATAAAAAGAGCAACGTACCGTAACAGTTTCAAATGTCTCCTTCTGAGCTCCATCCTCTTGATACGTGTTTCGACACCTTTCCATCCAGCCTGCGAATCAAACTCCATTTTACGAATTTCGTGCTGTGCATAATGTTCATCACTACAAATCTTTTGGAAAAGCTGCTCATGGCTTTTGCTCTCTTTGCGCCATTTATCCAAAAAACGGCTTTCTTCCGGTGTTACTTCACCGGATAGGTGCTTGGAAATAAGATGAGCTATATGAAAGTACTCTTTTATCATAATTTGGCATGTTTTAGTCTATCTTTAATGATAATACAAGCCAAAATGAAAACATGGTGAATCGATAAAGACTTTTTTTTGAAAAAATAGAAAAAAATGTGCTTTTAGATAAATAACAGAAGGCAATAATAATAATCGGTAAGGAATGCACGAAGCTTTTTATAAGCCACTTTTTTAAGAGTATGTACCGTTTCGGGAGAGACATTGAGACGCTCTGCTATTTCTGCATTCTTTTTGCCTTCCAAAGCCAACTGCATGATGGCTCTCATTTGGGTAGGAAGTTTCTCTATAGCTTCTGACAGAATCCGGAAAGTCTCTTCTTCCACAATCGCATCACGAAAAAAAGCATCTGCTTTTTTGGCTATAATCTTTTGCTCGTATTCATGAGCTACCTTCGAATGCTCAAGTTCGTTCAAGGCATGGTTACGTACGGCCGTATAAAGAAAAGCTTTCACCTGATGAAGATAAAAGAAATCGTCTCTTATCTGCCACAACTTGGCAAATACGTCTTGTACTATATCTGCTGACATATCCGCATCCTCCATGTATTGGAACGCGAAAGAACAAAGCGCCGCATAATATTCCTTAAAAATATTATGAAACTCTTGCTCATCCAGCTTAATGCTTACAACAGAGTGGGATTTATCCTTTTTTATCAGATTTAGCGCCATATTTATGCTTTTCTGGCGCTAATATAGTTAAATTTTCAGAATATAACCAATATAACTATCAATCCTCTAAATCTTTTCCCCATAAATCAATATCGGATGGAGCTTTCCATAAGCTCCATCCGACCAATAGTCCTATTGCCAATAAAAAAATCAAATATATCATTATAGTCCGGTTTGTTTCAATGTCTTATAATAACACAGTAAACTGGATTAAAGTTCACTCCACCCAAAATTGTTGTTTTTCCTATGTATACTTTTCAATGCAGAGAGTGTATTATTTGGTTTTCGTGTACGAAAACGAGCAATTTTGTGCACGATAACGACCAATTTCGTCCAAAATTGTCCCATTTACTAAATAATTATGCTTTTCGAGTTTGATTAATTGAGAAAAGGTCTTATTTTTGACCCGGTTTTTAATTCATACTATTGCAAAAACAAACTCAATTACCTAATTAAATCACAAGAGAATGGAACAAGTTTTCGGCTATATCATCGGCTTAGGAGCAGCAGTGATGATGCCTATAATCTTTACAATTTTGGGAGTATGCATCGGCATCAAATTCAGTAAGGCGCTAAAGAGCGGTCTGCTGGTAGGTGTCGGTTTCGTAGGTCTGTCAGTTGTCACTGCGCTGTTGACCAGCAGCCTCGGTCCTGCTCTGAGCCAAGTCGTTGAAATTTACGGTCTTCAGTTGAAAGTATTCGATATGGGATGGCCTGCAGCTGCGGCTGTAGCCTATAACACATCGGTGGGTGCATTCATCATTCCGGTATGTTTGGGAGTAAATCTTCTGATGTTATTAACGAAAACGACCCGTACGGTCAATATCGACCTTTGGAACTACTGGCATTTCGCATTTATCGGCGCAGTCGTTTATTTTGCCAGCGACAATATCTGGTGGGGTTTCTTCGCCGCTATCATCTGCTATATCATTACCCTGATTATGGCCGACTATACCGCCGACAAATTCCAGGGATTCTACGACAAGATGGAGGGTATCTCCATCCCCCAGCCTTTCTGCGCAGGTTTCGTTCCATTTGCCGTAGTCATCAATAAAGCATTGGACAAAATCCCCGGTTTTGACAAATTGAACATTGATGCGGAAGGCATGAAGAAGAAATTCGGCTTGCTGGGTGAGCCTTTATTCCTGGGTATTCTGGTCGGTTGCGGTATCGGTGCCTTGTCTTGCAAGAACGGTCAGGAACTGGTAGACAAGATACCTTATATATTAGGTTTGGGTATCAAGATGGGCGCCGTAATGGAGCTGATTCCGCGTATCACCGCTTTGTTCATCGAAGGCTTGAAGCCTATTTCCGATGCGACCCGCGAGCTGATTGCCAAGAAATTCAAAGGTGCTGTCGGCTTGAACATCGGTATGAGCCCCGCATTGGTTATCGGCCATCCTGCAACGCTGGTGGTTTCCCTGCTGCTGATTCCCGTAACCATACTGCTGGCTGTCATCCTGCCGGGTAACCAGTTCCTGCCTCTGGCGTCGCTGGCCGGAATGTTCTACCTCTTCCCGCTGGTACTGCCCATCACGAAAGGAAATGTAGTAAAGACGTTCATCATCGGACTCGTTGTACTGACCATCGGTCTTTATTTCGTAACAGACCTCGCCCCCTATTTCACACAAGCAGCCCACGATGTATACGAGAAGACACAAGATGCTGCCGTGAATATCCCCGCCGGCTTTGAAGGCGGTGCACTGGACTTTGCATCCAGCCCCTTTGCTTGGGTCATTTTCCACCTGACCTACTCGTTGAAATGGATAGGCTCCGGTATCCTTGTATTATGCACATTGTTCCTGATGATTATGAACCGTCGTGCCATTATCAAATACCAGAAATCAATCAAAAATTAAAAGTTAAAAATTAAATAGTAACAAATTATGAAAGAGTTAGTACTTGCATTTATGATGGGAGCAGTTGCCATGGCAGCCAATGCCCAAGTGAATTACAAAGTGCAGACCGCCTGCCATCCGCAGGACGTGAAGCATTATGACACGGAACTTCTACGCAGCAGATTCATGATGGACAAAGTCATGGCTCCGGATGAAATCAACGTAACCTACACCCTCTACGACCGGTTGATTTACGGTGGCGCCATGCCGGTGAACAAGACATTGAAGTTGGAAGTGTTCCGTGAACTGGGTCCGGAAATCACTTACTTCCTCGAACGCCGCGAACTGGGTGTCATCAATACCGGCGGTGACGGAGTGGTTACTGTAGACGGTAAGGAATACCCCATGAAGTATAAGGAAGCCCTTTACGTAGGCTGCGGAAATAAGGAAGTAACCTTCAAGAGCAACGACGCTACCAATCCCGCCAAGTTCTACATCAACTCGGCTCCGGCCTACAAGCCCTATGTTACTCAGCTGATTACCACCGATGCCAAGCTTCAGAAAGCCAACCCCAAGAAATATGCACTGGGCATCTCCGACCATTATGGAAAAATGGAAGACAGCAACGACCGTATCGTAAACCAGCTGATTGTGAAAGATGTACTGGAAAGAGTGAAAGACGGCGGTACCAACCAGTTGCAGATGGGACTCACGGAACTGGCTCCCGGCTCTGTATGGAATACCATGCCTGCCCACACACACACTCGCCGCATGGAAGCTTACTACTACTTCAACCTGAAACCCGGCAACGCTATCTGTCACCTGATGGGCGAACCGCAGGAAGAACGTTTGATATGGCTGCACAACGAACAAGCCATCACTTCTCCCGAATGGTCCATCCACGCTGCTGCCGGAACCAGCAACTATACTTTCATCTGGGGTATGGGCGGTGAAAACCTGAAATACAGCGACAAAGACGAAATCAAATACATCGATATGAAATAAAGTTGCCCTGCAACGTCCGATAGGCATGGACTTAAATAATCCATGCCTATTTTTGTCATTTTCTACATCCTTTTTACTCAATATTACACCTCGAACAACACACAAACCCCTACATTTGCATCAAAATATAAATCTATTATCATGAGTACATTTCAAAACACCGCAGGGCGGATGACCAATTACCGTTGGATTATCTGCGCCATGCTATTCTTCGCGACAACCGTCAACTACCTCGACCGCCAGGTTCTTTCATTGACCTGGAAAGATTTCATCTCCCCCGAATTCCACTGGACCGATACACACTACGGCTACATCACAGCTATCTTTTCCATCGTCTATGCCTTAGGCAATCTGTTTGCCGGACGTTTCATCGACTGGATGGGAACGAAAAAAGGGTATTTATGGGCCATTGCCGTATGGTCTATCGGTGCTTGTATGCACGCCCTCTGCGGACTTGCCACAGAAATGACCCTCGGCATTGAAAATGCCGCCAACATGATTAGCGCTACCGGTGCATTGGCCTCTACCATAGCCATCACCAGCGTTTACTACTTCATTGCCGCCCGTATCATACTGGGCATCGGTGAAGCAGGAAACTTTCCTGCCGCCATCAAGGTGACTGCCGAATATTTCCCAAAGAAAGACCGTGCCTTCTCCACTTCCATATTCAATGCCGGCTCTACCATCGGAGCACTGATAGCCCCATTGTGTATCCCTACCCTGGCCCGCTACTTCCAACGCATGGGCGTGGGCAACGGCTGGGAAATGGCTTTTATCGTTATCGGCGGATTGGGTTTCATCTGGATGGGACTGTGGATATTCATGTACAAGAAACCTGATGAAAATCCACACGTAAACGCAGCTGAGCTGGCATATATAGAACAAGACAAAGACAATGAGGAGGATAAAAAGGCGACTACTCCGACAACCAAGGATGAAAAGAGCATTTCTTTCCTGCAATGTTTCAAATATCCGCAAACCTGGGCTGTATTTTTCGGCAAATTCATGACTGACGGTGTATGGTGGTTCTTCCTCTTCTGGGCACCCGCATACATTTCGGACGTTTACGGATTCTCCTCAGATACTCCCACGGCACAGATGCTTATCTTTGTGCTCTATGCCATCACGATGTTGTCCGTCTATGGCGGGAAATTGCCCACTATCATTATCAACAAAACCGGTAAGAACCCCTACGCCGCACGCATGCAGGCCATGTTCATCTTTGCACTGTTCCCGCTATTGGCATTGTTTGCACAGCCATTGGGCAACAAGGAAGTATTTGGCGAACAAGCCTATTGGTTCCCGATTATCATCATAGGTATTGCAGGCGCTGCCCATCAGTCCTGGTCGGCCAACATCTATTCTGTGGTAGGTGATATGTTTCCCAAGAGCACCATTGCCACCATTGTGGGAATCGGAGGTATGGCGGGCGGTATCAGCTCATTTCTCATCAACATGAGTTCCGGTTTGCTGTTCGACTATGCCGACAAGACACAAATGGTATTTCTTGGATTTCAGGGCAAGCCTGCCGGATATTTCATCATCTTCTGTGTATGTGCAGTGTCCTACCTGATAGGCTGGTGCATCATGAAGGCACTGGTTCCGAAGTACAAACCGATTATAGTGGACTAATCAGAAGTCTCTATATAGATATTCAGAATCATACGGAGTTTGCAAACTGCATTACATGCCTTGCAAACTCCGCACAAAAAAAGCCTTTTCTCACGAAATGGCTTTTCTTCGTTCAATTACAGTCAAAAACAAAAAACTGTAAATGGAACACAATTTAAGATGAAAAAAAGGGAAGTCTCACGACTTCCACAATTCTTCTAACCTTAAATCTAAATCTCTATGAAAAAAACGTGATGCAAAGATAATGGTTTATCTCACACAGCGTTATTAATAAACTCTATAAAGAAGCAGAAAATATTTAAGATTTACTAAATAAGACGGTTACGAATGGCAAACTACAGACAAGAGCTCGGCATAAATAGGATTAAGTTTCAATAGTTGCGGCACTCCTGTCATAAACATCTGCCTGCGGGCACGAGTAAGGGCAACATTCAATTTCCGGTCAATCCGAGTACCGTTTTCCTCTGTCATATTTGCCAGAAACTTCAACTGATAAGCCCGGTTCACACAGAAAGAGTAGATAATAACATCCCGTTCGCTACCTTGGAAGCGTTCCACGGTGTCTACCAATATATCCTCCAAAGGAGCAATACCCAAAGCAGCAATCTCTTTCTTAATCAAGGCTATCTGACTGCGATAAGGAGTGATGACACCTAAAGTGACAGCCGGGTTGAAACCGGAAACAGCTGCATACTGCCGATAGATAGCCGCTGCCAACCGTGCCACAATCCGCGCCTCCGAATGGTTCATCTTGGCCGACTGTGCCGGCGGTTCGACTGCGGCAGGCAGAAAAGCGACACGACGAGTCAGCAAGCCGGCAAACTCACAATCACACAGCTCAGGAGCAAGAGTCAGCTCTCCCTGCTGGTGCGACAGACCAACCGGTTCCAACAGACCACCGTAAAAAGCCCGGTTAGGAAACAAAGCTACCTCGATATTCATACGACCCTGACGGCAGAGCATGTCGTAGGAGGGATGAGGGATAAAAGATGAAGAATGAGAGGTTGATGCCTGGCGATTGGCACTTTCCTTGGAGAGATTCCTATAAAGGCGTTCGAAAAGGGAATCTTTCAAATTATACAATCCGATGGCCTGCAAAGCTTCGTCACACACTTCCGACTGCTCGGACGACTGCAAGACCACTGCGGGTAGCTGCTTATAGTCACCTATCAAAATAAATTTGCCGATGGCATCCGCGCCTGCGGGATTGCGGGTACAGAGTAACCCCAGCAGTTGTGGTTCCAAAATTTGGGTAGCCTCATCCACAATCGCTACATCAAAAGTCTTCAACCGGAAAAGTTCGGTCTTGGAAGAAAGCGTGGCAACCGTACCGACAAAAACACGGCAACGGGCAATGCGCTCCTGCACCTGCCGCCGAGTGGCACAAGGTTCCAACACATTCTCAATCAGATACGGGCGGAATGAGTCATCGCAAGACAACTCACTGCCTAAACGGATAAAGTCTATTTCAGGCTCAATGGAAGCCAGCGCCTTACTGATTTCATCTACAGCACGATTGGTATACGAAAGCAGTAGAATCTGTTTCCCCTCCCGGTAAAAGGCTTCTACCATGCCCCGCAGCGCGCGAGAGGTCTTGCCGGTACCTGGCGGACCGATTAAAAGGAAATAGTCGCGGGCAGCCTGCGCTTTCAGAATAATCCGCGAAAAATCATCCGGAGCGGTCGCAATACCGGTATCCAAAGAAGTATCGAACTCGGGAGGGCGCTGCCCCAACAACAAATCACGCCGTCTTTGGGTGGCAGAAAGGAAAGCGGAAAGTCCCAGATACATGCTACGAAAGGAGGTGTCCATATAGTCGTGCTCTATGGCATAAAGGCTAGCAGCAGGCAATACACCCGCATTCTGCTGAGTGGCACGAAGACGGATACAGACCTCGTTATCGGATATGCGCTCTATATTACCTTTAAACACCATCTTGTTGGTAACGTTGTCGGTATCCGTATTCCGTTCGTAAAGAACCACCGCATCACCCTGACGGAAATTGGGCAGAACCCGCTCCTGCCGGGAAGCAACCATTTGCTTCGTTCTGAGGGACAAATACGGTTTATGCGTATCTGCCGCATGATTCTCACAAATAGCCAAATCGTACAGAATTTCACCCGCCTCACATTTCTCAGCCAGTGTGGAAAGCCAGAGGGCGGCAGCGCCAGTACGTCCTTCATAATCCACATCTCCAGATTTGGAGGTATAGAGTTCCTTGGTTATAAAGTTATAGAGCGTATAAAAATAGCTTTGTTCCAACGACGAAAGCGAACGGATGCGTTGCGCTACGGCATCGATGGAGGGGTAAAGGAAGCGTTTCCATAAGGTATTGTCCAAACCGCGCTCGTTCAAGGTGTCCGGATGGATGTCTTTCAGGCGCTCTGCCGTATACTGCGGGCTGTTCCGTAACTGGATGCCATATTCATTGGCTACAATCCGGTTACGCACATCCATCACACGGCGCACCATTGCCCACGAAGGACGTGCCGGATAAAGCAACGGATAACGGGTATAGAGCAGGTAGGCCTTTACACGTCGATGGTCCATTCCCATAGAATACTCCAACACAGCCTGATAGAGCAACATCTGTACCTTATTGTTTTCTTTAGGCTCCACCTTATCACGGATGGAATACTCGTCCGCCTTACCGGACTTCATTTCAATGAACGAGGTCATATCCCGCTGCATGTAGTCCAGACGCCCTTGCAAACCCAATGCTTCACAGATGTAAGAAGGTTCCAGCACGGCATCAGTCCTATCGAGCTCATAGCCGGATGCACGGAATGTTTCTGTCACTGTCCGGTGGATATTGTCGAAATGGCGCTTGCAATCGGAAAAGAATTCGGCTTCCTTCTCCCGGTCGCGCAGGTCGGCACATGCTGCCAGCTCGATGGGATAAGAACGGAAGGCCTTCTTCATGCATGCCAAATAATCGGGTGCCTCCTTGGCATGAATCCATTCGTCCAGAAAGAGGTTAGCAATATTACCCAACAGTAACGGACGGGTATTGTCTGGCGACTGGAGCCGTGCCAGGATATAATTGGCAGGATGATGCCCGTAATCCTTGAAGCATTCGGCAAGCGAACTGATGTCTATCAAGTAATCGGGCTCAAGTATAATAAAGGAAGGGGTGAGTATGCCGACTTCGTCCACCGTAACATCCAGCAGATTGACCTGGGCATGCCGCCACAGAATCCGGCAGGTTTCTGCAAACTCTTCATTAATCTGAGGTACATTATAACGGACACGCAACGGCTCATCGGCCACAGTGTCTACGGGCAGTACATATAAATAAGTATCATCGGCATACTGAAAACAGACGCGCATGCGCTTTATCCGTTCTTTGGCGGGCGGTGCCACTATATAGGTGGCATCCGCACGAGGTAGCAGGCGATAAAGTTCGGCAGGTATCTCCTCCCCCGTCAAGCGCTTGACAAAGAATGCCAGTGTCTTGGCATCACGCAACAACTGTTCACGTTGCGGTTCCGCCTGGCGGTTCAGAATAGCATTGGAGGTCAGCCGGAAGGTATGCAGACGGTTCTGTTCCACGGTGGAAAGTCCGGCCTTCGAAGCCACGAAACTGATACGTGCAGAAAGGTCCGTCATCTGCAAGCTGCCGTCGGGCATCTGTGTACGGCACAAACGCTCCAGCAACTCGCGCAATTGCCGATAGGCCACGTCCAAGGAGATTTCCTCAACGTGGCAGGCTTCCAGCAATATACTAAAATATTCCTTTACTTCACAATCCATCATTCCTCTGTCTCCACTTCTTCCGCTTCATCATCAGTCTTTTTATCCTTTATCATCAGGATACTCAACTCATAGAGCAGATAAAGCGGCACCGCCACTACTGTCAAGGTAAACGGGTCACCGGTCGGAGTAATGATGGCCGAGGCAATAACAATGATGACAACAGCATGACGGCGGTATTTCCGCAAAAAGGTCTTGTGCACCAGTCCCAGCAGGGAAAGCAGCCATGTCACCAGCGGCAGTTCGAATGCCAGTCCCATGCAAAGCACCAGCATCATGAAATTGTCGATGTACGAGTTCAGGGAAATTTGATTCTCGATGGCTGCGCTCAATTGATAAGTGGAAAGGAAACGCAATGTCAGCGGATAGACCATAAAATACCCCAGCAACACACCGATGAAGAACATCACCGTACCTATACCCAGCGCTTTCCTCACCCCTTTACGCTCGTTTGGATAGAGTGCAGGGCTTACAAAGCGCCAGATTTCATAGAAAATATAAGGAGCAGCCGTTACCACCGACATCCAGAAAGCGGTAGACATGTGGACAAAGAACGGTGCGGCAAGATTGATATTGACGAGCTTCACATGAAACTCCTGGGTAAAGAATTCATCCTGCAAGTCCAGTCTCTGCCCTATCCAGCGCAGCAAGTCATAGAAAATGAAGTCGTTATGGCAAGGAGCCAATATCACATTGTCAAACAGATAAGGCATGGCAATAAAATAACCGATAGCCAATACAAACCACACACCGAGTACACGAAACAACACTCGGCGCAACTCGTCCAAGTGGTCCCAAAAGGTTAGTTCTTTTTCTGACATAAAGGGATTTACTATTTGACAATTTACTATTTACTATTTGGGCTGCGCTGCGGGGATTTACTATTTGACAATTTACTATTTGGGCTGCGCTGTGGAAAAGGCAACAAGCCTACCCATACTCCTGAACTTCTCAGAGTATCAAATAGTAAATAGTAAATTGTCAAATAGTAAATACCCTTATTCCTTTATTTCTTTTCAGCCGGTTTATCCAAATCTTCCTGAGCCTTGTTTATCTCTTCTTTGGCTTCATTCACACCATCCTTGAAGCTCTTCACTCCTTTGCCCAAACCACGCATCAATTCGGGAATTTTCTTACCACCAAACAACAGCAAGATGACCAATGCAATAATTATCCATTCGGAACCGCTGGGCAGAAAGCCTAATAAAAGTAAGTTTGTCATAGTTATATCTGATTAATTATAGTGCAAAGATAGGAAAATTAAGGATTAGGGATTAAGGATTAAGGATTAATTTTATCGCAATCCCTAATCCCTAATCCCTGCCCCCTATCTTCAGTCTTGATAATAAATACGTTTTACCCGTGTAGAAACGCTTGTCAACACCTCATAAGGAATAGTTTCGAGTACATCGGAAAGAACGGTTATAGGCAGATGGTCACCAAAAATTTCCACACTGTCACCCTCCTTGCAATCGATGTCCGTCACGTCAATCATACAGACATCCATGCAGATATTCCCTACATAGGCTGCCCGTTGGCCGTTTACAAGACAATAGGCATGTCCATTTCCAAGATGGCGGTTCAGGCCGTCGGCGTAACCGATGGGAAGAGCCGCTATACGCGACGGACGGGTGAGATGCCCTTTCCGGCTATACCCCACCGTATCCTCTTCGGGAACATCACGTATCTGGAGGATGGTAGTCTTCAACGTGCTCACATTATTCATAATGGAATTGTCTATGGGATTGACACCATAGAGGCCGATACCCAGGCGCACCATATCGAATTGCGCCCCAGGGAAACGCTCGATACCTGCGGAATTGCAGATATGGCGAAGTATCTTATGCGGAAAAGCCTCCTGCAATTCCATGGACGCTTTCTCGAACATTTCTATCTGCCGGCGTGTAAAACTGTCGAATTGTTGCGAATCGCTCCCTACCAAATGCGAGAAGACGGAACGGGCAATCACAGCATTCTGTCCCTTCAGCCGTTCTATCAGCCGGGGCATATCCTCCGGAGCAAACCCCAGGCGGTGCATACCGGTATCCAGCTTTATGTGGATGGGGAAGTTTGTGATACCTTCCTTTTCCGCTTCTTTAATCAAAGCGTCCAGCAGATGGAAGCTATATACTTCGGGCTCCAGCTTGTAATCGAACATGGTCTTGAAAGCAGTCATCTCAGGATTCATGATAATGATGTTCGCAGTGATGCCCGCTTTGCGGAGTTCGGAGCCTTCGTCGGCAACCGCCACGGCAAGATAATCGACATGATGTTCCTGCAAAGTCTTGGCTATCTCATAAGAACCTGCACCGTAAGCGGAGGCTTTCACCATGCAGACCATCTTTGTTTCCGGCTTCAGCTTGCCACGATAATAGTTCAGATTGGCAATCATCGCTCCAAGATTAACCTCCAGAATGGTTTCGTGCACCTTCTTCTCCAATACTTCCGTCAAGGAGTCAAAACCGAACTTACGTGCACCCTTAATCAGAATTATTTCGTTTTCAAGGCGAAGTTCCCCACGCTGAATGGCACGTATCAAGGCCGCTGTATCCGGATAAAAGGTCTTCTCTATATTAAAGCGTGCAGCGCAGGAAGATATTTCATTTCCTACACCTATGATGCGTTCAATGCCACGGCTGTTTACCAGCTGTGCCACTTGTCGGTAAAGTGTCGGCGTGTTCTGACCGGTCTCCAATATATCCGAAAGAACCAAAGTCCGCCTCAATCCCTTACTTTGCGAACGGCGGTAAAGAAAATCGAGTGCAATATCCAATGAGCCAAGGTCAGAATTATAACTGTCGTTAATCAACAGACAGTTGTTTTTTCCCTCCTTGACTTCCAGCCGCATGGCGATGGGTTCCAGCCTTGCCATACGTTCTGTAATCTGTTCGGCAGGAAGCATCAGATAGAGGCATGCGGCCAGGCAGTTCAGCGAATTCTCGATGGAAGCATCATCTATGAACGGTAGAGTAAACGTATTGTCCATATCCAGATAGCGATAGGAAATGACAGTACAGTCATCCCGTTTCTCCACTTTACTTATATATAGAGGACGTTCCATATCTTTCCGGCTCCACGCAATCTCACGTGCAGACAGCATGGACTTCGCCACACAGTTGCTGACGAACTCATCGTCACCATTATAAATCACTACATCACAATTCTTGAAAAGCGTCAGCTTCTCCATGCATTTCTCCTGCAACGAGAAGAAATTTTCCTGGTGAGCCCCTCCTATATTGGTCAGGATGCCTATGGTAGGCTTGATGATGTTCTGCAAAGCGCGCATTTCCCCCGGCTCGGAAATACCGGCTTCAAAAATAGCAAGTTCGGACTGTTCGTTCATCTGCCACACAGACAAAGGCACTCCAATCTGGGAGTTATAACTGCGGGGAGAACGGATAATGGCACGTTCCGGACTGAGCAACTGGTGCAGCCATTCTTTCACAACGGTCTTGCCGTTGCTTCCCGTAATACCGATGACCGGTATCTGGAACTGGTTCCGATGCTGTTCCGCCAGTTTTTGCAGGGCTTTCAGCGGGTTGGGAACAATGAGATAATTGACAATTGACTGCGCATCATCACGCTGCATAGCATTGTCAATTGTCAATTGTCCATTGTCCATTAATCTAAAGCTTTCTTCGCTAAGCACAAAATTACGTACTCCACGGGCATATAAATCTGTAATATAGCGCGCACCGTCATTCCTCTTGGTGGTCAAGGCAAAGAATAATGTTTCCTCAGGAAAATTCAGGGAACGGCTGTCAGTGAGCAGCCAGTCTATGGTAGCCGGCGCGTTTCCCATACGCCGTGCGCCAATACTTTCGGTTATGCTTTCAATCGAATACGACATATTTCTCTCTCTTTTTGGAAATCTAAGTACGGGTATTTTCCGTTAAGTTGGTCTATTTTTAACACAATTTGTCCTAAAAAACGCTTATACTCTTCTGAAGCGGGATAAAATGGCTTATGTGACAACATCTTACGGATATTTTCACTTTCTTCCATAATCCGTAACGCATCGGCAGAGATGCACGACCGGGTAAACCGTTCCCAGACATAGCGAATGGCCGTTTCGGAAGGATGCACCATGTCTTCTGCATAGAAGCGATAGTCACGAAGCTCGTCGAGCAGCAGCTCATAAGCCGGAAAATAGAAAACATGTTCCGGGAAAGTGGCTTGCAACTGGTTCACGGCAAGTAGCAGGGTAGCTTTACTGAGCTGGTTGGCATGCATTCCGTCACGTACGTGGCGGATGGGGCTGACGGTGAACAATACTTTCAGCCGGGGAATCCGCGCCAGCAAGCCAGAAAGCAAAGAGGTGTAGTCAGATACTATTTCACAGACAGAAAGCATACGGCGGGTAAAGCAGGACTCAGGTTGCTTATGACAATTGGCAACTACAGTTCCCGTCTTTTTATTTTCATAAACCCAGGCAGATCCGAAAGTCAGCAGCAGACAATCCAACCGGTCCAGCCTTTCATGGGCGCTTTTCAAACGCCCGTTAATGCCTGCCAATGTTTCCTCTGCAGAGACTGAGGAAAAACTACCATGATGCATGGCACTATGCCAAAGTTCATGAAAGAGGAAAATATCGTTTTCATTGTAGCATCTGCCCGCAATGATTTCACGCAATGCCGCAGAAATGGAAAACGGATTATAAAGCACACCATAAGGATTGACGTCACAACGGAACTTGGCATCCACCAGCCTTTGCCCCATCTCGGACGCAAAACAAGAACCCATCAGCAACAGATTATTCTCTTGCGAAAGAAGGGGCATACTGGAAACTACTTCTACAGGCGTATAAAGATTCATAAGTTCGAAATAAATAAACCATTCACTTTCTCAGAAAAAATGATGTACCAACTGCTTGCTACGCCACAAAGATAGTAAATTTCAATATAAAAAAGGCAGGTGATATAACCTCTCATTATATCATCTGCCTTAAATAAAAATACTATATATTCTATTAATACCAATTAGCCGTAGGATCAGCCACCCAATCTGCAAAACCTGGATATTTATCATTAATAGCCTGACGCTCAGTAGTCCATTCATATCTTGTCTCTACACGTATCTTCTGCGGAGCTTTGCCTATCTCTGCTTTCAGTGTATATACTTCAGCATTTTGGCCTTCCACTTTGATATTTACGGCACCGGTACCGTTAACTCTGTACATCACCGGAGCCTTAGTTGCTCCAGCATCCGTATTTACCATTGTAGCACTAGAAACACTAAAGAGTTCATGAACTTCACGGCTATCACCGCCTACCTCAATATACAAAGGCAAAGTACCACCCGCAGCCTGCAGGGTAATGATAGTTGCTCCCCCATTGGTCGCTACATCAAACACGACATCGTTGAAGTCAAAATCATCACTGTCTCCAAGGTCTTCTGCTATGATTCTGTACGCATTCGTATATACGGCCGGAGAGATCTTCACAATCCAATCACTATAATACCCATCTGCAGCCACTTGTTGATTTGGGTTCTGTCCGGTAGCTTCAAAGTCAAATCCCACATAATAAGCACCCTCAATATATTGTATAGTATAATTATAGTGCATTTTACCATCCAGAGAAGCCCTATAACCAAAAGAAGACGTTCCACTATTCTGCATTAGCATTATAGCCCCCTCAGTAGCATTAAAATTATTGATATGGTCATCTGATGCCGCAACCAAAAAATCCATATTAGAGTGTGAGCCACTTACATGTTGAACAAAAAAGTCAGTCCAATCCACACCAATGGATTGTGGATTCTGATGTGTTTTAAACCATTCCGTAACCACTTCTTTTTCTGTAGCCGTAATACCCTCGGGTACTTCCGTAAAATCTTTCCATTGATTGCTATTAGTGTTAGCAACACGCGTTGTCGGTGTTGCCCCAAATCCCCAATCCTGATCAACTGCAATTTCTCCATACTTCTGCACGAAAGCCGATGCATACTGTGCCTCTTTCTTAGCCGCCGCCTTTTCCGGGTCGAACAAATCGCTATCAGAACCGCAAGCGGAAAATACCACTACGCCCATAATAGCCAAAATTCCAAAGTTGAGCTTTTTCTTCATATCATTCATTGTTTATTCATTTAACAATTCGTGATTACACCCCATTCCGACACATATTACAACCAAGAATATCATTATATACAACTCAAAATTGTATAACATATTGATAAATAGGACATATTCTACTTCGCAAATATACATAATACTATATCAAATAACAACCAAAACCTCAAAAAGTTGCAATAAACAATTTATTAAGTTGTATTTTTCAACAAACATTAAATTTAAAGCATTTCTTATCATAGATGCACACATACGAGAGTACAAGTCAATTTTTGAAAGGATTAATATCTTTGCCTACCAAAATTAAATTATTCCTATATGGAGAAAAAATCGTTCCACCATGGTGGAACGATTTTTCCCCCAGGATGGAACAATATTTTCTCCATGGAGGAACGATTTACTATCAGGCATCTTTTCCCTTAACCATAGGCAGGCTGAACGAGAAATATGGCGTATGCAAAGAGAAAGTAAAAACAGAAGTGAACAAAAGAGGCTTTTTTTCCTTCTAAAACTTCCCGCCATCCGTTTTCTTTTGCTATTTTTGCATTTTGTAATCTTCAGATTAGAAATGAGAACAGAACCAACAACATATAACTTGCTTAACACCATTACATTTCCCGAGGATTTACGCCAACTCAGCGTAGAAGAGCTTCCTGAAGTCTGTAAAGAATTGAGGCAAGACATTATAAAGGAGGTTTCCTGCAACCCCGGACATTTCGCAGCCAGCCTGGGCACGGTAGAGCTGACCGTTGCCCTGCACTACGTATTCAATACTCCGTACGACCGCATAGTCTGGGATGTAGGCCATCAGGCGTACGGGCACAAGATACTGACCGGACGCCGTGAAGCATTCTCCACCAACCGTAAATTCAAGGGAGTTCGTCCTTTTCCCTCACCAGAGGAAAGCGATTATGACACATTCACCTGCGGACATGCGTCAAATTCAATCTCCGCCGCCCTTGGCATGGCTGTTGCCGCTGCCGAAAAAGGCGAGAAGGACCGCCATGTAGTGGCCATCATCGGCGACGGAAGCATGAGCGGCGGCTTAGCTTTTGAAGGACTGAACAACGCTTCGTCCACCCCAAACAACCTTCTTATCATTCTCAACGACAATGATATGTCGATAGACAGAAGTGTAGGTGGCATGAAGCAGTATCTTTTCAACCTAACTACCAGCAACCGCTATAACCAGCTGCGCTTCAAAACTTCCAGACTGCTATTCAAAATGGGACTTTTGAACGAGGACCGCCGCAAAGCGCTGATTCGCTTTGCCAACAGTCTGAAATCAATGGCCGCCCAGCAGCAGAATATCTTTGAAGGGATGAACATCCGCTACTTCGGTCCTATCAATGGACACGATGTGAAAAACATAGCCCGTGTCCTGCGGGACATCAAAGATATGCAGGGACCGAAAATACTGCATCTGCACACTGTAAAAGGAAAAGGATTCGAACCTGCCGAGAAGAATCCCGATATCTGGCATGCACCGGGCAAGTTCGATCCGAAAACCGGAAAACGCCTCAAGGCAGATACCAGCAACCTGCCTCCGCTTTACCAGGACGTGTTTGGGGAAACACTGGTAGAACTGGCAAAGGAAAATCCGAGAATCGTCGGAGTAACCCCCGCCATGCCCACTGGCTGCTCTATGAACAAGCTGATGGACACCATGCCCGACCGTGCCTTCGATGTGGGTATTGCCGAAGGACATGCAGCCACTTTCTCGGGCGGTATGGCAAAAGAAGGAATGCAACCTTTCTGCAACATCTACTCCTCCTTCATGCAGCGGGCATACGATAATGTCATCCATGACATCGCCCTGCTCCGCCTCCCCGTCGTACTTTGTCTGGACCGCGCCGGACTGGTGGGAGAAGACGGACCGACCCACCACGGAGTTTTCGACCTGGCCTATTTCCGTCCGATTCCCAACCTGACCATATCTTCACCGATGGACGAACATGAATTGCGCCGCCTGATGTACACGGCACAATTGTCAGACAAAGGTCCGTTCGTCATCCGCTATCCCCGCGGACGCGGCGTATTACTGGACTGGAAATGTCCGCTGGAAGAAATCCCCGTAGGTAAAGGGCGTAAACTGAAGGAAGGTAAAGACCTGGCAGTCATCACCCTCGGTCCCATAGGCAACGTAGCCGCACGTGCCATAGAGCGCGCAGAGAAAGACAAAGGGATCTCCATAGCCCATTACGACCTGCGTTTTCTCAAACCGCTCGACGAAGCCTTGCTGCACGAGGTAGGACTCAACTTCCAGCATGTCGTCACCATAGAAGACGGTGTCAAAAAAGGAGGAATGGGCAGTGCCATACTGGAGTTCATGGCAGACAATGACTATATCCCCCATATCAGACGTATCGGTGTACCCGATGCCTTCATAGAGCACGGCACCATACAAGAGTTGCATCATCTTTGCGGAATGGACGAAGAAGGAATCTATAATCAATTGATAATTGATAGTTGAAAATTGACCGTTTAAGTATCTACCCCATATGTCAACTATTAATTATCAACTATCAACTAATTAAAAGTGAAAATAATTATTGCAGGTGCCGGCGCAGTAGGCACACACTTGGCTAAATTGCTGTCCCGCGAGAAGCAGGACATCATTCTGATGGACGACAACGAAGAAAAGTTGAGCACCCTAAACTCCAACTTTGACTTAATGACGGCTACGGCCTCCCCTACATCCATAAAAGGCTTGAAAGAAGTGGGAGTGAGAGAAGCCGACTTGTTCATAGCCGTCACCCCTGATGAAAGCCGGAACATGACCGCATGCATGCTGGCAAACAATCTGGGAGCACAGAAGACCGTAGCCCGCATTGACAACTACGAATACCTGCTGCCCAAAAACAAGGAATTTTTCCAGAAGCTGGGTGTCGATTCACTCATCTACCCGGAAATGCTTGCCGCCAAAGAGATCGTATCCTCCATCCGCATGAGCTGGGTACGCCAATGGTGGGAATTCTGCGGAGGCGCCTTGATACTGATAGGCACCAAAATACGCGAAAAAGCCGAGATACTGGACATCCCTCTCCACAAACTGGGCGGACCGGAGCTGCCCTATCACGTGGTAGCCATCAAACGGGGAAGCGAGACACTGATTCCCCGCGGTGACGATACCATCAAGCTACATGACATCGTATACTTTACCACCATCAGGAAATACGTCCCCTACATCCGCAAAATAGCTGGCAAGGAAGATTATGCTGATGTGCGCAACGTAATGATTATGGGTGGAAGCCGAATTGCCGTACGCACCGCCCAATACGTCCCGGACTACATGCAGGTGAAAATCGTGGACAACGACTTGAACCGCTGCAACCGTCTGACCGAGTTGCTTGACGACCGCACCATGATTATCAATGGCGACGGGCGGGATATGGACTTACTTGTGGAAGAGGGACTGAAAAACACGGAAGCCTTCGTTGCCTTGACCGGCAATTCGGAGACCAATATTCTAGCCTGCCTTGCCGCCAAACGCATGGGAGTCAGCAAAACCGTAGCAGAAGTGGAGAATATAGACTACATAGGCATGGCTGAAAGCCTTGACATCGGCACTGTCATCAACAAAAAGATGATTGCCGCCAGCCACATTTATCAGATGATGCTGGATGCGGACGTCAGCAATGTGAAATGCCTGACCTTTGCCAATGCCGATGTAGCGGAATTTACCGTTAAGGCCGGCTCAAAGATTACCAAACATCCGGTAAAAGACCTCGGCCTCCCGAAAGGAACCACCATCGGCGGACTTATCCGTCAGGGGGAAGGCGTCGTGGTTATGGGTAATACCTTGATACAACCGGGTGACCATGTGGTGGTATTCTGTCTAAACATGATGATTAAGAAAATCGAAAAATACTTTAACTAATAGAGAATGAGTCGTTGGTAAATGATTAACTTCAAGACAATCATACGGATTATCGGTATTCTGCTATTGCTGGAAACAGTCATGTTTCTGGTCTGTTCGAGCGTGTCTTTCTACTACAGAGAAAGCGATATGCTCGATTTCTGGAAAGCAGGAGGTATCACAGCAGGGATAGGCTTATTGCTGGCAGCTCTCGGTAAAGGAGGTGAACGGCAACTGACGCGCCGTGACGGATATGTACTGGTCAGCTTTGCCTGGGTGGCATTCTCTCTTTTCGGAATGCTGCCTTTCTATATAGGCGGATACATACCCGACATTGCCGATGCATTCTTCGAGACCATGTCCGGTTTCAGCAGTACGGGTGCCACTATTTTGGACGACATCGAGTCACTTCCTCATGGAATACTGTTCTGGCGCAGCATGACACAGTGGATTGGCGGCTTGGGAATCATCATGTTCACCATTGCAGTGCTTCCTATCTTCGGAGTCAGTGGTCTGCAGGTATTCGCAGCCGAAGCAAGCGGCCCCACACATGACAAGGTTCATCCGCGTATCGGTATCACCGCCAAGTGGATTTGGAGCATCTATACCGGCATAACCACTTTACTTGTCTGCCTGCTGATGCTTGGAGGCATGGACTGGTTCGACAGCATCTGCCATGCATTTGCCACTACCGGCACCGGTGGATTCTCTACCAAGCAGGCCAGCGTTGCCTACTATAATTCTCCTTATATAGAATATGTCATCTCCATCTTCATGTTTATCTCCGGTATCAACTTCACTTTAGTATTATTGTTCGTCAACCGGAAATTCAAGAAGTTCATCGGCAATGCCGAGCTGAAATTCTATTTCGGTTCAGTTGTGCTCTTCACTGCCGTCATAGCCATCGTGCTTTACTATACCAGTCCCATGGGGATGGAAGAATCCTTCCGCAAATCCTTGTTCCAGGTAATCTCCCTCCAGACCTCCACCGGTTTTGCGACAGATGACTATATGCAATGGACACCCGTCTTGTGGGGGCTGCTTACCATCATCATGCTGATGGGAGCGTGTGCAGGCAGTACCACCGGAGGCTTGAAGTGTATACGTATGGTAATTCTTACCAAAGTCTCACGAAACGAGTTCAAACACATCCTACACCCCAATGCCATACTTCCGGTACGGATAAACAAGCAGGTAATCTCTCCCTCCATTGTCTCCACCGTACTGGCTTTTTGTTTTATTTATATCTCCATTATAGTCATCGGCACACTGCTCATGATGGCTATGGGTGTCGGGGCTGAAGAATCAATGGGCTGCGTCATTTCCAGTATCGGTAATATGGGACCCGGATTGGGTGAAACCGGACCTGCCTATTCGTGGAATGCCCTGCCCGATGCAGCTAAATGGCTGTTATCCTTTTTAATGCTTCTGGGTCGTCTTGAGTTATTTACCGTACTGCTGCTTTTCACACCGGATTTCTGGAAACGGAATTGATTTAGGATAAAAAGTGTAAAAATAATCATTTTTTGTTATGCGGGGATAGCAAATTGAACAATACTTATTATATCTTTGCGTCCTTGAAAGAGAGAATTGTGGTATGAAGCAATGCATTAAATACTGTTTAATCATAATCTTTGCAGCCCTATTGCACGACAGTGCAACCGGAGCTGCAGATATTTTGTGCGTTCCTGCCACCCGACAAGCAGAATGCTGTACGCTGTCACAAGCTCCTACCACCCAACAAGCAGTCCAGAAGTTCTACGACTTGTTTTCACCAAACTCCCTCTGCATAGAACATGTGGACCATACGCAAGTACCAACCAACAAAAGCGTACTCCTGCGCATGTACATCTACAAGATGCAGCAGCATGCCTATGCACCGGAATGCGACCGTTTGTTGAATCTGTCTCCTCATCCCGTACCCGACGCGAATTATTACGTGTTCGGGCTAAGAAAGATTATCATTTAGAAGGCCTGCAAGCGCAGACGCTTGCCCCTGACCTCGCCGGACAACAAATCAGAGGTTTTGTCCTCCGGTGCGATGTATCTATTATTATATATCTAAAATCTTATCAGGTTTATGAACTTTACTTTGTTAGTGGTCGTCTTATTGACGGCAATCGCTTTCGTGGGTATCGTCATCGCGCTCTCCAATGCGATAGCACCCCGTTCGTACAATGCACAGAAGATGGAGCCGTACGAGTGTGGTATCCCTACCCGCGGTAAATCGTGGATGCAATTCCGGGTAGGTTACTATCTGTTTGCCATCTTGTTCCTGATGTTCGAAGTGGAAACGGTATTTCTGTTCCCTTGGGCAGTCATCACCCGCGAACTTGGCGTGGCAGGACTTTTCAGTGTTTTATTTTTCCTGATTATATTGATTCTGGGCCTTGCTTATGCCTGGAGGAAAGGAGCTTTGGAATGGAAGTAACAAAGAAACCGAAAATTAAATCTATCCCTTATGAGGAGTTTACAGACAACGAAACGTTGGAGAAACTGGTTCGGGAACTTAATGCCGGAGGCGCCAATGTCGCCCTTGGCGTACTGGACGATTTCGTCAACTGGGGACGCAGCAACTCACTGTGGCCTCTTACGTTTGCAACCAGCTGTTGCGGTATCGAATTCATGGCCCTCGGCGCAGCCCGCTACGATATGGCGCGCTTCGGGTTCGAGGTAGCCCGTGCCAGTCCGCGCCAGGCAGACATGATTATGGTTTGCGGAACAATAACCAACAAGATGGCTCCCGTTCTGAAACGTCTTTACGACCAGATGGCCGATCCGAAATATGTAGTAGCCGTAGGCGGCTGTGCCGTCAGCGGAGGCCCGTTCAAGAAATCCTATCACGTGGTGAACGGTGTGGACAAGATTCTGCCGGTGGATGTCTACATTCCCGGTTGCCCTCCGCGTCCGGAAGCATTCTACTACGGCATGATGCAATTGCAGCGTAAAGTGAAAATAGAGAAATACTTCGGTGGAGTAAACAGAAAAGAAGAGAACCACTAATCAGTACTTAAAAATATGGAAATAAAATACATAGAGCCCTCAGTCCTGCACGACGAAATGCTGCGTCTGCGGAAAGAGAAACAAATGGACTTCCTGGAATGCCTCAGCGGTATGGATTGGGGAATACCCGACGAGAAAGACGCACCGGACACCCCCCGCGGACTCGGTGTAGTCTATCTGTTGGAATCTACTGTTACCGGCGAACGGATAGCGGTACGCACCGCCACTCTAAACCGGGAACATCCCGAACTTCCTTCCGTCAGCGATATCTGGAAAGCTGCGGATTTCAACGAGCGCGAAGTCTACGACTTTTACGGCATCGTTTTCATCGGTCATCCGGATATGCGCCGACTCTATCTGCGCAATGACTGGGTAGGCTATCCCATGCGTAAAGACAATGAGCCGGAAAAAGATAATCCGTTGCGTATGGACAACGAAGAAACGGTGGACACCACTATGGAATTGGAGCTGAATCCCGACGGTAGCATCAAGAATAAGGAGATGCAACTTTTCGGTGATGAGGAATATGTGGTGAACATCGGTCCCCAACATCCGGCCACCCACGGCGTAATGCGCTTCCGTGTATCATTGGAGGGTGAAATCATCGACAAGATTGATGCCAACTGCGGCTACATCCACCGGGGTATCGAGAAGATGTGCGAAAGCCTGACCTATCCGCAGACCTTGGCTCTGACCGACCGTCTGGACTACCTGGGCGCACACCAGAACCGCCATGCCTTGTGCATGTGTATCGAAAAGGCAATGGGCGTGGAAGTAAGCGAACGCGTGCAGTACATACGTACCATCATGGACGAGTTGCAGCGAATAGACTCTCACCTGCTGTTCTATTCTTGTCTTGCTATGGACCTGGGTGCATTAACGGCCTTCTTCTACGGTTTCCGCGACCGCGAAAAGATACTCGACATCTTTGAGGAAACTTGCGGCGGACGCCTCATCATGAACTACAACACCATCGGTGGCGTGCAGGCAGACATTGCTCCCGGCTTCGTAAAGAAAGTGAAGGAGTTTATCCCCTACCTCCGCGGTATCCTACACGAATATCACGACGTATTCACCGGGAACATCATTGCCCAGCAACGTCTGAAAGGTGTGGGTATACTCTCACGGGAAGATGCCATCGCCTTTGGAGCTACCGGAGGCACCGGACGCGCCAGCGGATGGGCCTGCGACGTGCGTAAGCGTATGCCATATGCCGTATATGACAAGGTGGACTTTAAAGAAGTCATCCGCACCGAAGGCGATTCATGGGCACGCTACCTTATCCGTATGGATGAAATTCTGGAGAGCCTGAAGATTATCGAGCAACTGATAGACAACATCCCGGAAGGAGCCTACCAGGAAAAGATGAAACCTATTATCCGCGTACCGGAAGGCACTTATTATGCAGCCGTAGAAGGTAGCCGCGGTGAGTTCGGCGTCTTCCTCGAAAGCCACGGCGACAAGATGCCTTACCGCCTGCATTTCCGCAGTACGGGCTTGCCATTGGTATCGACCGTAAATACGATTTGCCGCGGAGCTAAAATCGCCGACCTTATTGCCATTGGCGGAACATTGGATTATGTAGTACCAGATATTGACAGATAAAAGGATTTACGATTTGACAATTTACAATTTACCATGCGGAATTACAGCGCAGCCAAATTGTAAATTGTACATTGTGAATTGTAAATCAAAAAGCGCCTCGTAAATTGTAAATAGTAAATTGTAAATAGTAAATGAACAACGTGTTTGACTTTAGTATAGTAACCAACTGGATACACCAGATGCTGACTTCCCTGATGCCGGAAGGTCTGGCAATATTCCTCGAATGCGTGGTGATTGGCGTATGCATCATTTTGATGTATGCCGTGCTTGCCATCATCCTGATTTACATGGAGCGTAAGATATGCGCCTTCTTCCAATGCCGCCTCGGTCCGATGCGCGTGGGGAAATGGGGATTGCTCCAAGTGCCCTGCGACGTCATCAAGATGTTGACAAAGGAAATCATTGATTTGAAATTCTCTGACCGGTTCCTCTACAATCTGGCACCGTTCATGGTAATCATCGCTTCTTTCCTGACATTTGCCTGCCTGCCCATCAACAAGGGATTGGAGGTATTGGACTTCAATGTAGGAGTGTTCTTCCTGCTGGCTGCATCGAGTATCGGCGTAGTGGGTATCCTGCTGGCAGGCTGGAGTTCCAACAATAAATTCTCGCTGATTGGAGCCATGCGAAGCGGTGCGCAGATTATCAGCTACGAGTTGTCCTGCGGATTGAGCATACTGACAATGGTAGTGTTGATGGGAACCATGCAGTTCTCCGAAATAGTAGAAGGACAAGCTGACGGCTGGTTCATCTTCAAGGGACATATCCCTGCATTGATAGCCTTCATCATCTACCTCATTGCCGGAAATGCGGAAACCAACCGCGGTCCCTTCGACTTGCCCGAAGCCGAAAGCGAGTTGACTGCCGGATACCATACGGAATACAGCGGTATGGGCTTCGGATTCTTCTATCTGGCAGAATATTTGAATCTGTTTATCGTAGCCTCCGTGGCAGCCACCATCTTCCTGGGAGGCTGGATGCCGCTACACATCGTAGGCCTGGACGGCTTCAACGCAGTGATGGATTACATTCCGGGATTTGTATGGTTCTTCGGAAAGGCCTTCTTCGTAGTCTTCCTGCTGATGTGGATAAAGTGGACCTTCCCCCGCCTGCGTATTGACCAGATTCTGAATCTGGAGTGGAAGTACCTGGTACCCATCTCTATGGTGAACTTGATTTTGATGGTATTAATTGTAGTATTTAAATTGCATTTCTAACCGGCGTAGCGCCGGAGCAAGATTTCCTTGCGGATAATTTTAATAAAGGCAAAAGTAATGAAAGAAAAGAACTCTTATATCGGCGGACTCATACACGGCGTCACTTCTCTGCTGACAGGTATGAAAACAACCATGACCGTATTCTGCCGACGAAAGACTACCGAACAATATCCGGAAAACCGCTCGAGATTGAAACTCTCCGACCGTTTCCGTGGCACGCTGACCATGCCCCATAATGATAAAAATGAACATCGGTGTGTAGCTTGCGGTTTGTGCCAGATGGCTTGTCCCAACGACACTATCAAGGTGACCGGCGAGATGGTTGAAACGGAAGACGGCAAGAAAAAGAAGATATTGGTTAAGTACGAATACGACCTCGGTTCGTGCATGTTCTGCCAACTCTGTGTGAATGCCTGCCCTCACGATGCCATCACGTTCGACCAGGATTTTGAGCATGCAGTGTTTGACCGCACGAAACTGGTCATGACGCTGAACCGTCCGGGCAGCCATGTAGAAGAAAAAAAGAAACCCGCTGCTCCCAAAGAAGAGACAACAAAGTAATTCGTTAATAGTAACTTGTAATTAAACAACATGGAAATAACTCTTGAAACAGTAGTATTCTACTTCCTTGCGGCCTTTATCACCGTATTTTCCATCTTGACGGTAACGACCCACCGCATGGTGCGCTCGGCCACCTACCTGCTGTTCATGCTTTTCGGTACGGCAGGCATCTACTTTCTGCTGGGTTACACCTTCCTCGGTTCCGTGCAGATTATGGTCTATGCCGGCGGTATCGTAGTGCTCTACGTCTTCTCCATACTGCTTACCAGTGGCGAAGGCGATGTCATCGAGAAGTTAAAGCGTAGCAGGTTCCTTGCCGGACTGGGTGCCACCGTGGGCGGTGCCATCATCGTAGTATTCATCACTTTGAAGCATAAGTTCATTGCCACCACCGACGTGGAGCCTTTGGAAGTCAACATCAAGACCATCGGTCACCACATGCTGAGCGGTGACAAGTATGGTTATCTGCTTCCCTTCGAAGCTGTCAGCATCTTGTTATTGGCATGTATCGTAGGTGGATTATTAATAGCACGTAAAAGATAAGAATTATGATACACATGGAATATTATCTGATAGTTTCGGCTATCATGTTCTTCGCAGGCATCTACGGGTTCTTCACCCGCCGCAACACGCTGGCGATACTTATCAGCATCGAGCTGATACTGAATGCCACGGACATCAACTTTGCTGTATTCAACCGTTTCCTATTCCCCGGAGGACTGGAAGGATATTTCTTCTCTTTATTCTCCATCGCCATCTCGGCGGCCGAAACGGCTGTAGCCATTGCCATCATGATTAACATCTACCGCAACATCCGCAGCATCCAGGTGAACAAACTGGATGAGATGAAGTGGTAAGAGCAAGAATCGCCAAGCGATGTTTCTTGAATAGTAATAATTGATAAACATAGTATATATGGAATATACAATATTAATCCTTCTACTCCCTTTCCTCTCTTTCCTCGCTCTGGGACTTGGAGGTAAATGGATGTCACACCGCACTGCCGGCCTTATCGGAACTGCGGCACTGAGTGTGGTCGCAGTGCTTTCCTATCTCACCGCAGGAATGTACTTCAGCGCTCCCCGCCTTGCCGATGGTACGTACGAGGCGCTAATGCCCTATAACTTCAAATGGCTGCCTTTCACAGAAAGCCTCAGTATCGACATGGGTATCCTACTCGACCCGATTTCGGTTATGATGCTCGTGGTCATCAGTACCGTTTCGCTGCTGGTACACATATACTCTTTCGGCTACATGAAGGGCGAACGCGGTTTCCAGCGTTACTACGCCTTCCTGTCGCTCTTCACCATGTCCATGCTCGGACTGGTAGTAGCAACGAATATCTTCCAGATGTATCTGTTCTGGGAGTTGGTGGGCGTGTCCTCCTATCTGCTGATTGGTTTCTATTATACGAAGCCGGCGGCTATTGCCGCTTCGAAGAAGGCGTTTATCGTGACCCGTTTTGCTGACCTGGGATTCCTTATAGGTATCCTCGTCTATGGGTATTATGCCGGTACATACACCTTCAGCCCTAATGAGATGGCGCTGGCAAAGGGTGGTGCGGCCATGATTCCGCTGGCCTTGGGACTGATGTTCATCGGTGGTGCCGGAAAGAGTGCCATGTTCCCGTTGCACATCTGGCTGCCCGATGCCATGGAAGGTCCTACGCCGGTCAGTGCACTGATTCATGCCGCCACGATGGTGGTTGCAGGTGTCTATCTGGTGGCACGCATGTTCCCGTTGTTCATAGAATATGCTCCCAGCGTGCTGCACATCGTGGCATACGTAGGAGCCTTCACGGCATTCTATGCCGCCAGTGTGGCATGTGTGCAGAGTGACATCAAGCGTGTACTGGCATTCTCCACCATCTCCCAAATCGGTTTCATGATGGTGGCGCTGGGTGTATGTACATCAGCCAACCCACACGAAGGGGGACTGGGCTACATGGCAGGCATGTTCCACTTGTTCACACACGCCATGTTCAAGGCATTGCTGTTCCTCGGAGCGGGTAGCATCATCCATGCCGTACACAGTAACGAGATGTCTGCCATGGGCGGACTGCGGAAGTATATGCCCATTACGCATATCACGTTCCTCATCGCATGTCTCGCCATTGCTGGTATCCCGCCGTTCTCCGGATTCTTCTCCAAAGATGAAATCCTGACGGCATGCTTCCTGTTCAGCCCCACTATGGGATGGATTATGACAGTGATTGCAGGTATGACAGCATTCTATATGTTCCGTCTTTATTATGGTATCTTTTGGGCCGGCTCAGAGCCGGGACAAAAGTCGGCAAGTGATGGGGGCGACAGCCACGTGCCTCACCCCCACGAGAGTCCTCTGGCGATGACCCTGCCCCTGATGCTCCTTGCTGTGGTTACGATAGTTGCCGGTTTCATTCCTTTCGGACACTTCATCAGTTCCAACGGTGAAGCATATAACATCCATCTGGACTGGAGTGTGGCAGGTACAAGTATCGCCGTAGCGGTGGTTTCCATAGCCATTGCCACCTACATCTATGCAGGTAGCCGGCAACCCGTTGCCGATACATTGGCACACCGTTTCAAAGGCTTGTGGACAGCAGCTTACCACCGCTTCTATCTGGACGAGGTCTACCAGTTCATCACCCACCGCATCATCTTCGGCTGCATCTGCCGCCCCATCGCCTGGTGGGACCGCCATGTAGTGGACGGCTTCTTCAACTTCCTTGCCTGGAGTGCCGAGGCTACCAGTGACGAGATACGCGGTCTGCAGAGCGGACGCATCCAGCAATATACATTTGTATTCCTGCTGGGCACGCTGGCACTGATACTGCTACTATTGCTATAACCCGAGATTTTTCAATCGTAAATCGTAAATCGTTAAATCGTAAATATAAAGATGAACTTTTTATCATTATTCGTACTCATCCCCTTGCTGATGTTGCTGGGTCTTTGGCTCAGCCGCAACATCGCACAAATACGCGCGGTGATGGTGACCGGTGCATCGGCTCTGCTGGTTCTTTCTGCAGCATTGACCGTGATGTACCTCAATGCACGCCACGCTGGTGCCACGGATGAAATGCTGTTCCGTGCCGACATGGTCTGGTATCCTGCACTCAACATCCACTATTCGGTAGGAGTAGACGGTATTTCGGTAGCCATGCTGCTGCTTTCGGCCATCATTGTCTTTACCGGAACATTCGCCTCCTGGAGGCTGCAACCGCTGACTAAAGAATATTTCCTTTGGTTCACCTTCCTCTCCATCGGTGTGTTCGGGTTCTTCATCTCGATAGACCTGTTCACCATGTTCATGTTCTACGAGGTTGCCCTCATTCCCATGTATCTGCTTATGATGCTCGATATACGGATAGTCTGTCGTATGCGAAAGAAACGGTTGTAAATGCCGCGTAATCAACTTTTGAACCTCGCGCGGGTTTATACGCCCCATGAGATTATAGTTATTTGCGTCCAGATAACTGTTCTGACTCTCTCCAAACTGACTGCAAAACGCATACGAATACGCAGAGCGGATGTGTCGCTCCACTTGCAGCAAATAGCGCAGCGTGAGTTCCCGAAGCTGTTCATCGAAACGATAGAGCGCAACAATATCATCCAGCGTCGTTCCGTCGCGGTAATCTTTTGTCGTGGGATTTTTGAACAAGTCCTTGTAGCCGGAAATCAGCGCAAAATATCCATAATGGTGCAGCGTGATAGCTGTTGCGGCATCATCCGTAATTGTCAGGTTCTTGTCTTTCAGTTTTTGAATCTGTTGGGGGTATGTCAGAAACGGTTTCGGCATTTACACCATCCTCTCAGGTGTGAAAAAGGGAGCCCCCGCAGGGACTCCCCCGGTTGCAGGCCCCGCGAGCATCTGC
>OGPQ01000084.1_pt1 | contig 78175 bp, 48 predicted proteins | sample 1552971 | NCBI WGS metagenome assembly OGPQ01 (sample SAMEA2580232, study PRJEB22360) | human gut metagenome | biome: human gut; feature: human-associated habitat; material: faeces | place: Denmark | collected 2008/2010 | reverse complement strand
TGCACTTCTTGCTCTGGCAAGCGGCAAAGCCGAGCGGAGACAAGTGCACCCCCTGGAGTGTACCCCTAAAACTTCTTCAGCAGGAACGACGGTTTTACACGGAGATAGATGCCGGCAGCAAGACTCAATTGGTTGTTGTTGCGGTACACCTTGTCGCCTACGGTGAAGTCGTCCGTGGGCAGCGTGTTGAAAATGTCAGCCTGCACGCCCCACGAGAATCCCTTGCCCAGTTCTTGCGCGTAGCTCAGCTGCGCACATACGGTGCGGTTGCGCTTCATCTGGAAGTCGCGTTCGTGAACGCCCACCGATCCGTAGAGCGGATTGCCGAAGATGCTGATGAACTTAGAGCTGTGCCAATAAGCTCCGCGCAGACAGAAGCGCCAGATGTCAGCCTCCGCCTTCACGTATAAGCCGTTTCCCTGGTCGTAGGGCAGCAGATTGCCCGTCACCTGGCGGTAGTAAGCCACGTCGGCTTCGGCGTTCAGACGCGTAAGAATTTTGTTGTCGGTGTGCACGGTAGCGCCGATGCCAGCCGCTGCGTTCATCCAGGTCTTCACCTGGCGCTGTTCGGCGTCGGGGTTTATCTCTCCGCCGCGATGCTGCATAACGACCTGCAGCGGGAAGTAGACATGCGTGCGTCGCTCCGGTCGGTTCACCTTGAAGCGTGTGGACAGACCGAAGGTGAACGCTTCCTGATGCGTGTCCTTGTCGAAGATGAAGCTCTCCCAGTTCACCCACATGTCGAGGTCGAGCGGTTTTCCGCGCCAAAGCATCTGCACGCCCATCTCGGGGTCGGCAGATAGGGCGTTCTCCTGATTGTAGAGCGGTTCGATAAGCCGGTGGTTAGATCCGCCGTATATATTGCCGAGGATGAGGTTGAACCTTGAGTTGACCGCCAGCTGCACATTGAAGAACGGCAGCATGTGGAATCCGGTCTGCGTCTGGTCGCCCTTCCACGTAGCGATGTCGCTGTAGTTGAGGTTCGGATACTTGTTGGCTCCCCAATAGTGGAGCATGCTTACGCCCACCTCCACGCGTAGGTTCTTCAGCGGCTGGTAGCTCACGGTAGGCTGCAGTCGGTAGCCCGGCAGCGTGTATCCCTTCGTGAGGTAGCCCTTGTACTCGTTGTCGCGGAAGAAGCAGAGCGCGTCGAAGTTGAGACGCAGTTCGCCGCAGGCAGCCGTGTCGATGCGGTGGTCTGTCTCGAACAGCAGCGAGTCTATACGTGCGCCGGTCTGCGCTCCGGCGTTTGTATAAGCCAGCAAAGCGAGAGCCAAAGCCGCGAGTCTTGATAAACGTTTCATCAGTTTTTGTTTCGGTTTTTGTTTATTCTGTCTACATTTATTTATAACAATGCCTACGGCAAGAATGCCGTAGGCTCCTATTTACTCCTTTCCGAGTTTCTTTCTAAGCTGTTCGAGCGTGAGTCCGGTAGCCGTAACCTTTCCTTTCTCTATAACGATGTTGTCGGGGAGGTTAGACATGCCGAGTCGGTTGTATACATCTCCGTCCACAGCCTTGCCGTCGCATACGGTAGGTATGTCGTCCATATCTCTCTGTCGCAGCGCTGTGCGGCATAAGGAGCGCGAGTAGTCGAGACAAACGCCGAGCACCTTCATTTTGCTGCCCTTCTCCTTCTGAATCTGCGCTACGGTTTGCAGCATCGACACGCTGTTGTAGTTCCACGTCGCCCACGCTATGACTACCGCTGTGTCTGCCTTTGCGAGCATGGCGTTGTTCACTTGCTTGCCGTTGATGTCGTAAGCAGCGAACTTCGGCACGCTGCTGTTGCGGGCTATGGGCGTGTGGTTGCGCACGGTCTGCTGCAGCGTCTTCAGCGCGTTGTTCTTGGGCTGACTCTCTATCATCTTGTCGATAAGGAGTCGCGCTGTAGCGAAGTCGGGGTTGTCTTTCTGCAGGAAGAAGTTGCGCACTACGTACATGCTTACTATCGATTCGGGATGGTCTTCCACGAACTGCTTCGCGTACTTCTGTATCTCTGCCGGCGAAGCGTTTGCAATCTGTTCGCGCAGCTGGTTCATCAGTTCGTTGGCCTTTGTTCCCTTTACGGTCATCTCCTTCAGATGCGAGGCGTCGCCCTTTATGTCTACGCTTTTTCCTGGCTCTGCGAAGACGGGTTGCTCCGTGAAGTTGGGGAACACAATCATGAGCGTCATCTCCTTATTACACTCAACCTTATACGTAAAGCGTCCTGCCTGCACCTTAATGGTGTCTACTCCGCCGAGACTTCCGTCCGGGCTGTATACATAAAACTCGCCCTGATTAAGGTTCAGGAGCCTTCCGTCTATCTTGAAGTGACGTTTGTCGGTTCCACATGACACCATAATCAGGGCGAGTAATGTAGCTATAATAGTTTTTCTCATTTTAGAAAAAAGAGTTTTTTAATAGAGGGTGTGCTCAAAAGCCACACCCTCTATCAAATATCTGTCAACACCCTTTGTCGGGGCATGTTAAGTATTACTTGAGAAGCGAGAGCTCCAAGTCCTGCTCAGCGTACTGCTTCAGAGACGGATCCTTCTGGAGAGCCTCCTTGAGGTAAGAGTTAGCAGCGAACTTGTTGCCACGACGAGCAGCCACGATAGCGTGGAGGTAGTCGGTCATAGCGTTCGGGTTCTCCACCTTGTCGAGAGTCTTCGAAGCAGCGTCGTAGTTCTTGTTCATAATCTGAGCAAGAGCAGCTGTGTTGGTGTTCTGCTTGCCGAAGTCCTTCTCAGCCTGAGCGTAGTTGCCCTTAGCGATGTTGAGTGCGCCGAGAGCCGACTGTACGTTCTCTGAGCCAGAAGCCTTAGCGATGAGACGCTCTGCGCCCTGAACGTCGCCCTCTGCGAGTGCGAGCATACCGAGGTTAGCCTGAGCCTCAGGAGCGGCAGCGCCGAGTGATGTAGCCTTGAGAGCGTACTGCTTAGCAGCCTCCTTGTCGCCCTTAGCGAGAGCGAGTGCAGCGAGGTTGTTGTAAGCGCGGTAGTCGTTCGGGTAAACCTCTGTAGTCTTCTTGTAGATAGCCTCCTGCTTAGCCTGCGAATCCTCGAGAGTAGCAGAGTAGAGAAGTTCGTCTACGCTCAGCTTTGTAGCGTCTGCGCTGTACTGCTCCTTGATCTGGTCGTCGCTGCGTCCGATTGTCTCATAGTTGATGATGAGGCGTGAGCGGCGGAGCTCAGGGAGAATACCGTTAGCGAGTTCCTGGAAGCCAGCCGACATGTTGCGGATCTGCTGTTCGCGCTCCTGCGGGTCGGTGTACATAGAGAGTACGCGGAGGATAACCTCCTTGTCCTGCAGGTTAGAAGCTGCAACGAGCTTCTGGAAGCCGTCCCAGTCCTGAGCTGTATAGTGAGCGTCGATGTTAGCGTTCACCTTTGTACGCTTCAATGTGTTCTTAACGTACTTCTCCGACTGGTTCTGGCGGTTGCCTGCGAGCTTGTCGTTGAACTTAACGCCGCCGTCAGGAGAAGCGTAAGCCTGAATCTCGACGTTCTCTACGTTGTAGCCTTCCTTGTCGGCGTTGATCTTCTTGAGCATCTCTACGAACTCCTTAACAGAGTTGTTCTTGAGCTCGCTCTTGCGGATGTTAGCCTGGTTGATGAGGAACTTGATGTTAGCCTCCTGCTTCTGAGCGTTTACGCGCTGGAAAGCGTCGGGAGCGATGCATCCGGTCTCAGATGAAACGGTATTCTTGTAGAGTTCAGATGTAGCGATAACGCCGTCAGCCACCTTCACTGAAGGTACGTTGAACTGCTTCTTGCCGATGCGTGCGTCGAATGCGAGGTACATCTCGCTCTTCTGCATCTCAGGAACGTACTTGAAGTTGGTCTTCATTGTGTAGCGTCCGCCTACCTTGTAAGAGATAGTCTGGTCGTTGCCCATCACTTTCTCGCCCTGGAATGTAGCGCTCTGGCCCTTAGCTACCTGACCATTGCCGTAGTGGAGCTCCGGAGTAACAGTAACGACAGCCTTCTTCTTCATGTACTTCTCTGGGAAAGTACCATTAACAGTAGCTGGCACTTCGCCTGCTGTTGTCTCGAGTGGGTTAGGGATTACTGTGAAGTTGTCCGCTGAGAGCGGTCCAAGCTTCGAACAAGATGTCATGAACAGCACTGAAGCTGCTGATAACAAAAGAAGATTCTTTTTCTGCATAACTTTATGAAAAAATATTAATTGTTTTATTCTATTCGTGTTCATACATACACGCTCGATGCGTGTACTTATATTAAATAAGCATTACAAAGTTAATCACTAAAATCAGAGTCGCAAAAGACGAGGGGTTATTATTATGTTTAATTAACCATACATGTGTTAATCTTACAGATAATAACAACATTTGGGGCAAAACCAACAATCCGCAAACAAAAAAAGACAACAGATGTAGTGTCTGTTGTCTTTGTGTATTGTTGCTGATGGTTTTGTCTCGGCTTAGTTGAGAGCTTTTGTGAGCTCTGCGCCTGCCTTGAACTTAGCTACCTTCTTAGCTGCGATCTGAATCTTCTCGCCTGTGCGGAGGTTCATGCCCTCGCGTGCCGGACGCTCGTTAACGCTGAATGTGCCGAAGCCGATGAGCTGTACCTTATCGCCCTCTACGAGAGCTGTCTTGATAGCCTCTACTGCAGCCTCGAGAGCCTTCTTTGCGTCTGCCTTGCTGAGCTCAGCACCTACTGCTATCTTCTCTACCAATTCTGTCTTGTTCATAATTTTCTATATTTTATTTGTTTATAAATGTTAGTTTCTTTTGTTGTTAACCAATAAAAATTGCGTAACTCACACAATTCCAATGACAAATTTAGGTTATTCATTTCATAAATCAAACAAAAAACAGAAAAAAGTGCATAATTAATTGAAAAAAAAGGCGCCGAGAGCCTGTTTTATGCCTATTTACGTGGATTTTTCGTAATTTTGCCGCCGTAATTTCTGTATTTTACAAATATATTAATGTGATATGAATAATATTCCGACTATAACGAAAAACCTTCTGATAATAAACGTTGCGGTGTTCGTCGCCACGTATTTGTTCAGAAGTTTTGGCGTAGACCTGAACAATGTTCTGGGTCTGCACTTCTTCCTCGCACCCGACTTCCACATCTACCAGCTCTTCACGTACATGTTTGCGCACGGAGGCTTCAGCCATATCTTCTTCAACATGTTTGCGCTGTGGATGTTCGGCTGTATCGTTGAGCGCACATGGGGACCGAAGAAGTTTCTTTTCTACTATATCGTGTGCGGTGTGGGTGCTGGTCTGTTCCAGGAGCTGGCACAGTACGCGCAGTTCTACCTGCTTGCGAGCGAGCAGCTTAACAACTTCTCGATAGGCAAGACGATGCTCGTGGCTAACGCTAACGCCTCGTTCCTCAACATGTGGACAACGGTTGGCGCTTCGGGCGCCGTCTACGGCATACTGCTTGCCTTCGGCATGCTCTATCCCGAGGAGCGCATCTTCATCTTCCCGCTGCCTGTGCCTATCAAGGCAAAGTGGTTCGTTGTGGGCTATGCTGCGATAGAGCTGTTCATGGCTTTCTCTACGACGGGCGACGGAGTGGCTCATCTGGCTCACTTGGGCGGCATGGTGTTCGGCTTCTTCCTCATACGCTACTGGCGACGCCATCCCGACATTCGCTACAGCCGTCGCAGCGGACAGCAGTTCTTCGACTCGATGCGTGCCTCGTGGGAGCGCCGCACCGGACGCAAGGACAACGGACCCGTGCGCGGCGGAGGCAATGCCGGCAGACCCGAGAGCGACTGGGACTACAACGCTCGCCGCAAGGCTGAGCAGGAGCGCGTTGACGAGATTCTCGACAAGATACGCCGCAACGGATACGAATCGCTCACGCGTGAGGAGAAGCAGCAGCTCTTCGACGCAAGCAACCGAAAGTAAACAACACATTACTTCTGAACTGAAATTGAAAAATATAAAATCTGTAATACTTCGCATCGTGGCAGCGTTCAACGTAGTCACGGTGCTTTTTATGTTGGCTGTAGGCTACAGCGATAGGGTAGACCCTGTGGCTCATCCGCTCGTGGCTAACGTCGGACTGCTTTTCCCCGTGTTCCTCGTGCTCAATGGGGCGTTCCTCGTGTTCTGGCTGGTGTTCTGCAAGCGTGGGGCGCTGATAGCGCTGGGCGGACTGGTGGTATGTTTCGGTCCGGTGCGCACGTATACGCCGCTTAACGTGCCGTCGTCGGCGCCGGAGGGGGCACTGAAGGGGGCACTGAAGGTGATATCGTACAACGTCTATTGCTTCAAGACATGGACCGACTTCACTCAGTCGTCTGAGATTCTCGACTATCTCGTGCGCGAGGACGCCGACATCGTCTGCATGCAGGAGGGCGACTGTTACGGTCGGGTGCGCGAACTGGTAGACTCTGTTATGAACGCTCACTACGAGTACAGCGAGCAGCACGCATCGGACGGTCCGGAGGGCGGCGACTTGATTCGCATCTACAGCAAACTGCCCATCGTGGGGCACGAGCGCATATCGGGCAAGGAGACGTACAACGCTATGGCTTACAAGGTGAAGACGGGCGAGCGCGACACTACGCTCGTCGTCGTGGCGCATCTGCAGACCACGGGCCTCTCGCCGGAGGACCGCACGCGCTTCAAGTCGATGCTGAAGGGCGACATGGAGGGCGAAGAACGCAAACAGGAAACGCGCCGCCTGTGGAGTATCCTGAGCGAGGCGTCGGCGAAGCGTGCGCCACAGGTTGACGCTGTGGCTGACTACGTGGCGAAGCATAAGGGACAGAGCATAATACTCGCCGGCGACTTCAACGATTCGCCGATATCTTATGCTCACCGCCGACTGGCTTCCGAGCTCACCGACTGCTACATAGCGTCGGCTAACGGTCCGGGCATCTCGTATCATTACAACTGCTTCTACGTGCGCATCGACAACATCATGTGCTCTGAGCACTGGACGCCCTACGAGTGTCGTGTGGACAACACGATTAAGGCGTCGGATCATTATCCGATTGTCTGCAAACTCAGTCGTGTTGAGAATTGAAAGTTGAGAGTTTGTTCAGTTGAGAATTGAGAGTTGAGAATTGAGAGTTTTGGTCGAAGCCACTTGTCTTATATTTGTGCGGCGTTTTAGCGCCCGTTTTCACCTTATATATTATAAAAATCTTTAAAAAACCGCCCGATTTTCCCCTAATTAAACCCTTAAACCTTTGCAAAACAAAGAAATAAAGCTATAAATTTCGGTTTAACTGAAAAAATCTGTAACTTTGCACGCTATCTGTACACATACACAGCGAAAAAATAATAATAACAAAAAAATAAATCAAAAAAATGCAGAACAAAGGTATTGTAATTGTAACAGCCGTCCTTTTGACGCTTGCAAGTATCTTCTATCTCTCGTTCTCGGCTGCCACAAAATACTATGACAGCCAGGCTGCGAAGATAAAGGATCCTATCGCACAGCAGGACTACAAGGACTCCGTGAAGTATCTTGGCATCTACTCTTATCAGAAGTGTCTCGAAACACAGATCGGTCTCGGTCTTGACCTCAAAGGCGGTATGAACGTCATCCTCGAAGTGAGCGTTCCCGACGTACTCGAGAACCTCGCCGACCACAAGGTAGACGCAGCTTTCGTAAAGTCGATGAAAGAGGCTCGCGCAGAGCATGAGGTGTCGCAGAGCGACTTCATCACACTCTTCATCAACGCTTTCAAGAAGAACGCTCCGGGACGCCATCTCTCAGAGATCTTCGCTACACAGCAGCTCCAGGGCAAGGTTTCGCCCAACTCTTCTGACAAGGACGTAGAGAAGGTGCTCCGCACAGAAGTGCAGGCAGCCATCGACAACTCGTTCCTTGTAGTGCGTACACGTATCGACAAGTTCGGCGTCGTACAGCCTAACATCCAGAAGCTCGAGGGTCAGCAGGGCCGCATCATGGTAGAAATGCCGGGTATCAACGAGCCGGAGCGCGTGCGTAAGCTCCTCCAGGGTAGTGCAAACCTTGAGTTCTGGGAGACATACAACTCAGACGAAATCATCCCTTACCTCTCACAGCTCAACCAGCGCGAGGCTAACCACCGCTCTGGCGCCAAGGAGGAAGTAGCCGATTCGGCAGCTAACGACACAGCAGCCGTAGCAGCAGCCGAGAAGGCAGAAGCAAAGGCTCAGGCAAAGGCAGCTTTCAAGACAAAGAAGAACGCCAAGGCAGACGACGCAGCATCTATGGCTGAGGCTAAGAAGCAGAACCCGCTCTTCTCTATCTTCCAGCCCTCGGGCAACGGCGCGCTCAGCCTCGTAGGCTACGCTTCGGCACGCGACACAGCAGAGGTAAACAAGATTATCTACTCGGCTCTCGCCAAGCAGATTCTCCCCGCCGACTGCCGTCTCCTCTGGAGTGCTAAGCCGGCTGACGGTATCCAGGCTAAGAACATCTACGAGCTCCACGCCATTAAGGTGACAACCACCAACGGACGCGCTCCTATCGAGGGCGACGTAGTGATAGACGCTAAGGACCAGTTCAACAACCTCACAGGCTCGCCTGAGGTATCAATGACAATGAACTCTGACGGCGCACGCCGCTGGGCAGCCCTCACAAAGGCTAACGTAGGCAAGGCAATCGCCATCGTGCTCGACGGCACAGTATACTCTGCTCCGCGCGTAAGCGGCGAGATCTCTGGTGGTCAGTCATCAATCTCTGGCAACTTCACAATCGAAGATACAAAGGACTTGGCTAACACTCTTAAGTCTGGTCGTATGCCGGCTCCGGCACACATCGTTCAGGAGGAAGTAGTAGGTCCGACACTCGGTGCACAGTCAATCCAGCAGGGCTTCATCTCGTTCATCTTCGCCTTCATCATCCTGATGATCTACATGGTAGTGATGTACGACTTCATCCCGGGTATGGTAGCTAACGGCGCCCTCCTTCTCAACCTCTTCTTCACCATGGGCATCATGGCATCGTTCCAGGCAGCACTCACAATGCCAGGTATCGCCGGTATCGTGCTCGCCCTCGGTATGGCTGTAGACGCCAACGTGCTTATCTACGAGCGCACCAAGGAGGAACTTAATAAGGGTCTCGGCACAAAGCAGGCACTCTCGCTGGGTTACAGCAACGCCTTCTCAGCCATCTTCGACTCTAACTTGACATCAATCATCACCGGTATCATCCTCTACGTGTTCGGTACAGGCCCAATCCGCGGCTTCGCTACCACACTTATCATCGGTATCTGCTGCTCGTTCTTCACCGCAGTGTTCCTCACACGCCTCGTTTACGAGAACCGTCTGAAGCACGACAAGTGGACAAAGCAGAACTTCTCTACACGCGTGTCACGCAACTTCATGGCAAACAAGAACTTCGCGTTCATGTCGTCATACAAGACATCGTTCACAGTGTTCGGCATCGTAATCCTCATCATGCTCGGCAGCTTCTTCGTACGCGGCTTGAGCAAGGGTATCGACTTCACCGGTGGTCGCAACTACGTAGTAGTGCTCGAGAAGCAGACAGAGCCTGAGCAGGTGAAGGCAGCCCTCACACCGCTCTTCAAGGGCGCAACAGTAAACGCTCTCGCACTCGGTACAGACGGCAAGACAATCCGTATCTCTACCAACTACAAGATCGAGTCGAACAACCCCGCCATCGACAACGAGGTAGAGGACATCCTCTACAAGGGTCTCCACGGCGCAGGTCTCGTAACTCAGGGCAGCGTTGAGGCATTCAAGAACCCTGACGTACGCGCAGGTGGCTCAATCGTATCGTCTACAAAGGTAGGACCGGCAGTGGCTAAGGACATCACACACGGCGCTATCATCAGCGTGCTCTTCGCCCTCGCAGCCATCTTCCTCTACATCCTCGTACGTTTCCGCAACGTAGCGTTCTCAGTAGGCTCTACAGTAGCCCTCGCCGTAGACGCAACAATCGTTATCGGATTCTTCTCACTCCTCTGGGACGTAGTGCCGTTCTCACTCGAGATCGACCAGACCTTCATCGGTGCTATCCTTACCGTTATCGGTTACTCTATCAACGATAAGGTGGTTGTGTTCGACCGTATCCGCGAGAACCTCACACTCCACAAGAAGATGGATCTGCAGGAGCTCTTCAACAAGTCGCTGAACGAGACCCTCGCACGTACTATCAATACATCGTTCTCAACACTCATCGTGCTGCTCTGTATCTTCTGCTTCGGCGGTGAGAGCACTCGCAGCTTCTCGTTCGCAATGTTGCTCGGTGTAATCTTCGGTACACTCTCTTCTATCTTCATGGCTGCTCCGGTGGCTTACCTCACACTCGGTCGCAAGATCAAGCACGAGGAGGCAGCAATGGCAGAGGCTGTTGAAGTGAAGTAACAGACATTGCCTACATAATTATAATAAAAGCGCAACTCCATAAAGGAGCTGCGCTTTTTTTGTATTTCTCTACGATTTTCACTAACTTTGAATAAGTTAGGCTGCATCTCAACAATAAAAACAAGCAAGCTTGTTTTGTATTGTCTTCGATTTGCACTAACTTTGCATCCGAAATATAAAAACATAATATAATGGAAGAGAACAAGTTCAAACGCACCACCGTGACAGCGGCTTTGCCCTACGCCAACGGTGGAGTACACATCGGCCACTTGGCTGGCGTGTATGTGCCTGCAGACATCTACGTGCGCTATCTGCGCCTGAAGAAGCAGGAAGTGATGTTCATCGGCGGTAGCGACGAGCACGGCGTGCCCGTAACAATCCGCGCACGCAAGGAAGGCATCACGGTTCAGGAGGTGGTAGACCGCTATCACAACCTTATCAAGAAGTCGTTCGAAGACTTCGGCATTTCGTTCGACATCTATAGCCGTACTACATCTAATATTCACCATAAGTTCGCAAGCGACTTCTTCCGCACGCTCTACGACAAGCACGAGCTCGTAGAGAAGACAGAAGAGCAGTTCTGCGACGAGGTGACTGGCGAGTTCCTCACCGACCGCAACATCGTCGGCACATGTCCGCGTTGCGGCGCTGAAGGCGCTTACGGCGACCAGTGCGAGAAGTGTGGCGCCACACTCTCTCCAGATGAGCTTATCAACCCTACAAACAAGAACAACCCGGGCCACGGACTCGTGAAGAAAGCCACAAAGAACTGGTACTTGCCGCTCAACAAGTGGCAGGATTGGCTGAAGCAGTGGATTTTGGAAGACCACAAGGAGTGGCGTCCTAACGTATACGGACAGTGCAAGTCGTGGCTCGACATGGATCTGCAGCCGCGCGCTATGACACGCGACCTCGACTGGGGTATCCCCGTACCGGTAGAGGGCGCAGAAGGCAAGGTGCTCTACGTATGGTTCGACGCGCCAATCGGCTACATCTCTAACACCAAGGAGCTTTGCGACGCACAGCCCGAGAAGTGGGGACCGTGGCAGAAGTGGTGGCAGGACCCCACATCGCGCCTCATCCACTTCATCGGCAAGGACAACATCGTGTTCCACTGCATCGTCTTCCCGACCATGCTGAAGGCTCACGGCGACTATATCCTGCCAGACAACGTGCCGTCTAACGAGTTTCTCAACCTCGAGAACGACAAGATTTCTACATCGCGCAACTGGGCTGTATGGCTCCACGAGTATCTCGTCGACTTCCCCGGCAAGCAGGACGTGCTGCGCTATGTGCTCACGGCAAATGCGCCTGAGACAAAGGACAATAACTTCACATGGAAGGACTTCCAGGACCGCAACAACAATGAGCTGGTGGCTGTTTACGGCAACTTCGTCAACCGCGCCCTGCAGCTCACAAAGAAGTATTTCAACGGCGTAGTGCCCGAGTGCGGCGAGCTTCAGGAGGTAGACCTCAAGGCTATCGAGGAGTTCAAGGACGTGAAGCAGAAGGTGGAGGCATTGCTCGACACATTCAAGTTCCGCGACGCACAGAAGGAGGCTATGAACCTCGCACGCATCGGCAACAAGTACCTCACCGACTGCGAGCCGTGGCACGTAGCAAAGACCGATATGGAGCGCGTAAAGACCATACTTTACCTCTCTCTGCAGCTCGTGGCTAACCTCGAGATTGCTTTCGAGCCGTTCCTGCCGTTCAGCTCGGCACGTCTGCGCGAGATGCTCAACATTACCGACACCGACTGGGCTCAGCTCGGCTCTACTGATCTGCTCAAGCCGGGTCATCAGCTCGGCACACCGGCGTTGCTCTTCGAGAAGATTGAGGACGAGGCTATCGAGGCTCAGCTCAAGAAGCTCGAGGACACAAAGAAGGCTAACGAGGCTGCCAACTACGTGGCTGCACCTGTCAAGGAGAACGTAGACTTCGACACCTTCGAGAAGCTCGACATCCGTGTTGGTCATATCAAGGACTGCCAGAAGGTAAAGAAGTCGAAGAAGCTCCTGCAGTTCACTATCGACGACGGTTCTGGCGTAGACCGCACCATCCTTTCGGGCATCGCGGCTTACTACGAGCCTGAGCAGCTCATCGGCAAGGATGTGCTCTTCGTAGCCAACTTCGCTCCGCGCAAGATGATGGGCATCGAGAGCCAGGGTATGATTCTCTCTGCCGTCAACTTCGACGGAACGCTCAACGTAACCACCGTGGCTGGCAACGTTAAGCCTGGTTCGCAGGTAGGATAATTATTTCTTATATAATAGTAGCGGAGGTCTCTGGCCTCCGCAGCAGTCAACGACACAAACTGAAAAGAAGTGTTCTCTTCAACTGCTGCGGAGGCTTTCACCTCCGCTACTGTTTTGTTGTATACCCTATTATGTTTTGTTTATAATAGAGTATGTTTTTCTTTATTATTTAGTTGGCAGAAATCAGTAAGCGCCGAGTCCGTTCACTATTCGCGTTATGCCTTCGTTGAGCAGTTCGCTGGTGCAAGCCATGTTGATGCGTATGAACGCCGCGCCTTCAGCGCCGTACATGCTGCCCGCATTCACCCACACTTTGTTCTCGTGCATAAGCATCTCCTCTATTTCGTCCGACGAGATATGCAGTTCCGAGCAGTCAATCCACGCCAGATACGTGCCCTCCATGCGCATCACCTTGCACTTGGGCAGTTCGCGAGCGAAGCGTTCCAGCAGCAAGTCGTAGTTGGCGGAGATGTATTTGCGCAGCTGCGTGAGCCATTCGTAGCCCTCGTCGCTGTAGGCAGCCTGCAGGGCTATCACGCCGAACGGATTCACGTCGCACACCTCGTTGATGTTTATGGCGCGGTCGATGCGGTTGCGCACCTCAGCGTCGCGGCAAACGATGTTCGCAATCTGCAGTCCGGCGGTGTTGAACGCCTTCGACGGCGAGCAGCAGGTTATCGAACCGCGGCTCAGTTCGTCGGGCAGCGAACCGAACGGCACGTACTCGTTGTCGTAGAGCGTCAGTTCGCAGTGTATCTCGTCCGACACCACGCGCACGCCATACTTGCGGCAAAGCTCCGCCACGCGTGTCAGTTCGTCGCGCGTCCACACGCGTCCGCCCGGATTGTGCGGGTTGCAGAGCAGCATCAGTCGTGCGCGTTCGTGTTTGAGTTTGCGTTCGAGGTTGTCGAAGTCGATTTCGTAGCGCAGTTCCTCCTTATTATATATAAGCGAGTTGGATACGATCTCGCATCCGTTGTTGCGTATTGAGGAGAAGAAGCAGTTGTACACCGGTCCCTGCACTATCACCTGGTCGCCTGGCAGCGTGAGCGCCTTGATAACCGCCGACACAGCCGGCACCACGCCCGACGTGTAGATGATATCCTCGCGGTTGATGTGCCATCCGTGACGTTTCTCGAACCAGTTGCACACCGCCTCGTAGTACGCCTCCGGCACACGTGTGTAGCCGAATATGCCGTGCGCCACGCGTCGCTGCAGGGCTTCGGTGACGCCGGGGAATGTCTCGAAGTCCATATCCGCCACCCACAGCGGAATGATGTCAGCCTCTGGCGCCGAATCCCATTTGTACGAGTCGGTGCCGCGTCGGTCGGTGGGTCTTGAAAAGTCGTATTCCATAGCTTACGTCTTTTGACTTTATATTTATGCACGCGTCAGAATCTCGCAGTCGGCAGGCTTCTTGATATTCTCGTCGATGATTATCTCGCCGATGCTGTCAGCCACGATGCGTCCCGACGCAGGGTTCTTTATGCTCTTGATATGTCCGCGTATGTCAGCCTGCACGGTAGAATACTCGAACGCGCGGTCGCATTCGGCATCGAACGTGCAGTTCTCGAGCACGAGGTCCTTGGCGTAGCAAAGCGGCTGTTCGCCCGATATATGGCAGTTGACGAGTCGCAGTCCGCGCGAGTGCCATCCGAGGAACTCGCCGTTCAGCTCCGAGTCGTACACCGTCACGTTGTCCACCTCCCAGAACGAGTCCTTCGTGTCTATTTTCGCGTTGCGAATCTCTATGTCGCGCGAGTACTGGAAGACGTACTTCGCGTCCGACACCAGTCCGTCCACCTTCACGTTGCGGCAGTGCATGAACGGGTACGTACCCTCGTGCAGCACCACGTTCTCCAGCTTCAGTCCGTCGATGCCCCAGAACGTCTCGTCGGCATCGTTCACGGTTACGTTCTTGAGCGACAGATTCTTCATCTCGCGGAAGAACTTCGGACCGTTTATCACGCAGTCCTCCATGTGCATATCGTCCGAGTACCATATCGCCGAGCGCGAGCCCGGAGCGAAATAGCAGTTGCGTATGTCCGATCCCTTCACGTGCCACAGCGGGTACTTGCCCTCGAAGTAGCAGTTGCGGCAGACGATGTTGCTGCACTCCTTTACGCCCGATTCGCCGAAGGTGATGCGCACGTGGTCGAGCTCCACGTTGTGTATTTCGAAGAGCGGACGCTCTCCGCCGAAAACCTTGTTACTGATCTTTTCCATAATGATTGCATGAAGTTTGAATGTTCCAGAATTTGAGTTTCACTAAGAATATAAAGCCTCTGAAGCACAGTTCGATGCACATGGCTATCCACACGCCGCGCAGTCCCATCGACGGCGCCAGCAGAGCGGCGAGCGATATGCGCACGCCCCATATCGAGACGAGGTTCATGATGCTCGGCACGAGCGTCTTTGCGGCGCCCACGAACACACCGTAGCTCACGATGGCAGCGGCGAACATCGGCTCGGCGAACGCTTCTATGCGCAGCACCTCCACGCCCAGACGGCGCACCTCCTCAGCCGGCGTCATCATAGCCATTGCTACGGGTGCTCCGACGTACATCACCACGCCCATCACAGCCATCACCGTCACGCCCAAGCCCACCGACAGCCACGCAAAGCGCTTCATCAGTTCGTGCCTGCCGGCTCCGATGCTCTGTCCGACGAGCGTCGTAGCAGCATCGGCTATGCCGTAGCCCGGCATGTAGCAGAGACTCTCCACGATTACGCCGAACGAGTTGGCGGCGATGGCGAACGTGCCCAGCGGCGCAATGATAATGGTCGTCATCACGTAAGCCGAGCACATGATGGTCTGCTGCAATCCCATAGGCAGACTGATGTGCAGCGCACGCTTCACCACGCCCCATGTGGGCAGAAAGCGCCCCGTGTCGATGCGCAGCGACAGCTCTTTAGAGCGGAAACAGAGTATGTACATCGTGATCGACGCAGCCACCAGCTCAGCCGACACGGTGCCTATCGCCGCACCCACTACGCCCATGCCCATGCCCGGTATAGTTACTTCTGCGCCAAACAGTTGCACGGGTCGGGTGGGGAAGATGAGGAAGAAGTTGAACACCACGTCGAGCGACATCATCACCACGCTCATAACGCTCGGCACAACCATATTGCCCGAACTCCTGAGCATGCCGGCACCGAATATCGAGAACTGGAATATGGGCAGAGCCGTAGCCACGATGGCGAAGTAAGCCGAAGCCGTGGGCGTGATGTCGCTGCCGCCGCCCAGCCACACGGGCAGGAACGGACTCACCGCTAGCGACACCAAGCCTATCAGCGCGCTCACCACGAGCACCGACATTATGCCCTGTCTGAGCGTGTTGCGAGCCCGCGCAGGGTCGTTGGAGCCCAACTGATGGCTCACCTGAACGTAGAATCCGGCTGCCGCCGCCGAGCAGATGCTGCCCAGCAGCCACATCGTCGTCTCCATCAGTCCGATGGAAGCCGACGCCTGCGCGCCCATGCTGCCCACCATCGATGCGTCGATGTACTGCATCATCGTCGTCGTGAGCTGCGCCAGAATAGCCGGCGTGGCGAGAAACATCACGAGTCGCGCCTGCTCGCCGAGCGTCATAGGCTTGCCCTGACGTATCATCGAGAGTAACGCGTCTTTCTTCTTGTCTGATTTCATATATGAATCTGTGTGTGTATATATACCTATTGAACTGTCTCAGTTTGCTGATATCGCAATGCGAAGTTACTACAAATTTTCATAATACACAACGCCATTCGCCGCTTATCCGTAATAAGTATACCGAAAAAGGGAAAAAGGGTAATTTTGCGTTAAAACCTAATACTTTATGCGTTTTTATTTCGCTCTCTCGAAAAATAGCCGTACCTTTGCACCCGATAACAAAACATGTATAACCCTGTGGAAGAATTTGGCTGCTTGCAACCACACAAAAAAATGCTAAAACTGCAACGCTAACCGCGCGAATGTAAGAACGCGAAACGTAAAAGGATAACGACGGTTAGACAGCGGTAATTTGGTGTTTTTCCACTTATTTAAATTTAAAAATTGGAAAAATGAATTATCTTTTTTCTTCAGAATCAGTTTCAGAAGGCCATCCAGACAAAGTGGCCGACCAGATTTCAGACGCTTTAGTAGATCAGTTTCTCGCTTACGACGAAAACGCACACTGCGCCATCGAGTCGTTCGTGACAACCGGTCAGGTAGTAATCATGGGCGAGGTGCGCTCTAACGTCTACATCGACCTGCAGAACATCGCACGCAAGACCATCAACCAGATTGGCTACACAAAGTCGGAGTATCAGTTCGACGGCAACTCATGCGGTGTGCTCACAGCCATCCACGAGCAGTCGGACGACATCGACCGTGGCGTGAGCCGCGAGAAGGAAGAGGACCAGGGCGCCGGCGACCAGGGCATGATGTTCGGCTACGCCACCAACGAGACCGAGAACTACATGCCCGTAACGCTCGACCTTGCACAGCACATCATGCGCGTGCTCGCCGACATACGCAAGGAGGGCAAGCAGATGACATACCTGCGCCCCGACTCTAAGAGCCAGGTAACCGTTGAATACTCGGAGGATGGCATACCGCAGCGCATCGACACCATCGTAGTGTCTACACAGCACGACGAGTTCGACACCGATGACGAGCGCATGCTCGCCAAGATCAAGGACGACGTGCTCAACATACTCATGCCGCGCGTCAAGGCAGAGATACACAGTGAGAAGGTGCTCGCACTCTTCGGCGACGACATCAAGTACTTCGTCAACCCGACTGGCAAGTTCGTAATCGGAGGCCCCCACGGCGACACCGGTCTCACCGGTCGTAAGATTATCGTCGACACATACGGCGGCAAGGGCGCACACGGCGGCGGAGCCTTCTCTGGCAAAGACCCTTCTAAGGTAGACCGCTCGGCAGCATACGCAGCACGCCACATCGCAAAGAACATGGTAGCGGCAGGCGTTGCCGACGAGATGCTCGTGCAGGTGAGCTACGCCATCGGCGTCGCTGAGCCGGTGAACATCTACGTCAACACATACGGACGCAGCCGCGTGCAGATGAGCGACGGCGAGATTGCAAAGAAGATTGAGAAGCTCTTCGACCTCCGTCCGAAGGCCATCGAGAAGGATCTCAAGCTGCGCCAGCCTATCTATCGCGAGACAGCAGCCTACGGACACATGGGCCGCAAGAACGAGGTGGTGAAGAAGACCTTCGCATCGCGCTATCATGAGACAAAGGAGATGGAGGTGGAGCTCTTCACATGGGAGAAGCTCGACCGCGTAGACGATATCCGCAAGGAATTCGGAATCTAAAGAATGGTGATATGGTGTTGTGAGAGTTCTATGTTGAGGTGGTGTTGTGGTGAGATGGTGAGATTTGCCTATACCTATAAAAGGTAATGTCACCATCTCAACATCTCAACACAACAACATATCATCTCACCACCTCAACAAAAAATACAAAAAACATGATTACAACCGACTCCATACATACAGAGGAGATAGTTCTTGGCGCCGACGGACTGCCCGTCGGCGCCAAGCCCATATCCCAGCACCACCAGCTCACGCCGGCAGAAGTGCTGAGATGGCTGCCCAAGGACGCCACGCCTGCACAGCAGGACTCCGCTATCCAGGCTCACATACGCCCGTCGGAGATAACATGGAGTCAGCAGCCCGACACGCTGCATCTGCCCGGACACACACGCGGACACTCGTGGCGCGACGTCAACCTGCCGCAATACTACCGCGAGTCGTACTTCACCGGCAAGCCGTTCTTCAACCCCGACCTCTTCGGCGGACGAATCGGCGTGGCTGGCGACCCCGTGCCCTACACCATAGCGCGCGACAACATCATCACACTGCTGCTCATCTTCTGCTTCTGCATAGCGCTCATAGCATACACCAAGTCGCGACGCTTCATACTGCGACAGGCCAAGGAGTTCTTCCGACCGCCCGTAAGCGAGAACATGACCGCCGTAACCGAGACATCCGAAGAGCTGCGCTTCCAGTTCTTCCTCGTGCTGCAGACGTGTCTGCTGCTGGGTCTGGTCTACTTCTTCTACACACAGCTGTACGTCGCCGACACGTTCGTCGTCGACCACTACCAGGTGATAGCCATATTCTCGCTCACCGTCTTCGCCTACATGACGCTCAAGACGCTGTTCTACTGGCTCGTGGGATGGGTGTTCTTCAACAAGCGCAACAACGAGTTCTGGATGAAGTCAAACCTCTTCTTCCTCGGAATGGAGGGCGTATGTCTCTTCCCCGTGGTGATGCTCCAGGCTTACTTCAAGATGCCGGTACAGACCACGCTCGTCTGCACATTCCTCGTGATAGCACTCTTCAAGTTGCTCTCCCTTTACAAGTCGTACATCATCTTTTTTAGGCACAGAGGCGGTTTTCTGCAAAATTTTTTGTACTTTTGCACGCTTGAACTCGTACCTCTCGCGGCGCTGATAGGCTCGCTGACAATGATTGCCAACTGCCTGAAAGTGAATTTCTAAGACAAAAGCGACCACACCCCCGAAAAATGATAAATATTTAAGCTTCAAGATATAAAAATGATAAAGAAGATTCTGATATCACAGCCTGAACCGTCAAGCGAAAAGTCGCCTTACTTCGACATCGCAAAGGACTTCGGCGTGGAACTCGTCTTTCGTCCGTTCATCAAAGTAGAAGGGCTCAGCCCCAAAGAATTCAGACAGCAGAAGATAGGTCTTCTCGATTTCACAGCGGTGGTGTTCACCTCGCGCCACGCTATCGACAACTACTTCAAACTCGCTAAGGAGATGCGAATCACTATCCCCGAGGACATGAAGTACTTCTGCGTAACAGAGACAATCGCACTCTACATACAGAAGTATGTGCAGTATCGCAAGCGCAAGGTGTTCTTCGGTAACACCGGCAAGCTCGACTCGCTCATCCCCACAATGGTGAAGCACAAGGGCGAGAAGTATCTCGTGCCAATGAGCAGCGTTCACAACGACGACGTAAAGCAGCTGCTCGACTCGAAGAAACTCAACCACACCGAGTGCGTCATGTACCGCACCGTGAGCAACGACTTCACCGAGGAAGAAGCAGCCAAGTTCGACTGCAACATGCTCGTCTTCTTCAGCCCTTCGGGCATCAAGGCGTTCACGAAGAACTTCCCCAGCTTCGAGCAGAACGACGTGCGCATCGCCACATTCGGACCGGCTACAGCCAAGGCTGTAACCGACGCCGGATACCGACTCGACCTCGAGGCTCCTACAAAGGAACACCCGTCGATGACAAGCGCCTTGCGCTACTATCTTGAGAATAATAAATAGGTTGAGATGGTGAGGTGTTGATATGAGATGTTGAGGTGTTGTGGTGTTGTAATGTTGACATTACCTTTTATTGGTATAGACAAATCTCAACATCTCACCATAACACCATTTCATCATCAAATCTCACCATCTCACCATAACAACACCTCACCACAACACCATAACACCACCACCTTATGACATCATCACAACAGCTCCCAAAGAGTGAGCGCATAAACAGCAAGAAGCTCATCGACCGCCTCTTCAAAGGAGGCGGAGCAAAATCGATGTCTGCCTTTCCGCTGCGTGTGGTGTTCATGACCGAGGATGGCGACGCACACGAACCGCTCGCGCAGATGATGGTGAGTGTGCCGAAGCGATTCTTCAAGCGCGCCGTGAAGCGCAACCTTGTGAAGCGACTCGTACGCGAAGCCTACAGACGCAACAAGCAGGTGCTCATTGACACCCTCCAGACCGTAGAACAGCGCAAGACGCTCTCGCTCTGCTTCATCTGGACCGACCACAACCTGCGCAGCTACGAGGACGTGGAGCGCAAGACAGCAAATCTGCTGCAGCGCATAGCAGAGAAGATTGGCAAGGACATGGCAGAAGAAGCCGAAAACGTAGAGCAGTAATGAAAATCTCACGTTTGTTCTCGCGCTGCGCCCATTACATCTCTCGCGCACTGGTATGGCTCGCCATACTCCCCATACGCTTCTACCAGGTCTGCATCACGCCCTACACGCCGCCCTCCTGCCGCTTCACGCCGACATGCTCAGAGTATGCTCGCCAGGCGCTGCAGAAACACGGCTTCTTCAAGGGCATGGCGCTCGCCATCTGGCGCATACTGCGCTGCAACCCGTGGGGAGGCTCAGGCTACGACCCAGTGCCCTAAAAAGCCCCTCCCAACCCTCCCCGTCGGGGAGGGCTTAGTCAGCGGCAATAAGTCCTCCAAGGTTAAATAGTCCTTCCAAAGGCTTAGAGAGGCCTAAAGAGGCTTAGAAAGGCTTAAGCGCTTCTAAAAATAGCAATCATCAAAAAAAACAACAGCAATAATGACAAAGAATTTCGTTGAAGAACTGCGCTGGCGCGGTATGCTCGCGCAGATTATGCCCGGCACTGAGGAGTATCTCAATGCCAACATGGTGTCTGCGTATCTGGGCACCGACCCTACAGCCGACTCTCTCCACATCGGTCACCTCTGTGGCATCATGATGCTGCGCCATCTGCAGCGCTGCGGCCACAAGCCCTACCTGCTCGTAGGCGGTGCTACCGGTATGATTGGCGACCCCTCTGGCAAGAGCCAGGAGCGCAACCTGCTCGACGCTGCTACCCTCTACCACAACCAGGAGGCTATCAAGAAGCAGGTGTCTAAGTTCCTCGACTTCGACGGCACAGAGCCAAACAAGGCTGAGCTCGTCAACAACTACGACTGGATGAAGGACTTCACCTTCCTCGATTTCGCTCGCGAAGTGGGCAAGCACATCACCGTCAACTACATGATGGCGAAGGACAGCGTGCAGAAGCGCCTCAACGGCGAGGCTCGCGACGGTCTTTCGTTCACAGAGTTCACATACCAGCTGCTTCAGGGCTACGACTTCCTCTACCAGTACCAAAAGTACGGCGTGCGCCTGCAGCTCGGCGGCAACGACCAGTGGGGCAACATGACCACCGGTACAGAGCTTATCCACCGCACACTCGGCAACGACGCAGAATGTTACTGCCTCACTTGCCCGCTCATCACCAAGAGCGACGGCAAGAAGTTCGGCAAGACCGAGAGCGGCAACGTCTGGCTCGACCCGGCTCGCACCACTCCGTATGCTTTCTACCAGTTCTGGCTCAACGTGAGCGACGCAGAGGCTGAGAAGTACATCAAGATATTCACCGACCTCGACAAGGAAACCATCGACGCGCTCATAGCCGAGCACAACGAAGACCCGGGACGCCGCGTTCTGCAGAAGCGTCTGGCTGAGGAGGTGACAACAATGGTTCACTCTCGCGAGGACCTCGAGACCGCTCAGGAGGCTTCTAACATCCTCTTCGGAAAGGGTACAAAGGAGACTCTCCAGAAGTTCGACGAGGCTACGCTGCTCTCTATCTTCGAGGGCGTGCCCCACTTCCAGCTGCCGAAAGATCAGCTCGGACAGCCCGCTGTAGACCTCTTCACACGCGACGACGTGAAGATCTTCAACTCTAAGGGCGAGATGCGCAAGCTCGTGCAGGGCGGCGGCGTATCGCTCAACAAGGAGAAGCTCGGAGCGTTCGACCAGGTGGTTACTGCCGAAGACCTCATCGACGGCAAGTATCTGCTCGTGCAGCGCGGCAAGAAGAACTACTACCTCATCACTGTGAAGTAGTAGTTACGAAACAACGGTTAACGATATAAAATGTGGGGTAGGGCGACTCGTTCGCTCTACCCCATATATGTAAAAAAACAGCCGATTCGTTTGGCTGTTTTTACAAAAATGCGTATCTTTGCAGTCGCATTGTCCTATGGTGTAATGGTAGCACAACAGGTTTTGGTTCTGTTTGTGGTGGTTCGAATCCGCCTAGGACAACGTTTAAGGAGGCTTTATCGCCTTCTTTTTTGTTTTTCAACGTTTCATTGCAATATTTACTATAGGGGCTTGCCATATACAACCAATCAAAACATCGTTACTTGCGTTATGTTAAAGCGGATTTAACGGATTCGATGGGTGCCTTCAAGGGGGTGCACTTGTCTCAAGTGCACCGACCAAGCAATAAACCGACCGAGCAAATGAATGCCATCTGCTTTGTTGGTGCAGCTGAGACAGCTGCACCCCCTGGAGGTTAGTGTACGGTGGCGGTGGGGCGCAGCCATCCGTATCGGAGGTCTCTGACCTCCGCAGCAACCCCACTGTCTGAAGTACGCCGCGAATGTTCTCCCACGCAATTCACTCAATAGTATTTAAAAATCAGTTTTGCAAAAAAAATCTGCCAAATCTCCCAGCAGGCGTGTAACACGTTGTGGGGTAGTGGGTTGACGGCTGGCAGATAGAAGTTTTATCTACCAGCCATCTACCAGCCGCTACAGCACAAAACCATTCGCCCTCTTTTATAACATTGCTTCTTTTCATGCTCTTGATAATGTTTAGAATGCGAGTTTAATGAATTATGCAAAACATTATTGAGGTTATACTGATGATATACGGAATAAGTTTGTCCTCTATCAAAAGTCCTCCTACGAATTATATAGGCTAGCTATTTGGGCGAATTATCTCCACTACTTATATCATTTGAAGATATATTTTTGCAAATAAAGTCCTTTATATTCATTAATCATTTATGTCTTTAATTACACTTTTGATAAACTCTTGTTCTGGCTTGCTGATGTTATATCTCTTAAACAACTCAGCATCAGTCCATTTCTTTGAGAGGTCTACTACGGGTACATATCTATAGACATTGTTTGTCAAGTTGTGTCCATTTTTAGCCAGTAGCATCATAAATCTAAAGAAACTTGTGTGCATATAGTCTACAAGATTTTGAGCTTCCTTTTTGGATTTGAGAGTTTTGACAACAAACAAGCCATTTGTGCATACAGACTTAGGCTCAGAGATAATAGGAGCACTAATGATAGAATGAGGTAAGGTGTCCTCACCAGGGCTGGCTTTTGCTACAAGTACTTTCCACTTGTTAGCCAAAGGTCTATACTCTTTATCCAGCTTATTCCACTTAATGTAGCCTATCTCTTTTCTTACACAATATAAGCGTGTGTTTTGAGTTGCTGTAGGATTATGCTTGTAGTCATCAAATCCATCACCAAAACCAAAGGGGTCTCTACCTGATACCCAATTACCAAACACATCCTCATTTAGAGCTTTCACTTTTTCAAGGATAGTTAAGCCTTGGGGGTATCTAATCAAGATGCTTTCCCCATCAGTCCTTAATAGCCTATTATCCTTATACTCTTTGCCATTGATGTGACAAGTAAACTCACAAGTACCATCGTGGCTAGCATCCCATAAGAAAGCACATACACCACCTCTAAGGCTGATGCCATCTATGTGACATTCTTTGGGATCTGGATAATCATTAAATACAGCTATTCTTGTGTCATCCAGCATCTCTTGTCTAAACTCGTTAAGACCTTGTCCTTTGCCTCCAGAGTACCATACAGCTTTCATATACATAGAAATGTATTGAGGCTTATACTCTTTGGCTACTTGTACATACCTATGATACAAAGCACTTGCAGAATCACCTCTACCACCTCCATCATTGGAGTTAAAAGGAGGTCCACCTATAATAACAGTAGGCTGGATGCTTTTTACTACTTTAGCAAACTCATCATTATCATTAATAAAGTCTGCTGAGTAATAGCCTTTTATTACATTCTCAGTAGGTAACCCCAATATCTCATACATCTTTCGTGTCAGCTCATATGTAATATGGGATGTAGGGAGTGAGTAGATGTGCTCCTTTATATTAGGTATGGTAGAGTATTTCTCAAATAGAGCAATAGCTAACTCTCCTTGCTTAGATGCAATATCTAAGAATATTGTGTTATCATCTATTTTGTCAGCTGGGAGGAAAGAGACCAGCTCATTAGCCACATAAGCTGGGGTGACTACCTCTGAGTCTGATATTCTAGTAAATTTTCTGATGGCAACTTTTGCTCTTTCCATAGGAGCTAAAGAGTCATCTTGCATCAGAGAGTTAATATTTTGTATTTTAAAGTCCAATTTGCTAAGCACAAAAGGATTGCACTTGCTTTGGATGAGCTTTAAGATATTAATTCTTAGTCCAAGGTTTCTCCTTATTCTTTCATTGTTTGCATCCTGAGCTATGCTATCAATAACTTGCTCAAGTGACATTATCTTTGAGTTAGTCAAGAAAGCATAGAAAAGGATTTTTGAGTAGTAGGCGGATAACTTTTTCTCAAGAGACTTAATATCATCTTGCTTATTGTTATCTTTATCCTTATCTTTGTCATCTTTCCTGTCCTTATCGGTATCTTTAGAATTGTCATTATCTGGACTAGGTATGTCAAAATCATCCTCTTCACCATCCTCAATAGGCTTAAACTCTAGTCCTTTGCTAGCATCAATTTCTTTAAGCTTTTCTATTTCTTTCTTTAGGATAGGGTCATCTAATAATGACATATCAAAAGGAATATCCACAGCCTCTTCAAGGACACTCTTAGACTTAGAGTACTCACGAACAGCATCAAGGATGTTAGCTGGAGTAACCTCAACAATTTTATTATTATTGAACACAACAATAGGGGAAATAGCCAATTCGTCTCTAATTCTTTGCTCAAGCTTGAGATTACCATTTTTATCTACATTTGCATTATAAAATTGAGATTTTAACTCTTGGAGTCTAAACATCCTATTAGGGTCAAAATCTACAAGTAGGGTCTGAGGTTTCATATTGTACTTAACAACATTATCCTCTTCATCCTTAAAGGTTTTGATGTATTGGTTTTGTATTCTAAAAATGGCTTGGTCATACTCCTGAGGAGATGCTGTATCTTTGAGATAAAGCATAGTGTCCCATTGCTCAACAGTACTACCAGTAAGCATCTTGTTTACTGTTAAGGTTAGGGTTTTCTTACCAGCTTCCTCACATTCTTTGATTTTAGCTATTACAGCTTTAGTGCTCTCATACTCATCCTCAACACCAGCAATATTTATGATTTCGTACTTGCTTAGGTTATGAAATTTTATTTTGTTGGACTTAATGAGTGCAGCCATTGCATCACAAGAGGCTCTAAATGGCAAAACACAAACAATGTGTCTACACATTTGCCCATCCTTGATTTTATCATAATCAAGGAAACCGAGTAAGTCATTCTCTTGTTTAGATCCATCTATTATTTGTAGGAGGTCAAGGATTTCCTTTTTGTGGACAAACTTTTTGTAGTTCTCATCTCTATCTTTAGTAATTGACTGAGGTCTGAACAACTCAGAAAAAGCATAGGTGACACCTTCTTTTTTGAGCTGCTCTAGTAGTCTCCTTGATGACGCATTGGGATTGAAAGCAAAGCGTATCATCTGAGGAAAACCATAATAGGGGTTATCCCATTCTTTTACTCCATCCTCTACTAAATGAGTTTTATCCCATTGCTTTTGCTCATTTACTATATCGGTAAACTGACAAAAAGCAATAATATCATCCTTGGTAAATTCCTCATCATTCATTAAGATACGATAAGGTGTGCCTGATAAATGTAGCTGTATTTTGTAGTTGAGTCCTTTTATTTGCTCGTCAAACTCATCAGAGGTCACAATTTTTGTTGTTCCCTCTTCTATATCACGTTCCTCAAGTTCTTTTGATATTTGAGCCTTGGAAAGTTTGCTGTTTCTCAAGATTTTTCCGTACTCATCACCTCTAGCTCCATAATGTGTCTCATCTACTATAAGGAGGTCTATTGTATTAGTAAAAACATCCTTATGCTTTTTCTTGATGTCTTCACCTTGCAAGTCTTGAAGTGTTAGGAAAAGTACGGCCTTAGTACCTTGTTGTAGAGCCTCAGTTATAGCTTTGGGATTAGCCACTAAAGAGCTGGAGTCAAAGAAACTATAGCCCTTAAAATTCGCTGGTATCTCTACTGTCTTTTGCCATTCTATCTTAACATCAGCTTTTGCAGATACCACTACAACAAAGTTAGCTTTCATTTCAACAGCACAGCTCATAGCTGTAAAGGATTTACCAAATCTCATTACAGCATACATCAATAGATTTGACCTATGCTTAACGTTGACAGCCTCCTTGAAATTGTCAACCGCCTCTTGCTGATTTGGTCTTAAATCCCAAGGTTTATCCTCTCTTTCAAATTTATATACTACAGGCAAAAAGTCAGGGGAGTACAGCTTGTACTTACCATCATTTTCTCTGGCACTCCTACATATATCAGCTATAGCATCATTAACATCATTTGTGGTTGCACCCTCAAAAAATTCTCTTGAGTAGTACTCTAGTTCAAATGTGCCTTGTTCAAGCCTCTTGAGCTTTTTATCATGCTCTAGAAAATAGTGTACAGAATAATCCCTAAAGATATTTCCATTTTCAACTCTGGCAATATGCTCATATAATGGCTCTAAGTCTTTATAATGCACTCTCCATTCATCTAAACGCACATTTACGGGTCTATAGGTATCACCCACCTTTATATAGTTGGGGATGGTACCTGTAGAGAAAGCATAAATATGAGGGTCAACTCGCCCAACAATTATGCCATCAAGTAAAGTAGTATCTATAGTTGTATTCATAAGTCAAACAAAAAAAGCTGTTGGGTTGTTTTACATAAAGTCAATTTGTCATCTACTAAAGAGAGCTGATAGGAGTACTTGGAGACCTCATTAGCTTTAATAGTAATCAGCTTAACAAAGTCAGACAAATCCCAATCCTTGACAACACTCTTGAGTTTTTTTAAGTCTTCAGCTGGACAATCAACACAATAAAGCTCAAGCTTACTCTTATCACTTAACAAACCAGCAATCTGAGGCATATTGTCAATTAGGCTAGGAATATCCTTAACCTTTACTCTAACAACATCCTTTGATACCTCTAAATCCTTTATCTCATTATAGAAATTAGCTTGGTTAGTCAGAGTGCTTTCTAATGCAAGTTTTATCTTGCTTGAAACACTCTTCATTATTTGAGTTGGTACAGCTTCGCCTATGCATCTACGGATATTAAGCTCATTTGCTTTAAGGTACTCATCAGCATTATCAATAGTTACGCTGTCATCATAGTTAGTCCAATGGAAGGTTGTTGGAATAGTCATAACTCTCATCAGCTCTCTAATGCTGAGTACTCTATTATCTGTAGGATGTATTGTATCCTGACTTGACAAGACATCATTTCTAGTATGGATGCAAGAGCAAACTTTATCCCAAGTAAGCCTACGATATTTATTACCCATATAAGCACCTTTATTTACAACCTTATTGCCATTCTCATCATAATGACCAGGTTGATACTCTATAGGTTGGTCAAAAGCACTTTGACCCTCCTTGATATGCTTAATCCAATCCAGCTGCTCCTCAGGAAAATGTCTAGCAAAGTGTAGATAGTCAGTTGCATCTTTTTGGCAATAGTCTAATGGTGCTAAGTCACCAATAGCCTCTCTAAGTTTTATCTCTTTATGTCTTGATGGGAATAGAGACAAAGGTGATAAGTTTGCATAATCTTTACTTGTACCTATTACAATAGTCCTTGGTCTACTTGAGGGCACACCATAGTCCTTAAAATTGATTACTCTAGAGTATATGTTATATCTATCAGCCAGATTGCTAAAAATGCTCTCACTAATAGGCTTGTCAGTACCATCAGTATCGGTGCAAATAGTTTTCATAAATGCACGTACATTCTCAAAGATAAATATCTTAGGCTGGATTTGGGATATTAATTTGATAGCTTGTACTACTAAAGAGTTGCGTATTTGTTCATCATCAGCTTTTTTATAGTTAGCTGTGGACATACCTTGGCAAGGAGGAGTTGCAAACACTACATCTACTTGAGACAAGCCCTCTTTTTCTTTCCACATATCAATCTCATCAAAGAGTTTTTTGTGGGTTTCCTCAGTAGTAATATCACCGCCGATATAGCCAGACTCATATTTGCATTTATGGTTAGCCTTTTGTACACTTAGTCTTACATCCAGCAGCTCATTGGTTGCTATACATTCAAAGCCATTAAGCTTAAAACCATAGCATCCTACTCCGGCACTACTAAAGAGAGTTATATATGTTCTTTTGTTGTTCATACTTACATGGTTAAAAGGTTATTCTGTAACCTGTAGGGTTGATTGGATTATATCAGTTAGCTTTTTGTTAAGTTCCGTTGCTGAGTTAAGTACAGAAATCACTTTGTCATATTCCTTTTTAGAAACAAACTTTTGAGTATCCCCAAGTAATTTGTCCAAAGCTGGTAAGACTGATGCTGGGATATGTGTAGTACCCTTTTCCCAATTTTGTACAGTATACCTATTACTCCCAATGCCTCAGCTAAAGCAGACCGAGATAGCTTTGTTGATGTCCTTGCTTCTTTTAATGTATCTTTAGTCCAATCCATATTGCACAAATTTTGTGTGTAAAGATACGAAATAATACATAAAAAGCAGAATATCTCACACCCTTTTTATATTTTATTTGTAGACTATGCACAAATTGTAACTACTCAGCACCCTATACTTTTTTCATAGTCTCAACTAATGAACCTTACGGTCATTAGAAAATGACAAGAAATCGGTAGGGTAAACTGAACTGTGTCACGGCTCTCACTACCTAATACCTAAGCTTTTCTTACCGTCACCCGAACACCGCTCGATCAGATTGCGTTCGGGTGACGGTGACTTTTCGTGAGATTTTGCTGCGAAAATATAAAAAAATATTGCTGTCCGTTTTGTCGGGCAGCAATATTTAAATATACATATATATATATACGTTGTAGTTTAAGTAGACAGCACGACTACTTCACTTGCACTTTGCTTGTGCTGACGCCGTCGGCAGACACCGCTTTCACGATGTACATGCCGCGAGGCAGTCCGTGCAGAGCGTCGGCAACCGACGAGCCGCTCTTCTCCGCAACCTTGCTTCCTGCGAGGTTATACACCGTCAGACGTGCCTTTTCAGTAGTGCCAACAGTCTTAATAGCCGTCGTTTCGAGACCGTATGTCACGTCATCGATGTAGTATGTGGCGGTGTTGTCGCATCCGCGAGTGCTGGTGAAGCGGAACGCCATGAAGAAGACGTCAGCGAGCTGCTGTCCGGTGAGGTCGATGCTGTACGGGAACCACTTTCCGCTCTCGTCCTTTGTGCATGGCATCTTACATTCTGCGAGCGGCTGCACGTAGAGCGATCCGTCAGCGATGTCGACGTAGCAGAGTTCGAGAAGGTCGGGCTGGTTGTCCTTCAGATAGTCGCCGCGCACCTTGAACGTGAATACCTTTGAGGCGGCGTTCTTGAAGTCGAGCGGCGGCGTAACGAGCATCATCTGTGCCGGTGTGCCGGTGCCGGTCTCCATCTTCGAGTCGTACGGCGTCACCTTAGCCACCTTCTCGTTAGGCGACTCCAAGTCGTAGTCGAGGAACGAGAATCCCCACCATGCGCGTGTTCCCTTGAGCGCCGAGTTGGTCCAGCCTTCGATGTCGAGCGGTTTGTTGCGCTCTATGTTGTTGAACTTCTCGTCGAGCACGCTGCGTGCATTCTCCTCGCTGAGCACGAGGTCTACGCCCTCCTTGGGTTCGTCGGGCGTTTCGCCGGTGGCAACGCCCTCTATAGCCACTTCCACGTCGTCCATGCCGAGTGCAGAGAAGACGATCGAGGTAGAGTAGATGCCAGCCTTCTTAGGCTGGAACGTAACCTTCAGCGTGTTCGTCATGTTGCGTATGAGCATGGTGTTGTTGAGCACGAACGCTCCCGGGTCCTTCAACTTCACGTAGGTGTAGTCGGGCATGTTTGCCGTTGTCACCTCTATTGTCTGCTCGCTCTTCTCGTTTATCTTCGCCGTGAACTGCTCCAGCTTCTGCGGGTTGAGCGTTATCGTCGGCGGGTTCTGCTCGTCGATGGCGTATGCGCTGAAGGCGATAGACTTGTCGTAGTCCTCTATGCTCGGGCAGGTGACGAGCACGTATGCTCTGTGTACAGCCACTTCAGTCGGTGTGTACGTAATGACAATATCGGTCTCTGCCGATCCCTTCTCTATCTTTGTCTGCGAGAGCGCGAACTGGTCGGTGTTCTTGCCTGCCAGTTCGAAGAAGGTAGGCATGGTCATGTTCTGCGTCGACACGTGCAGCGTAGCCACCTTTACGGTCTGTCCCAGCTTGCCGGCTGTCTGCTCTATCTTTTCGGGAGTGATGGTTATGGCAGGGTCGCCTGCCGGCTGCTGCTCGGCGATGTCCTCTATGCCGCGCGGACCGATGATGAGCGTCTTGCTCGATGTGAACAGTCCGGTGAGCGTGATGTCGGTTGTAGGAATGTTCTTGCCGATGAGTGTTGTGCCCTTGAAGATGCGCACCTTCGCCTCCTCAGTGCCGTCGGTTACTACCGGTTGTGCCATGCCTTCGGCGAATGCAGCGCCCTCTGCCACGTCCTTGAACTTAAGGTTCTTCACCCTCACGAGCTGCTGTATGTAGCTTGTGGGATTGGCCTTCAGCTGTGCAAGCGTAGCCTCTACGGGAGTGACGGCGTTGCCCTTCGACACTACTGTGCCGAGGTCGGCGCCGAGAGCCATTGCGCTGGTGGTGCCGAACGCGCTCTGCACACCGAGGATGGTGCCCGTTATCTTGTCGCCCACCTCATAGTCGGTCTTGGTGAGCATCTCGTAGTCGTCGCCGAGAGCTATCGCCGCCGTCTTGTCCTGCAGGTAGAACACCGGTCGGCTTCCGCCGCGGTCGACGAACGTGAGCGTAGCCTCGCCCGTATATTTGTATGTCATTCCTGCCTCGGGATCCTCGTCGTAAAGCGCCTTGATAGAGCTTATCTCCGGTATGGAATAACCCGTCCACGAGAGCTTTATCTGCACATCGTCCGCTCCCTCGCTCTTCAGCGTCAGCACGGCGTGCTGCTCGCCGTCGGTGTACGTCACCTTTATCTTCAGTTCGGCTCCGCCGGCGCTCATGGCGTCGTCAGCAGATATCGAGGCAGGCTCCACGCTCACAGCCTCCGAAGACGACTCTACGGTGATGTCGCCCTTGAGGTTCTCGCCCGTCACCTTCACCGTCTCCTCGTGTACGTCGCCGCTGTACACCTCGCCCAGCACGAAAGTCTTCTTCGAGACGCTAAGCTTCGGCGTTGTGTCTACGGCAGGTGCGCCGAAAAGTCCGGCGTATGTGTCGGAGACGCGCACCGAAGCCACGTACATCTCCGGCGAAGTGACAGAGGAGGTGGTTCCCTGGCGCAGTTCGAGACCCTGCAGACCGTAGCTGCCCAGTCCGCTGCCCGTCTTGTTCACGCCGTCGATTACGGCGCTTGCCTTGTCCATCTTAGGCTCCTGCGAGAAGTCGGTAGGGTTGACGTACAGATAGATGTTGTCCTGTCGCGGATTGGCTGCGTTTATCTCGTATCGCAGCACGACGAGATAGGTCTGGTTGAGCTTCAGCGGAGCGGTGGCGAACACTGGGTTGGCAGCTCCGCGCTCTATGCCCACCAACACCTCGTCGGCGTTCGCGCTCTCGCCTATGTAGAGTCGTCCCAGCTCGGTAGGCGCAATGCCTTCGGCTATCTCTGACGCCTTCGTTCTGGGCACAAACGACATTACGTAGACCTTGCCTTTCGGCTGTGCCTCCACGTTGATGAGAGCAGAGAAGTAGAGGTTGCCGCTCTTCACGCCGTCGGCGTTGTCGGTGAACTTCACCATGAGGTCTTCGCCCTGCTTTGCGGAGCCTATCTTCACGCACTTAGCCGGCGCGTCGTCGTTATATCCGGCATATACCAATTGCTTGTCGAGCACCTGGATAGGATCTTCGGCGTTCTTGCCGTAGCGCACCCATCCACCTTGCTCGTGCAGGTTGCCTGAAGGATAGTTGAAATCGTCACTGAAGCTGACTTGCGCCGCCACCGTCTCGGGCAGACAGCACAACAATACGAACAGCATTGAAATCAATGCATGCCATGTCTTAAAAGAATAGGGCTGTTTCATGTCATTGAATTTTTAGTGTTATTATTATAGGTTGTTTAAAAATTAATCAAGTTTTGCAAATTTACTATTTTTTTTAGATATGTGAAGTGTTTTTGTGAATATAAATATCTAAAAGAATCGTATTTTGTAGGGTTTGATATAAAAATAACACTAAAAAGGTGCTGATGTTTGTCAATGTGTTATGTAGAAAGGCTTTCTTTAGGGGGTGCACTTTTAGCTCGGTTGGTGCTGTTTTAGGGGGTGCACTTGTCTCAAGTGCACCAACCAAGCTACTGGTCTTATCTTTCTGCTATGCACTGCTGACTTTCATTTCCCATTGTAGCTATTCTATTTTTGCTTGCTTGGTGCAGTTTTATCTCGGTTGGTGCTGTTTTAGCTTGGTTGGTTCAGTTTTAGCTTGGTTGGTTCAGTTTTAGCTTGGTTGGTGCACTTGAGACAAGTGCATCCCCTAAAGAAAACAAAACTATACTCAGCTGCGCCCCGTCACTATTTTCTTTATCTCGAACAGTTTGTTGAGCGCTTCTACCGGCGTGAGGTTGTTGATGTCGAGACCGATAATCTCGTCGCGAATCTGGCAGAGCACGGGGTCGTCGAGCTGGAAGAGCGAGAGCTGCATGCCGTTGCTGTTCTGCTGACCGACAATCTTGTGAGACTCCACGCCCACGCTGGCGTTGTCGGCTTCGAGCTGCTTCAGTATGTGCTCGGCACGCTTCACGACCGAGCGCGGCATACCCGCTATTTCAGCCACATGAATACCGAACGAGTGCTCCGATCCGCCGCGCATCAGCTTGCGCAGGAAGATAACCTTGCCGTCAAGCTCCTTCACCGACACGTTGTAGTTCTTTATACGCTGGAAGTTCTTCTCCATCTCGTTCAGCTCGTGATAGTGAGTGGCGAAGAGCGTGCGCGCCTGCGCCTTCGGGTTCTGGTGAAGATACTCCACGATAGCCCAGGCGATGGAGATGCCGTCGTAGGTAGACGTGCCGCGGCCCAGCTCGTCGAAGAGCACGAGCGAACGCGGCGTCACGTTGTTCAGGATGTTAGACGCTTCGGTCATCTCGACCATGAAGGTCGACTCGCCGAGCGATATGTTGTCAGACGCTCCGACGCGAGTGAATATCTTGTCGACGACACCCACATGAGCCGAGTCGGCAGGCACGAAGCAGCCCATCTGCGCCATGAGCGTGATGAGCGCCGTCTGGCGCAGCAGCGCTGACTTACCAGCCATGTTCGGACCGGTGATTATCATTATCTGCTGCTGCTCGGTGTCGAGCTCGATGTCGTTGGGCACGTACTCCTCGCCAAGCGGCAGCTGCGTCTCGATGACGGGGTGGCGTCCGGCGCGTATCTCAAGCACGTTGTCGTCCTCAACCACCGGGCGCACGTAGCGGTGCTCCTCGGCAGTCTTTGCGAACGAGAGCAGACAGTCGAGACGCGCCACGATGTTGGCGTCGGCCTGAATCTGCGGTATGTACGCCTGCATATCGGTGACAAGCTCGGTGAAGAGACGGGTCTCGAGCACCAGAATCTGCTCGTCGGCACCCATAATCTTCTGCTCGTACTGCTTCAGTTCCTCGGTGATGTAGCGCTCGGCGTTGGCAAGCGTCTGCTTGCGTATCCACTCCTGCGGCACCTGGTCCTTATACGTGTTGCGCACCTCAAGATAGTAGCCGAACACGTTGTTGTAGCCCACCTTCAGCGACTGTATGCCGGTCTTCTGCGCCTCCTCCTCCTGAATCTTCAGCAGATAGTCGCGACCGCCGCGCGAGATGGAGCGCAGCTCGTCAAGCTCGGGCGAGAAGCCCGCCGCAATCACGCCGCCCTTAGCCACAAGCTGCGGCGGATCCTGCTGCAGTTCGCGGTCGATGCGCTCGTACAGCGCCTCGCAGAGGTTAATCTGGTCGCCGATGGAATGTATCTCGGCGTTGTCGTTGGTGAGGCACGCCGCCTTTATAGGCTTCAGCGCACCGAGAGCGTACTTCAGTTGCACCACCTCTCTGGGCGACACTCTACCCACAGCCACCTTCGATATGATACGCTCTATGTCGCCAATGCGGTGCAGATGCTCGTCTACAGTCTGACGGAAGTCGGGTTTGCGGAAGAACGTGTCCACCACGTCGAGGCGCTTGTTGATAGAAGCCACGTCGCGCAGCGGGAATATCGTCCAGCGGCGCAGTAGACGTCCGCCCATCGGCGTGCAGGTGCGGTCGATGACGGAGAGCAGCGAGACGCCGTCGTCCTGCATCGACTGCAGCAGCTCCAGCGAGTGGATGGTGAAGCGGTCGAGGCGCACATAGCGGTCGGCGTCGATGCGAGCGAGCGACGTGATGTGGCCAATCTGCGTGTGCTGCGTCATCTCAAGATACTGCAGGATGGCTCCAGCCGCCGTCACGCCCAGGTGCAGATGGTCTACGCCGAAGCCCTTCAGCGTTGTGGTGCCGAAGTGGGAGAGCAGTTTCTGTCTTGAGCTCTGCTCGGTAAGCATCCAGTCGTCGAGCTCGAACACGCACCACTTCGAGCCGAAGCGCTCCTCAAACTCGCGCTTCAGCTGTCGGTCGTAGAGCACCTCTTTAGGCTGAATGCTGCTCAGAAGTTTCTCAACGTAGTCGAACGTGCCCTCACCCGTGAGGAACTCGCCCGTAGAGATGTCGAGAAACGCCACGCCGCACGCCGTCTTAGCCATGCACACAGCCGCCAGGAAGTTGTTCTCCTTGTAGTTGAGCACGGTGTCGTCCATAGCCACGCCCGGCGTAACCAACTCCGTTATGCCACGCTTCACGAGCGTCTTCGTGAGCTTCGGGTCTTCGAGCTGGTCGCATATCGCCACACGCTTTCCGGCACGTATCAGCTTGGGCAGATAAGTGTCGAGAGCGTGGTACGGAAAGCCTGCCATCTCGCACGCCGCAGCGCTCTGGTTCTTGCCGTTGGAGCGTCGCGTCAGCGTGATGCCGAGTATCTTCGACGCCTCTACAGCGTCATCGGCGTATGTCTCGTAGAAGTCGCCGCAGCGGAACAGCAACAATGCGTCTGGGTGTTCTTTCTTAAACGTATAGAACTGTCGCATCATCGGCGTAAGTCCGTCGTCGTTCTTTTTCTGAGCCATGTGTCTTGAGTTTTTTATTTGTTTGTCTTATTGTTATTATTAAAGTTTTAGAACATGAGCGCGAAGTTCACGCCCGCCTCTTTGCCGCTATAGAACGGAACGCCGAAAGCCACGGCTTTCTTCACGCCGCGCTTGTGCTCCTTGAAGAGCTTCGGATAGAGCCAGTAGGCGAACTTTGTGGAGAGCATGCCCACAGCCGCACCAGCCACTACGTCGTTCACCCAGTGGCGGTTGTTGTGGATGCGCAGATAAGCCACGCCGGCAGCGAGCGCATAGCCCGTATAGCCTATCCACGGCTTCGAAGCACGATACTCCTGCCAGAGAAACTCGGCGCACATGAACGAGATGGCGCTGTGACCAGACGGGAATGCGTCGTCGTCGGTGCCGTCGGGACGATGCTCCTTGAACGCCAACTTCGCCGCTTTCGTGACGGCAACCATCGTAACAGCCGACATGCCGAGCATTATGGTGCGGTCGAGAAAGCTGTGCTGCGCCTTCACGCCGCAGACATCCAAGGCGTAGACCGCTGCTGCGGGCGCAAACCGCAGATAGTCGTCTACGCTCACCTTCTTGCTTTTCTCGTCAGAGAGCTTCTCCTGCGACCACTTGCGAAACTGCTTGCCCCACGCTGTCTTCACGCAGAGGGCGCCGCCAACGGCAGCCATGCCGGGCACAATCCATTCGGCAGGGCGCACACGGTGGGTAGGGTCGTTGTATTCGGTAACGGTGACATACTCGCGGCGCGGCATTATCTCAGCCGTTGTGGGGGCAGTGCCCACGCTGAACATAGTGTCGGCGTCGCAACCCGATGCCACAGCCTCTGTGTCGGGCGGCAGAATAGCGGCAGAATCGCATTCTATAACCACGTCTTGCGCCTGCGCAGCAGACGGAGTGAGTATAGCGAAGCAGACCAATAAGAGGTAGAAAAATCTCGAAAGAGTTGTGTTGTGTATCATAAGAGATTAAAATTTACACATTAATTTATATGCCTATAAGATGCAAAGGTACTGAAAAATAGCTTAAAAGTGAGTCATAATTTTATTTATTTGGATTTTTCTGTGTACTTTTGTCGTATATGAAACAGAGAATATCACTACTTATTATATTCATCTTCTGCCATCTTGCGCTGATGGCGCAGGCAGGTTTGGATGTTTCCGGCGAGACCGACGGCGGCGATGGCACCGATCTGCCTGCCTTCGTGCCGCTCGTGAAGGTGGGCAAGGCTCTGTACGAGGGCGACAGCATACAGTATGTAGAGCTGAATCCGCTCGCGGTCTACCCGCAACTGGTTTTCAAGAACGACAAGCAGCGCCAGGCTTACAACCGCCTTGTGGCTAACGTGAAGAAGGTGCTGCCGATAGCGAAGGAGGTGAACCACATCATCATCGAGACGTACGACTTCCTGCAGACGCTGCCCAACAAGAAGGCGAAGGACGAGCATCTGAAGCGCGTGGAACGAGACATCAGAGCCGAGTACACGCCGCGAATGAAGAAACTCACCTACTCGCAGGGCAAACTGCTCATCAAACTGGTCTACCGCGAGTGCGACTCGTCGTCGTATCAGCTGGTGCAGGCGTTCCTCGGTCCGATACGTGCGGGTTTCTACCAGGCGTTCGCGGCGCTCTTCGGTGCATCGCTCATGAAGAAGTACGACCCGAACGGCGTCGACCGATACACGGAGCGAATAGTAAGACAAGTGGAAGCAGGACAAATCTGAGTAATTATTAATTTTTAATTTTTAATTATTAATTGGTGGGGAGTCTTGAATGTTGAGTTTTGAATGTTGAATGTTGCGCTCGGCTTTGCCGCTTGCCAGAGCAAGAATTGTCGGCTTCGCCGATGTTGAATTATTCAATGTTGAATTACAAATCTCACCATCTCACCACCTCACCACCTCACCACCTCACCTCACCTCACACACACACACCATTAACAACATTATAATTTATGAAGAAGAACAAAGGATTGATCATCACCATCGTGGTGATAGTGTTAGTAGCTCTTTGGGGCATATCATCGTATAACAGACTTGTCGGAATGGACGAGAAGGTAAGCAACCAGTGGGCTAACGTAGAGACGCAGTATCAGCGTCGCAGCGACCTTATCCCTAACCTCGTGAACACCGTGAAGGGATACGCTAAGCACGAGAGTCAGACTCTTGAGGCGGTTATGGCGGCACGCTCGCAGGCTACGCAGGTGAAGATAGACCCGTCTAACTGCACTCCGCAACAGCTCGCGGCTTATCAGAAGGCGCAGGGCGACGTGACGACAGCGCTCGGCAAGTTGCTTGCCATCACTGAGAACTATCCCGACCTGAAGGCTAACCAGAACTTCCTCGAACTGCAGTCGCAGCTCGAAGGCACGGAGAACCGCATCAACGTGGCTCGTAAGGACTTCAACGACTCTGCAAAGGAGTATAACACATCGCTCCGCCGCTTCCCGCGCAACATCATCGCTTCGATGTTCGGCTTCGAGAAGCGCAACTACTTCGAGGCTGAGGCTGGTGCAGAGAAGGCTCCGAAGGTTGAGTTTTAGGTTTTAATAGTTGACGAGTTGACTGGGAGATCACATCTTTTTAAGTTGACGAGTTGACAAGTCAACATGTAAACGGGTTAATAATAATATGAAAATAACACGAGTCATAAGCCTACTGATTCTCTCTCTCGTCGCAACGCTGACGTTTGCGGCGGGCGAGGCGAAGCAATACACGCTGCAGGACGTGCCCAACGTGCGTCTGAGCGACGTGCGCCAGTATGTTTCCGACCCGTCGTACATTCTCTCTGCCCCGGCACGCGACTCTATCAATGCCGTGCTCGGACGGCTCGAAGTCAGCACGGGCATCGAGACGGCTGTGGTGATGCTGCCCAGCATTGGCGAGGCTGACATCTTCAACTTCGGTCACGAGCTGTTCCGCCAGTGGGGCATAGGCAAGAAGAAGAGCGACAACGGACTGCTCATTCTCTTCGTCGCCGACCAGCGCAAGGTGCGCTTCACCGTGGGCTACGGCTTGGAGGGCACGATGACCGACGCCATGTCTAAGCGCATACAGATGCAGCGCATGGTGCCGCGTTTCAAGGCTGGCGACTGGGACGGCGGCATGGTTGACGGCGTGAGGGCTGCGGCGAAGGTGCTTGACGGCACGATGAAGCCAGAACCTGCTGACGACGACGGCGGCATGATTGGGGCGCTTATCGCAGTGGCGGTGATGGTGGGCTTGGCAATCTTCTTCATCGCACTGCTCGGCGAGAAGCAGCGCTGCCCGAAGTGCCGCCACAAGGGCGTGAAGTGCGTGGCTCGCCAGACGCTCCGACTCACTAACGGACGCCGCGTGCGCCGCTCTACATTCATCTGCCCCCACTGCGGACATACCTTCACACGCGACGAGAACATTGACGACTCGGGCAACGCTGCCGCCTTCATAACCGGCGCAATGCTCGGCGGCATGGGACGACGCGGCGGAGGCTACGGCGGAGGCAGCTTCGGCGGAAACTTCGGTGGCGGTTCGACGGGAGGCGGCGGCGCAACGTCGGGATGGTAATGAGTTTTGAATTTTGAATTTTGAGTTTTGAGTTTTGAATTGTCGGCTGTGCCGATGTTGAATTGTTCAATTTTGAATTTTGAATTCGCAACTCAATAACTCACAACTCAAAATTCAATAATTCAAAATGCGCAAAGCGCACAATTCAAAACTCACAAATCAAAACTCAAAACTCAAAAAATTCCTATATGAAAATAACAATCATCAACGGACCGAACCTCAACATGCTTGGCACACGCGAGCCGAGCATCTACGGCAACACCTCTTTCGAACAGTATCTCAACCAGCTCTGCCGTCAGTATCCCGACGTGGATATCGACTACTATCAGAGCAACATCGAGGGCGTGCTCATCGACAAACTGCAGGAAGCAGGCTTCGAGTCGGACGGCATCATCCTCAACGCCGGCGCATACACACACACCTCAGTGGCGCTGCTCGACTGTATCCGCTCCATAAGCGCACCGGTCATCGAGGTGCACATCAGCAACGTGCATAAGCGCGAGGATTTCCGCCACAAGTCGATGATGGCGGCGGCGTGCCTAGGCGTGATAAGCGGCTTCGGCATGAACTCGTACCGACTGGCTCTCGAAGCGCTGCTCGACTGGACCGCAGAGCGCGACCCGATGAAGGAAGAATAGGAGGCTACAGTTAGCTTTTCATGCAATACTTTAGTTCTGACACACAACATAGCCGACAACAACGAAAAAATGACAGAAGAACTCGACAAATACGTACGCGAACACACCTCTACCGAGGGCGACTATCTCTATCGCCTCTATCGTGCCACAAACATACACACCATACACGGACGCATGGCGTCGGGACACCTCCAGGGCCGACTGCTGAAGATGCTCGTCGAGATGGTGCAGCCGCAGAACGTGCTCGAAGTGGGTACGTTCTCGGGCTACAGCGCTCTCTGCCTCGCTGAGGGTCTGCCCGAAGGTGCGCATCTCTACACGTTCGAGATAAACGACGAGATGGAAGACTTCACCCGCCCGTGGATAGAAGGCTCGCCCTACGCCGACAAGATAAGCTTCATCATCGGCGACGCCAACGAGAAGGCGCCCGAGCTGGGCGTGACGTTCGACATGGCGTTCGTCGACGGCGACAAGCGCACGTATGTGGAGACATACGAGATGGTGCTCGCGCTGCTGCGACCTGGCGGATTCATACTCGCCGACAACACGCTCTGGGACGGACACGTCACCGACCCTGCCTACGACCACGACCAGCAGACGCTCGGCATACGTCGCTTCAACGACTATGTGGCTGCCGACCAACGCGTGGAGCAGCTCATACTGCCAATGCGCGACGGACTGACGCTTATTCGCAAGAAATAGCGCACCTGCTTGTCTGATATTTGCGTGTTTTAAAAGTAAAAAAGTAAAAAGCTAATGCTGTAGCCTCCTACTATTTGCATCGTTATCTATTAAAAACCGTGTGATTAATATTTATTAACGCAGTTTGTTAATCTTAAACCCAATAATACCACTACTTTTGTAAGCAGAGAGTAATAAATCATTAACAAAAAGTAAGTTGCGTATGGAATTATTTACACGACAAGCAGCAGTTGCATTGTTCTTCGGATTGTTTGCAACATCCACACAAGCAAAGGAGTTCTCCTATCTTGAAACCTTCGACGACGACGCCACGTTCAGCGCAGGCGGCGAATTGCCCGACGGATGGCTCGGCGACGCCTCAGCCGTTCCCGTTAAGCGCTACGAGGGATCGTATCTCGGATCGGGCAACCACTCCGGTTCGTACGTGCTCGGCACGATGGCATCATCGAGCATGGGACGCGACAGCTGGGTATACACCCGCAAGCTGACGCTGAAGGCAGGCGTAGCATACACCGTGAGCTACTGGCTGCACATGCCGGGCGGCGTGGCTCCTGCTGCCTACAACAATAACGTGGCGCTCTACGTGGGCACCGACCAGACACGCGAGGCTGCAACAACGCTCGTAGGCGAGACCGGCAAGACCGTTCTCAGCGAGTGGACACAGCAGACATACACCTTCACCCCCGAAGCCGACGGCGAATATGCTTTCGCGATAAACATAACCAGTCAGCTCTACAACTCGGGCTACGTAGCACTCGACGACTTTGAGGTTACGGGCGATGAGCCGGGCGGCAGCACCGTCGACCCAGGCGACCCCGACAAGGTGGTTTGCGAACTGCCCTACTCGCAGTCGTTCGACAACGAGAACAAGGACTACGACGGCACCACATACGTGCCTAAGGGATGGCTCGCAACGGGTACGTCTACCTTTATAACTGCCAACACCGACGACCTCAAGGCTGCCGACGGCTCCTTCTATCTCATAGCACCCGAGAGCCGCGTGCAGCGCGACGACCGCATCTATACGCCTTACTTCCACATGCAGGCAGGCGTAGAGTACACCGCGTCGTTCTACCTATACATGCCGGGCAACCTCGACTACGGACACGCCAGCGACTTCAGCTTCACCGTAGGCGACGAGCAGGACTCCGAGTTCCATACACCGCTGCTCACGCTCCCGCGCTACACCAACGAGGCTTGGACAAAGCACACCGTGAAGTATACGCCTGAGGAAGACGGCGACTACTGCTTCTCGTTCGCACTCGGCGGCGAGGACACATACGCAGGCGAGGCGTGCATCGACCTCTTCACCGTTACATCGCCCGAGGCTAAGGCTAAGCCGAGAGCCGTGTTCTCGTTCAACGGTTATTTCGACCTTATGAACAGCAAGCTCATCACCTTCGAAGGCTCTAAGGTGCAGATGGTGAACCAGAGCACAGACGCCGACACTTATCTTTGGGAGGTGCCGGGCGCGCAGCCCGAGACTTCTACCGAGCCTAACCCGACATTCATGTTCCCGCAGGACGGCGACTACAACGTGAAGCTCACCGTAACCAACGAGCGCGGTGAAAGCTCTACATCCGAGAAGGTGAGCGTAGAGCTTGTAAGAGGCGAGAAAGCACAGCTGCCGATAGGCGTTTCCAACCCCAACGAAGACCAGCTCTGGACACGCAGCAAGGTGCCCTCGTTCGCTACAGCATCGTGCGACTGGGTGACGGGCGCTAACCATTACTACAAGCACTTCGCCGAGCGCTTCGACCTTCCGGCAGGAAACGAGTACGCCGTGACGAGCGTCACGCTCTATCTCTGCTACTACAACCTGGCAAGCCGCTGCTATAACGAGCAGGCTAACGAGCCCGTTAGCATCGTGCTCTACGGCGAGAAAGACGGCAAGCCCGACACTTCGAAGGAGTTCGGACGTTACACCTCTACAATGAAGGGACTCTTCGGCACACTCGGACTCTCTGAGGCTGAGATGCGCGGCATACAGTTCGACAAACCTATCGTTGCCGACGGACCGTTCTACGTTGCCTTCGAATTCTCTGACGGACTCTGGTTCGACGAGCCTGATGCTAACCTCTCACGCACAGAAGTTGGCTTCGGCGGATTCACTCACCGCAGCAAGGTTACAACGCTCTACGTTCAGCCTACAGCCGTTCCAGAGACATCTACCTTCGTTCCCGACGGTTCTTACTGTCCGGTTGACGCTCTCGACGCCGAGTACAAGGGCGTAGGTCTCAACCTCGTGGCATGGGCAAACGTGAAGGGCTCTGAGACATCCGTAGCTCTCACCTCTGACGGCTCCGTAGCCTTCGACGCTCGTCTCGACGGCGACCTTCTCACCGTTAGCGGCACACACGCCGGCGAGACTGTTCTCGTAAGCGATGTCGCAGGCAAGACTGTAGCCACAGCGAAGGCTTCTGCTGAAAGCACAGCGCTCAGTCTGAGCAACGTTTCTGCCGGCCTCTACATCGTGAAGACCGACCTCGGAGCAAGAAAGTTCGTGAAGAAATAAAAAAAACTCTTTTATCCTTAGCAGGGGTGCATGCCCCCGCTAAGGATTTTTCTTAAAACCTATCATAAGTCTTTAGCATTCAGACATTGTAGTCTGTTCTTTTTTTTAGGAGATTTATTGAAAATATCTATTTCTTTTATTGGAAATATTTGTGATTCTTTTACTCTTGTGTACCAATATAATCTATTAATTAAAATGATAGCGTATGAGAAAAAGTATAGTTTCTGCATTCCTTTTGTTGTGTACTACAGCATTCGGTCAAGGGCAATTGGGTAAATATCCGAAGCCGAATGAAGGTAGAGCTAATGCAAAGCAAATCACAACGGTAAAAACCATGTCAGACTCTCCATTCTACGGAGAAAGAAAATTCAAAGTCGCCAACGACAACCGACCTGCTTTCATCAAATCGGTTGGTGACAACAGCAATCTCTACGGCAATCTTGTATTCTCAGAGACAATGACCGCAGAAAGTCAGTATGGTATCTATAGCTTCCAGGCAATGCCATCCACAACCGTCAGTCCAGTGAAGACAGATGCTGGATTTAAGTCGAAGGCAGCTGTATATGCAAACGGCAAATACTACACCTTCTACATGGAAGAAGCATGGGGATGGGTGATGTATGCGGCATGCAGCATATATAATCCGGAGACATGGGAAGTGGAAAAGGTTCTGGAGCCTTCCACTGAGTGGGAGAACTATGTAAATTCGTCGGCTGTAACCTACGACGAGCAGACAAAGAAGATATATGCCGTGACAAGCGAGAACTACGGTGGTCCGTATATCCTTAGTACAATGAATGAAGAGGACGGCAACTTCAAGAAGGTTGCAGACCTGGAGCGTTCGTACCTCACACTGGCTACTTCTCCGAACGGTGTTCTATACGGCATCTCCGACTTCGGTATGCTCTACAAGATAGACAAGACCACCGGCGCTTCAACACTCATCGGCGACACGAAGCAGAGACCGAAGTTCTCGCAGTCGATGACATTCGACCCGAATTCAGGACTGCTCTATTGGGGCTTTATGAACGATGACAGTTCTGCACTCTTTCAGGTGAACACTACAACTGCCACGGCATACAAGATCTGCGACATGCCGAATCACGAAGAGTTTATCGGACTGTACGTGAAGAAGGCCGAAATTGCAGATAAGGCTCCGATGCCCGTAACAGAACTGTCATTCAAGCCCAATGTAAACGGTGGCACCGTTGGCATTATCCAATGCAAGGCTCCAACAAAGGCTGCCGATGGCACTGCCCTCAACGGGCAGGTGAAGGTGAAGATTTGCTCAGGCGACGAGATACTGACGGAACAGACCGTGGCTCCAGGTGCTACAGTGAAGAAAGAAAACGTGTCTTTCGACGCCAACAAGCTCTACTCGCTCTTCGCGAACGCATCTAATGAAGCAGGACAGAGCAGCAAGGTCACAACTACCGTGTTCATCGGTAAGGACGTAGCAACATCACCGTCAAACGTGAATCTTACACTCAACAACAAGGTGGCAACCATCACTTGGGATGCACCTACGGTGGGTTTAAACGACGGATATATCAATCCTGACGAAGTAACCTACAATGTGACGAGACTCATGGGCGATTCTTCTTCTACTGTCGTTGCCAAGAATATTAAGAATACGACCTTCAAGGAAACTCTGCCGAACACTACCGGAAAATACAGCTATACAGTGACTGCATACAGCAACGGCACTGAAGGCGGAAGCGCCACATCGAACGACGTGCTTTCTATAGGCGCGTGCGAACTGCCTTACTCGGAGAATTTTAGTGACGGAGATATGTGCAAGCAGCTCTACACTATTGTAGATGTGGACAACGACGGAGAGAACAACCAGGCCACATGGTTCTGGAAAGAAGACGAGAAACTCATGCAGTATTGTTCGAACGGCAAGAACAAGGGAAACGACTGGCTCTTCACACCGGCAATACACCTCGACGGAAAGCACATGTACAAGCTCAAGTTTGACGTCAATATGGGCGCGGCCTCGAACCTCAAGGTGACTGTTGGCAAGACAGCAACACCCGATGGGCAGACCGAAATAATCGATCTCAACGGGGTCTACGACACATGGCAGACAACACACGATACCACATTCACAGTGGAAGAGGACGGCAACTACTATATCGGTTTCCTCAACTACAGCGATGCAAGCAGCTCTTACCTCAATCTTTTCAACGTTAATATAGAGCAGGGCATAGAGTCGGACGTGCCGGAGGCTGTAAGCGAATTTGTCGTAGCGGCAGACCAGAACGGCGCCAACGCTGTCAATCTGCATTTCAAGGCTCCTGAAAAGTTGCTCAACGGAAAGGCTATCAGCGGCAGCATGAACATTCACATATACACAGTGAAAACGCTGGAGAGCGAGGATGGCGATGAGGAGAACACCTTGACCGAAGACACCGAGATAAAGAAACTCACCCTCGATGCAGGACAGCCTATATCATTTAAGGACGTAAAAGCAGTGAACGGCAATAATACCTACAAGGTTGTAGCAGAATACAATGGCAAGATGGGTATTGACGTGAGCAAGTCAGTATGGGCAGGATTTGACATTTCTGAACCAGTGAAAAATCTCAAGATCAAAACTGTTGACGGAAACATGCACGTGAAGCTCACATGGGAAGCTCCTGAAAAGGGCGAAAACGGCGGATACTTCAATATTAACGATATCTCATACACTATATGGCGCAGTTTAAGCAAGAATGACTTCACTCCTATTGCCACCAACATCAAGGACCTCACCTACACCGACACAAGCATAGAGGAGGAGGTGAAGGATATGCAGGAAGTGTACTATTATGCTGTGACAGCCGACAACAAGGCCGGTAGAAGCAAGGGCGCCACACAGTTCATTGGTGTCGGCAAGCCATACACGTTCCCCGTTGACGAATCGTTCTCGAACGGCCGTCTCAATCTTAATCCTTGGTCGTACAAGAACGTGCAAGGCTCTCTCGGATGGGAAACCATGCGATCTGACGACGGTGGCGGCTCGCCGCAGGACAACGACCGCGGATTCGTAAAGTTTACAAACAAGTGGGGAGAAAGTTGTGTTGACAGCCGACTCATCACTCCGGCTGTGTCTATGGAAGGCACTACAAAGCCTACTTTCAGCTTCTATATGTTCCATTGGGAAGCGAACTCTGTCGCATCTGACAACAAGCAGACAAAGCTTATGATTGAGGTAGCGCCGGACGGTGGCGACTTCGAAGAGCCTATAGACACATTCACGGCTGCAAACGATAAATACGGATGGGTAGAACACCGCGTATCACTCGAAAAATACAAGAACTGCAAATACATCCTGGTGGCCTTAAGAGGATACACCAACAACGATTGGATGTGCTATTATGTGGACAATATTCACTTTGACGAACAGAAGGACAATGACCTGGCTGTGACAGCTTTCTCTGGACCGGAGAATGCAAACATCAACGACGACTGCGCTTTCTCTGTGACGTACTCGAACAGAGGAACCAAGAGTGCAAAGGACTACACCATAGTGCTGAAGCAGAACAGCGAGGTTGTCAGCACCATTGATGGCGATGAGATAAAACCAGGCGAGACCAAGACATTGGAACTTCATGCCAACGTTAATGCACCAACAGCAGGAAAGTCTGTAGAGTTCATGACTGAGGTGGTATATGATAAGGATGAGGATGTCGACAATAACTCTTCTGCTTATATATACACTGACGTGAAGGCTTCAAGCTTTCCTTGTGTAACCAATTTGAAAGCGAAGAAGGAGGGTAACGATGCGAACCTCACATGGACGGCTCCAGTCTTGCCTAAAACCGATGAGGCAACGGTAGACGGAATGGAAGACTACGATTCGTTTGCAATATCTGACTTCGGCGAATGGATTACTTATGACGGTGATAAGCTCGGCAGCGGCAAACTCAGCTACCTCCCGTACTTCGACTATCAAAACGATAACAAGGCATTCCAGGTATGGTGTCCGAAAGAACTCGATCTTGACGAGGAGTCGGCCTCTAACCTCATGCCCTACAGCGGAGACAAGTGCCTCATAGCATGGTATGCAAACATTAGTATGGATGGCGCACAGCCGTACAACGATGACTATCTTATCTCTCCGGCAATAAAGGGAGGCACCGAAGTGTCGTTCTATCTGAAGAAGGTAGACAAGAACATCTCGGGAGAGACATACGAAATCATGTACTCTACAACAACGCAGGATCCGTCAGCCTTCAATGTGCTCAAAGCCGATGAGGCTCCAAGCGAATGGCAGCAGGTCAAGGTCACAATGCCTGCAGATGCAAAATACTTTGCCATCCACTATACTGGAATACTCAAAGATGGTATTATGGTAGATGATATCAGTTATGTATCTGTGCTCTATGCTCTGTCTGTCGATGGATTTAATGTGTTCTGCAATGGCAAGAAGATAAACGGGGAAACTGTTAAATCGGCAAACTTTACCGACAAGAACATTGGCGAAGAGCGTCGTGGCTACCAGGTATCCGTAGTATATAATCTTGGAGAGTCAAATGCGTCTGATAAAGTATATGTAGGTAACACATCTGGTATCGAGGACATAACTGAGCTTAAGAGTGACAGTTATACAATATACTCTATTGATGGCAAACTCATTGGTAGAAATCTGAAGAGAATGCCAGCCCTCCACTCTGGTTCATACATCATCAATAATAAAAAGGTTGTTATCCGCAGATAGTAAATGCCCATATTATTGCTGTCTGGTGAAACTTTTGCAAGCAACATAAATTAGGGCTGACACTTCTCACGAGGTGTCAGCCCTTTTGGTTATCTTTGTTTTTGCAATAAAAGACAAATTATTTTCACTTCAAATGTTGGATGAACCTTACTGTTCGGTAAAAGCGGACAGCAATATTTGTATCTATATGTGCCATAGCCGTAGCGGAGGTCTCCGGCCTCCGCAGCACGCAACAATACGTATTACTATCCGACTTTGTGCAGAGTGTGTACATTCTATGATTATACAATCGGACGGCGAACGCAATCTGATTGGACGGCGAACGCCGGCGAGACTGTTCTCGTAAGCGATGTCGCAGGCAAGACCGTAGCCACAGCGAAGGCTTCTGCTGAAAGCACAGCGCTCAGCCTGAGCAACGTTCCTGCCGGCCTCTACATCGTGAAGACCGACCTCGGAGCAAGAAAGTTCGTGAAGAAATAAAACTCTGACTATCACCCGTTTCATTGCTGACAATATACAGCAAAGCAATGATTAAATACAGTTTTAAACAAGGTTGTTTTAAACAACCTTGTTTAAAACGAATAAATTGTGTAAATTTGCATTATCTAACCGTTAATGCAAATTTTTTTATGGCAAATAAATTCGAATCTCCCTTTGTCTTTGGCGTACGTGTAGAAGGCGACACTTTCACCGATCGCCGTATAGAGACCGACCGTCTTAAAGCCAATTTCACTTACGGAGTGAACACCATACTTATTTCTCCGCGTCGTATGGGTAAGACTTCGCTTGTCGACCACGTGTGCTCGCTTGTTGGTAGCGATGATATTCGTATTGCTCGTATAGATGCTTTTGGTACACGTTCGGAAGCCGACTTCATAAATGCGTTTGCCACAGCTGTTGTACGTGCTACTTCCTCCAAATGGGAGGAATGGATGGAGAACGCCAAGGTGTTTCTTAGCCGTTTTGTTCCTAAGATTAGTTTCGGCATGGATCCTTACAATGATTTCTCTGTATCGCTTGAGTACAATGCCAGCAACAACACAACCGAGGAGGTGTTGCGTCTGCCGGAGCTGATAGCACAGGAGAAGGGTTATAGAATAGTGGTGTGCATAGACGAGTTCCAGCAAATAGGAGAATACCCCGATTCGCTGACATTCCAGAAAAAGTTGCGTGGCGTATGGCAGTTGCAGTCGCATGTAAGCTATTGCTTGTATGGCAGCAAGAAACACATGATGGAGCGAATGTTCCAAAACAGCAGTTATCCTTTCTATCGCTTTGGCGACTTGTTCTATCTGGGCAAGATAAGCGAGGCCGATTGGACAGAGTTTATATGCCAGCGTTTTGAGGTTACTGGCAAGCATATCCCAGAGCAACTGGCGCAGTCGATATGCCGTGTCACAGACCGCTACTCTTCTTATGTGCAGCAGCTCGCATGGCTTGTGTGGCTTCATACTGATGATACAGCGACTGAGACCGACCTGCAGAATGCTATAGACCGACTTCTTGATGCTTGTGAGCCGCTATTTATACAACAGACAGAAGATATGTCTTCATATCAAATGAACTTCCTTCATGCCATTGCCAATGGCGTTAACACGGGATTCACGCAATCTGCTGTTCTAAAGAAATACCAACTCGGAACTGCTGCCAACATCACCCGACTGAAGAAGTCGCTTACTGAAAAGGATATTATTACAACTGTTGCTCCAAAAACTCTGGCAATAAGCGATCCTATACTACAAATGTGGTTAAAGCGGAGGGTGTGGAGAGAACAATAACGCACACAAAAAGGCATGGCTCAATAAAAGCCATGCCTTTTTGTGTATTACTATCCGACTTGATGCTGAGTGTGTGCATTCTATGATTATCTTATCGGACGGCGAACGCAACCCGATCGGACGGCGGACGCAACCCGATTGGACGGCGAACGCAATCTGATTGGACGGCGAACGCAATCCGATTGGACGGCGAACGCAATCCGATCGAACAGTTTATTCTACTAAAATCTTCACGCTATGCACGCCGTCCGCCATATCAAGCGACACAACGTATAGTCCGTTGGGCAGAGAAATGCGCTCTGTTGCGCCGTTTGCGGTAGAGCGGTAAACTGTAGCTCCCGTAGCGTTGCAGACGCGTACGGCGCCTCTATAGCCCTCTACGACGATGTTTCCGTGCTCAGCCCTTACGGTTGCTTCGCTGCAGTCGGTGTTTTCTATGCCGGTAACGCCGGTTACGGTCACGAGTTTCGATATTCCGGTAGAGAGATTGCCGCCGTTATAGTAGCTCGACACCTTATAAACGTGCGTTCCGTTGGCTACGTCCGTGAAAGTCTTCTCGTGCTTTGTGGTGTAAGCCGCCGCCTTTCCGTCGCACTCCACGAAGAAGCAAGTAGGGTAGAAGAGGTCTGTCGATGCGTTGAACTCGAACGAGGGCGCCTCTGCGTAGTCTACGCCGCTGTCAGCAGCCGGCATGCTTAGTGTGGCTCCGACATAGAAGTTGCCTGCGGCGTCAGCCGACTCCACGAAGCGTCCGTCGCGCATGAGCAGGTTGCCGAGCGCCGGTGTAGCCTCTCTGGTCTTGTCGCACGCCACGCTTACCACGCCCTGAGTGCCTACGCACTTCACAGCAGTCCAGTAAGTCTTGTCTGCCTTTATCGTTACGGGCGTTGTGAGCTTGAGGTCGCGGCGCTGTCCCGAAGCAAACTCCTTTATGTTCCTCTCCGATACAAGCGTCATGTTGCTTCCGTCGGCATCGCCCTCGTATATTCTGAACGAAGCCGTGAGCTCTGACGGACCCTGCGACGGGAAGAACGCCATACGCGTAATCTTTGCACCTACATAAGTGCTGAGGTCGCGCGGCGTGTAGCAGTTGGCAAACTCCACGGTCTCGCCGTAGCAGTCGGTAGTGACGATGTTGCCGCTGAATATGTCGGCGCGCGAGAGTGCTGCCTCTGTGCTCCAAGAGAGTTGCACCGTGTTGCCGTCAACAGACGCCTGCACCGACTCCACTTTGTTCGACGGCACCATTATAGTAGCCGAAACCGGGTGCGAAAGTCGCGAGTCCTTATATGCTACATCCACCTGATAAGTCATCTCCGTGCCACCAAGCGGCGTGCTGTCCGTGTACGTCATTGCGGTTGTCTCGGCAATCTTCTTGTTGTTTCTGTAGATGTTGAAGTGATCTACGCTCGCTGCGTCCACCCCTTCCAGCTTCCAGGTCAGAACCACATTGCCGCTGTTCGCTACAGCTTGCAGCTGCTGCGGTTTCACCGGCTCTGCGAGGTGCGTAAAGCTGAACCCTACCTTTCCGTCGCGTTCGTTGATTTTGCTGAGCTGGCGATAAGACGATCTGCCGTCGGACGATTTCGCTGAAGGCAGCGTGTTGTCGCCGAACGCCGTGTGTCCGTATTCGCCAGGGAACGGGCAGGCACCGCTGTTAACGTCGCCGTAAGACGACGCATTCTCGTCAGGATCTACTCCAGCGTCGGAACATACCGTGTAAATTCCCTGCGGATATGTCGCATTGATAGTGTTTGCGATGAGTTTGTCCTTAACGATATTCTCTCTGACGTGATAAACAATGAGTCCGTGTCCAGGCAGACTGCCGTCGAAGGTGCCCGTATTCTGGCGGTTCTCCATGAAGAAGTACTCGCCCGGCGTGCCCGTCTCCATGCGGTAGGCTGCGGGCTGCACGTCTGCGGCAGGCATGTCAGCCACAACGGTGTCGTTGTTGAGCGTCACGGGGTTGGTCCATCCCCACACATACTTCTGCCATCCGTTGATGCCCGTAGGACGCGATCCATATTCGCCGCTCCATGCGCCGCTTCCGAGCAGGTCCCAAACGCCCGTTCCGCAGAACTCTCCGCCGGACGATGCGTAGTCGGTATCGTAGAAGTCGGGCGCGCCGAGAGCATGTCCGAACTCATGGCATATAACACCTATCGTACTGATGTTCTTGGCGAGACATTCAGGCTCTATGGTGTAGCGTCGTACGGACACGCCGTTGAACGTCTGTCCGTAGATGATGGCGCTGTGCGACCAGATGTCGTTGGCGTCGGCAGAAGCCTCCTGACCCGTGCCCTGGTGAATCACGGCAAGTCCGTCGAGAATGCCGTCGCCGTCGTTGTCGAAGTCTCTCAGATCGAGCGTGTCGGTGACGAGTTTCAGAGCGTCATATATCATGTATGGCGCACCGTCAGGTCCGTATGTGCCCTTAGGCTTCGGCAGATTAATCCAGTCGGTGACGGTAACATCGATGTCGAGCTTGCCATACGACTGCTGCAGATAGTAGTCGCGGAAACTTCCGATGCCTTTATATCCGTTCTGGTTCATCATCTTGTCGAAGTCTTCTCTGGTGAAAGTTGGCTTCGTGTCGTTGTAGTTTACGAGCAGCAGAAGAAGTTTGTGCTTTCCGGTGGCAGGAAAAGTGCCGTCGACAAGCATCTCGCTGCGACTGTTCTGTCTCGTAGGCGCTTTCTTCATCTGTTCGGCAGAGAAGCGCAGGTTTTTCTTTATGCCATGCTTCAGCGCAAGCGCCGAACTGTTGTCGTATACCAGGTCTGAAGCTACGAGATTGCCCTTATTGTCCTGACGTGCGAACGACCAATAGCCCTCCGTGTTTCGCAGCAGCGTGTAGCCGTCTGTTGTTTGTGCCCAATGCAAGTGCTCGTCTCCTTTGAGACAGATTGTTACCGACTTGCCGTTCGGCTGCATTACGCTAATCGGTTTAGGGTATGCAGGCATTGCAGCCGCCTTGCTGACTGGCGACAGCAAGGCGGTTATTGAGAATGCTAATGATAAAATGTTTCTCGATTTTAGCATGATACGTGTATGTGTTTGTTAGTGTTCGGTTACTTCACAACCACCTTCGTGCGGTTGTCGCCCGCAACCACCATGTAGACGCCCTTAGGCAGCGGCATGTGCAGTTCGGTGCCGGTATAGTCGGCCATGAGGCGTCCAGCGAGGTTGTAAACTCTCACGTTGGCTGCATTTGCCAAGCGCACCTCGAGCACACCGTCGCCGCCCTTAACCGTTACATCGCCGTCAGAAGCAAGACTGTGCACAGCAGTTGCACCCTTCTCCGTCACCTTGATATCCTTCACTCTGAGATACTCGCGGAATCTCTCCGAGCAGGCGTAGAATGCGAAGTAGTAAACTCCGTCCTCAGGCACGGTGAAGTCTACCGAATAGCTCTGCGGAGCGTCCTCCTCGGTGTCGGCAGAAAGCTCGTTGAGGTTGAGCAATACATCCTCCTGCGCCACCGGCGTCTTGTCAGCGCCGAAGGTTACGGCAAGCGACTCCTTGTATGTCTTCGAAGAAGAGAAGGCGCTGAAGCTGAGCGTGTACGACTTGCCCTTATTATAGTTGACAGGAGGCGAGATGAGCCAGTCGTCGGCGCTGTTCTCCTGACTGTACGAATACACAGCCAGTCGGTTGTCGATGTCGTAAGCCCATGTGTAGTTGTCCTGATTCTCGTCGAGAATCGTGAAGTAGTTGTACATATCGGCAGCCGTCCTGAACGTTCCGTCGTAAGGCACGTCGAGCGGTGTGCCTATCACGATGTTGTTCGACATAGCCGTTTCGCCCTTGGTCTTTCCAGCCCACGCCGTCACCTTATATACATAGCGAGTCATATCGCCGGGGTGGTCTTCTTCGAAGCTGCACTCCTTCTGCTTTTCAGACACGGTGATTTCTCCCGGATAGCGCACCACGGTATACGTTAGCGAAGCCTTGTCGATGACGTGTCCGTCGACGCCGATGGTAGGCGCATCCCAAGTGAGTGTGGTGTGCAGACCCTCGGCTGTGAGCTTCACGTTAGACGGAGCCTTCGGTGTGTCGTAGCCTGCGAAGATAGGGCGCAGGACGGTAGGACCGTCGCCCGCAGCGTTGCTCACGTATATGTTCAGATCCTGCCAACCCGTGCGCATATTCTCCATGCGTTTGCTGAACTTCTCTCCCGGTTCGAGCTCCTCCTCAACGAACGGAATGCTGCCCTTCAGGATAACCAGCTTCTGCTTTCCGGTGAGCGGAGTGCCGTCGTAAGCGGTTTTCGGCATTGTCATGCTTATAGTGCCCGAGTTAGCTCCCGGCGAGTCGGTAGTCCAATCGAAGTCTTCGACGATTGCCGGCGCCTTCAATGCCGGTTCGACGAAGAAAGCGCCCGGACCCTGCAGCTCGTCTTCGATATAAGCAACGAGACTGGCTTCGGCAGTTGTGGTGTTCACCTCGAACATAGCCACGTACGACTTGTAGAGATACATGCTCGAGCTTTGGAACATCCAGTAGAGCTTGCCCGTCGAATTGTTGAAGAACATCGCCTGGTCGTACGTAGAGTTGATGAACGAGTCGTCGGGCAGCAGGTTCGTAGCGTTGATGCCGCGAATCATTGCCACCTTGCCGTCGCTCTTGCGTATGCGACCCAGATAGACATCATTGGTCTGCTTGTTGAGATAAGTGCAGAAGAGCTCGCCCTTCGGACTGCACGCCATTGCAAAGAACTTGTAGTTGCGGTCCTGCATATCGCCGAGTCGTGTCATCTCGCCCGTTTCGGGGTTGACGCGCACCACGTAGGTCTCGGTATAAGTCTCGTCGAAGCCGTAGATGCAGTCGGCTGTGGGGTCGTATGCGAGTGAAGTGGTTGTACATTCGCAGTTGTCCTTCAGCGTATGTTCTGAGAGCATCTTGTATGTCTTTGCGTCATAGATGCGCCACATGGGTTTCTCGTACTGGCTTCTGCTGCTGAACTCGTTGGCATATATCTTTCCGTCGTGATAGACGCAGCCGCCCAAGGCGTCGATGCTGAGCAGTGGAGCCGTCTTGTCTGGCACGAAACGGTTGTCGTATCTGAACTCATAGATGCCCGGAGTCATGTATGTGTCGATGTCTACCTTGCCCCATGTTACCGAACTTACGAGTTCGACGCCTTCCATGCTGATGCGCTTGAAGTAGTCGTCCGCATAAGCTGTTGCCGACATGCCTAATGCTATCACTACGGCGAGCGCTTTCTTTGCGCCCGCCATGAAGTTGAAGTGTCCTTTCATATACTCAAAATAGTGTATGTGTGTGGTTTGATATGATGATACGTATACTCTTACCTACTATTTCAGCACCTTCAGGGTAGAAGTCTTGCCGTCTGCGCCTACGGTCTTAACGACGTACATGCCGTCTGCAAGACCCTCTACAGCCTCTGCTATAGAAGCGGCAGCCTTGTTGCAAACCAGACGACCCGAAGCGTCGTAAACGCTGACGCGGCTGAAGCCTGCAGCAGCGCCGTTCTCTACCTGCTCCAAGCCGGTAGTAGCGCTCACGTGGTAGACGCGGAGGTTGTGCATGCTCACGTAGTAGTTGGAGTTGGTTACGTGGAAGCCGATGTTGTAGTTGCCGTCCTCGCTGAGAGTGAACTGGTCGGTCTGATACTCTGCGAATCCGTTCTGCTCCAGTCCGTAGTATTCTGCCACGGTCTTGGTCTGAGCGGTCTTGGTCTGTCCGTTGCCGATGGTTACGAAGAGGTTGTTGCCGTAAGTCATGCTGGTCTTCAGCTCGTACTTCAGCACGTAGCGCTCGTTAGCCTTAAGCTCTACAGCCGGCGAGATGAGCCATTCGTCAGCCACCTTGGTGCCCTTGCGGTAGTCGTAGATGAAGATATCAGAGTAGTCGTACTTCCATGCCTGGCAGTCGCCCTCGATAACCCAGTCGGCAGCCTTCTGACGGTCTACGTCGAACTTCTTTACGAGCGTTTCATCGCCCTGCAAGTCGTCAAGATTGACGGTTGTAGACACCGCTTCCGAAGCGTTTCCGTCCATATATGCCTCCGCCTTGTATGTAACGTGTCCGCCGAAGAACGAAGGAGTATATACATAGCTGCCCTTCTCGCCAGCCTTCTGGTTGTCTACCGTAGCCACGAGATTGTCGCCGTCGTAGAGGCGCACGCTGAAAGGCTTGTTGAGAGCCACGCCCTCGGTGTCGAGCACGGGGTTGGTCCAAGAGAATGTCACGTTCTTGTTCTGGAACGACGGCTTAGCCTCGAAGTTCTCCACGGCGCACGGCTTAGCCTTGTCGGCAGCCTTCACTTCGATGTTCACGAGCGAGAGCTGGCCGTTGTCTGTAGACGGTGTAGTGATATGGAATCCGAAGAAGGCGTCGCCGCTCTTTTCTGCCACGATGCGCATGGTTGTCGTCACGTTCTCCGCATTGGCGCTCACGGTTTGCTCGCCCAGCACGGTAGTCATCGACGTAGCCTTTGCAGCCTCGCCCATAGCCACGGTGAGGTTGTCGTTGTCGAAAGCGCCCTGGCGCTTCACGGTGTAGGTGAGGAAGTAGTTCTGACCCTCAACCAAGCCCACAGCCGGCGAGAAGAGCCAGTCGTCAGCCGGACTCTTTGCCGCCGGCTTGCCGCTGTCGTATGTGATTCCGCCGATGCCTTCGCTCACGCCCCACGTCACTCCGTCGGCGTTAGCGTCAGCGGCAGTCCATTTGCCCATAGCGTCAGCCGCGCTGAAGTCGTCGCTGAACACGGTTGTGCCGGTCTCCACCACCTCGTTCTTCGTTTCGTCGATGCCGAACGCTGTGAGGATTACGGCGCTGTTGGTTATCTCTGCGGTCGTAGTGTTGTGGAACGCGAAGCGGTAGACGCCGCTCTCCGCAGGCTCGAAAGTAGCCTCGTTCACGTTATAGCCATGCTGTTTGAGCTCGAGAATCTGCACGGGCGAGAAGTTCTCCTTCTCCAGGCTTTCGCCCTTGCCCACGGTGAGTGTCATGTGGTAGTTGTCAGACGGATTGCCGAAGAGCTGCACGTTTGTAGCCACCTTATACTTGCAGCCCTTAGTGAGCTGCACGGCAGGCGATACGTAAGCGTCGTCGGCGTCCGACTGTGTTGACGCCATGCCCACACCCGCTTCAGAGAAGAACTGCCATGTGTCGCCGTCGTCGTTATAGTTGCACGCTGTCCATCCGTCGCAAGAAGCCGTGAGGTCGACAACGTACGGGAAAGAATTTATAACAAGAGGTTTGTCGGGTTCAGACGCACCCTTTTCTGTAACAGAGAAAGTGAAAAGGTTGCAGTCGTATGGAGCGTAGTTTTCCGTAGTAGTAGCGTTAAGGGCGAAGTGGTAGTCGCCGCTTGCGTCCACCTTCACCTCAGTGGTGATGGCAGCACTCGGGTCGTATGTGGTAGGAATAGGCGCGAGTTCGCCTAAGGAAGTGTAAGTCGTAACATCGTCGGCAGATGTGCCGATGTTCAGCGTCAGCGTAATATCGCTGTTGCACGCCGCAAAGGTCGTCACCTCGTAGGTCTTGCCCGCTTCGAGCTGTAGCGAAGGCGATACGTACCAGGCGTTGGTGTTAGGCGTGAACGTACTGCTCAGTCCGACGCAGTCGTAATATTTGCCTCCGTCGTAGAAGCCGTGTGCTTTGGTCTTTGCCTCCCAGGTCTTTCCGCCGGTGGTGAGCTGGTTGATACTTGTCCAGCCTTCCTGACTCTGACTGAAGTCTACTGTGTAGGGCACAGCTTGCTGGGCTTGTGTGTTCATGGTAGGAGCCGTGACAGCACAAACTACTGCTGCGCAGGCATAAAGTAAAGTTCTCTCCATATATTTATGTTTAGGATTAAAAATCATAAAACGTCTACATGTAGGTTAATGTTCGGACATGTAGATAGGTAACATTACGTAGGCAAAGGTGTTGAATTTAAATTAAGAAAACGATATTTTGCAGACAAAAATTATTATTAAAACGTATAATGCTGTCAAAATAACGATTTTGACAGCATTATACTTATAAATTGACATTCTTTTTAAGGAAGCACAACCTTCTTCACCGTTCCGTCAGAGTAGCGCACGATGTTCATGCCCTTCTGCGGCGTAGTGATGCGCTGTCCGTCCACTGTGTAGCGCGCCACCTCTCGGCGGTTGGGGTCGGCGGTAGTGGGGTTGAGGGCTGTAGGTTGCGGTCGCGGCGTGATGACTACGGGGTTGTCGTCATAGCCCTCGCGCAGGTGGAGGTTCTCTACGGAGCACACCTCCGTAGACTGTTCGCCTATCCATCCGCACATCTGCAGCACGCCGGTCTGCACACGTATGAAGTCGGCGTGAGCGAGCTTCACGGGCTTGCCGTTGCGGTCTACAGCCCAGTCGAGGTCGAACGTGTTGTACGTCGGGTCATCCGTGGGCGCGGCGTCGACGTAGCCGTACGAGTCGGCAGCGTAGCGGTAGCTTATCCAGTTCTGCGGATTGTCGGCGTCGGTGCCGTCGCCTCCGCGGTTGATGGTGTTGTCGGGCAGTCGCGATCCGCTGAACGTCAGCTCGTCAGCGTCCGCCCACGTGGGATAGTACGACTGGTTGTGGAACACGTTCTTCATCATGTAGCCCACGGTGTCGCGCTCAGCACCGTTGCGATCGGTCCACTCGGCGCGGAACCGTATGTAGCGGTCGTACACGGAGTAGGGCTGCGTGTGCTCGCCTTGCTCGGCGTCGGGACGCTGGTAGGTGACGGTGACGTTCGGCGTAGAGGTGGTGTAGTATTCGGAGCCAGCCAGCTCGTACCACTCGGCTGTCTCTGGCGATGTGCCCACGCCGGCGTACACTATGCCCGGCTCTATCGACCCGCCGATGGTGGCTGCGCCGTATATGGGGTCGGCGGCGGCGTAGTAGGCGTTGCCGAGGATGCGCAGGTCGGAGCCGCGCTTGTTGGCTATCGGCTCTGTGAAGCCGAAGGTGATGTAACCGCCGAAGGATCCGAGCGTGATGGGAAGGTTGTCGGCGAATTGCGCTTCGCATGCCTGAAGGCGTTCGGCGTTGCTCATCGTGGCGTCGATGGCGGGCAGCATGCCCACGAACTGACCCGGTGCGGGGCAGTATTCGAGCACTTTCACGTGTTGTGTTGTCTGTGCCGCTGCCAGCATGGGCAGGGCGAGGAGTATCATTGTTGTTTTCATAATCTTGTTTTTTTCCAGGGGGTGCAGCAGTCTCTGCTGCACCAACCAAGTAAGTTGTTCTGTGTGTTCTGCGTGTTCCGTGGGAATATTTGTTCTCCCACAGATTTCACGGAATTCACAGAACAGACTGGCAGAGGATGTTCTCCCACAGATTTCACTGATTCTCACAGATGGTGTGTGTTTGGAGTTCTGTGTGTTCTGCGTGTTCCGTGGGACCTCCTACGCCCCCAGTGGATCTGTGAAAATCTGTGCAATCTGTGGGAGGATTATTTCGGTTGCGTGGGTCATTGCTCGGTTGGTGCCTTCTGCTCTGTTGGTGCACTTCTTGCTCTGGCAAGCGGCAAAGCCGAGCGGAGACAAGTGCACCCCCTATAATACCCTACAGCGCCACGAAGCGGCTGGGGTTCACGCCGCGCAGCAGATAGCGGTTGAGCAGCGCGCCCGTGGGACTGAACTCGTAGACGTAGCCGTTGGTGGCGTAGGCGCGGGCGTCGGAGACGTACATGTGGGCGGAGAAGGGCGAGATGTAGATCGCATAGGGCGACTGCATCGAGGCTATCACGGAGTCGGCGGCGGCGTAGTCGGCGAGACCTTCAGAGGCTGCGAGTGAGGGCAGGGCGATGGTGTGCGTAGAGTAGGTGTACTCGCCCGTGAGATGCGAGTAGGCAGAGCCGAGACTGTAGAACCTGCCCTGCGCTGCGCAGCAGTACGTCGACGGGAAGTCGTAGACGCGGAACTCCTCCGACGCCATATTCAGCACTACGGTGTGCGGCGGCGTGTTGTACATGTCGCCCGCAGCATTGATGCACAGCCACTCGCGCCACTGTGCCACCGCTCCGTACAGATTCTTGCAGCCCGTGTCGATGCGCCGCAGCTCGCGCATGGTCTGCGCGTCGACTACCGAGACGGTCTGCTCGTAGCCGTGGTCTTGCGTCTGCGTGCTGTAGCCGCCCGTGTTGGCTACGTAGAGCCGCCCGTCGTAGTAGGCTATGCCCTCCGGCTCGTAGCCCACGTGGCAGGTGTCGACGACGAGCTTCGTGCGGAGGTCTATCTTCGCCACATAGCCGTGGTCGGCGTACGACGTGACGTAGAGGAAGCCGCGCCCGTCGGTAGCCAGACGGCGGTTGTTGGGTATGTTCTCCGTGGCGGCAATGGCGGTGCCGTCGGGGCGTATGTACTGCACGATGTTCGACCAGTTTACGGAGATGGCTATCAGCGTGTCGTTCACCTGCAGTATGTCGTTAGCCGTGTCGCCGAGTCGCTCGCCGGGGTTCTGCTGCTGAAACCAATGATTGGTAAGCACGCCGTGGTCGAGCAGCGAGATGGAGGCGTTGTTCATGCCCCACAGACCCTCGCAGAGGATGAGCAGGCGGTCGTCGTTGGCTGTAGGCTCACCCTTTGTGGGCGTGTCGTCGGCAGGCTCGAGCGAGCAGGCTGCGAGGAGCACGGCGCAGAGCGCGCAGAGGAATGATTTATATATGGAGCAGATGTTCATAAATCGTTTTTTGATTTTGCAAAGATACAATATTTAGTTGTAAACCGCAGGTGCAGCCCATGCAAATATCGTACTCGTAAACTTCACCGAAAATCTTCATTCTGGAGAATCGGAAACCCGAAATCGAGCGTTTTTCAACTTGCGGCAGGCTCGAAAACCATAAAAACCGACACTTTTCGATGTAAAACGACGGTTTTTGCAAACTTATCGTGAGACTTTACCGTGTAAAAGCATAGCTATTACCATGTAAAAGCATAGCTATTACCATGTAAAGTCTCACGAAATGCAGGGTTTTTCTTAGCAAAAAACTGCACACTTTCTGATGAAACGCTGCAACGATCTGTAACAGAAATGCTTACGGCTGCACGCTCAAAACTCGCAAAAAACGAGCAACAGATTTTGTTTTTGATTTTTCGCGAGATATGAGCGGTCAGAAACGGCAAATATCGTCTTGGCAAAAAGTGTGCCATACTTTTTTAGAACTGCCATTGCACGGTAGCCTTCCAGTTGCGTCCTGGCATAGGGTAGCGCTTCACCACCTCATGGCGCGAGTCGCAGAGGTTGTTGCACTCCAGGGTGACTTGCAGCGAGTGGCGTCGTATGCGGAAGCGCTTGTTCAGCTTAAGGTCCACGGTCTGCCATGCACCCAGCAAGTCGTCGCGGTTGTTGGAGATGAGCGCAAAGCGTTCGCCCGTGTAGAGCCAAGAGGTACAGAGGCTCCATCCGTCGTAGCCGAGGTCGACGATGAGCGAGGCGCTGTGCAGCGGCGAGTAGGGTATGGTGTTGCGATACTCGGGGTCGTCGGGCGAGGAGTAGTCGCGGTCGCGCTGGCAGGTGTAGTTGGCAGAGGCTGAGGCTGAGAACTTGCCCCACGTGCGGTCGTAGCCCGCCGTAGCGGAGAGACCCAGCGACTTTACCAAGCCGAAGTTGACCATCGACCAGCGAAACTGGCATTTCATCGGTATAGCCACAATCTTGTCCTCGATGCGGTTGTAGTAGGCGTCGAGGGCGAGGTGAAGATGGCGGTCCTTGTAGTCGACACCGAGGTCGAACTGCGAGGTGTACTCGGGGCGCAGCTGCGCGTTGCCCACGAGCGTATAATAGAGGTCGTTTAGTGTTGGTGCGCGGAAGATGCGCTTGTGGAACGCGCGCACCGTGAAGGCACGGCGATGCCACGAGGCGAGGAACATCGGCGTGAAGCGCGATAGCGCGGCAGCGCTCTGCGCGGAGCGTGCCGAGTGGTCGCCGATATGGGTGTAGAGCAGGGCTATGTTGCCCTCGAAACCGCGGTAGGAAGCGATGGCAGAGAGCAGCGACTTCGAGTCGAGTCGGTAGACATACGCCGAGCGGTAGACGTCGGTCGTAAGGTCGCTCCAGCGCAGGTCGGTGCTCGCCGTCAGCGAGAGCCAGCTCGAGTTCCACGCCGCAGCCACAGACGCGTAGAGATCCTGCTGGCGGTAGTGGTTGTCGCAGTACATCGTGGCGGCGTTTGTCGACGGGTCTTGCATATAGCGCAACCAGTCGTAGGCGTACTTCAGGTTGGTCTTCAGCGAGAAGCGGTCCCATGCGTGGCGGTATGACGACTGCACGAAGAAGTTGCGGTCCCACTGGCGGTCGGTAGAGTCCCACTGGTCGGAGAGTCGGCGCACAACCGGACCGGGCAGTCCGCGCTCCGAACTGTAATAGTAGGCGTGCGCCGTGAAGCCCTTGTAGAAGCCCGCCGCCTCGATGCGGTAGAAACTGATGTCGGAGTTGCGTCGTTTGCCCACGGTGTCCTCAGAAGCGCTCTTGAAGCGGAACGGATAGTCGCCGTCGGTGCGCTGATATTCGGCGTCGACGAAGAGAATGTTCTTGAAAGAAAGGTACGCCTTCAGCTTCTGCAGACCGAACGAGCCCGTGCCGTATTCGACGGAGAGCGCCGTAGAGTCGGGTCGGCGCGTCTGCAGGTAGACCGTAGCCGCCGAAGCATACTCGGAAGCCGACTGCAGTCGCTCGTTGCGGTTGGCGTTGTAGAGCGCCACCGACTCCATGTTGCTCAGCGAGTAGCGTCCGAGGTCAATCTGTCCGTTCTGCGCGTTGGTAATGCGTATGCCGTCGAGATACACGCCCACGTGCTGCGATCCGAGCGACCGCACGTTCACGGTCTTCAGTCCGCCCAGTCCGCCGTAGTCCTTTATCTGCACGCCCGAGAAATACTTAAGCGCGTCGGCTACCGACGTCGTCGATAGATTCTGCAGCGCCGTCCCCGCAAGCGTCTGCGACGGGGTGAGATAATGAGGACGCACGCCCACAACCGCCACGTCGCGAATCGTGTGAACCGAGTCGAGACGTGAGGTCTGGGCGTGCGCCGATATCCTTATAGAAAAGAGTAGTATTATGAAGTGTATTATTCGCATTTAAATCGTACAATGCTAATATAGGAGGCTACGGCATTCTTGCCGTAGCCATAGCCTACAATAGTAACCATTACTTAACTACTACCTTCTTGACTGTACCGTCAGAGTAGCGAACGACATTGACGCCGGTCTGCGGCTTGCTGATGCGCTTGCCGTCGATGGTGTAACGTGCCACCTCATGAGCCTCTGCGGTTGTTGTGGCAGCGTCAATAGAGGTAGAAGCGCTGACGTTGATGCTGAGCGTCTTCTGTGTGCTGATGCCGTTAGAGCAAGCCTTGACGGTGACAGTGGTGCTGCCCTCCTTGAGTGCGTTAACGACCAGCTTGCCGTTCTTCACGCTGACCTCAGCCACGCTGTTGTCCTCGATGTTCTCCACGCTGATGACGATTGCGTGACGGTTGTTGTCGGCGTCAGTAACGTCCACGTCTGCTTCTGTCTGCTCGCCTACGCCAAGATTAATAGCCTTAAAGTCAGCAAGTACGGGATCCTCGGTGTCGGGGAATACGAATACCTCAGGGAACCAGAAGTTTGCCTCCATGGTGTATTCTGCCAGCTGTGTGCCGTCGGCGCTATACTTGCGAACGACGTTGTCGTTGTATGACCATCCCTTCACGAGGCTGGTGTAGATGCAGTCTGTCTTCGGGTCAACGCGGAGCGCTGCACCGTAGAGTGCGCGACCGTCAGCATCGGTGGTATAGTCGATGAAGAGCGAAGCTTCCTGCTTGTCGATGTCATACTTGAACACCTTGTTGATGGACCAGTCTTTCGATGAAGCCCAATAGATGACATTGCTCTGAAGGCTTGCGCAGAAGCAGTCAGGATTCCATGCGCCGCTTGACAGGACGGGCAGTCCGATGCCCTCGCCGAGTGTTAGAGGCTCCAGGTCGAGTGTTTCGGCGTTGAAGCGTGAGATGCCCTCCTGGGTGCTCACCCACAACGATCCGTCCTTAGCCATGACTACTGATGCGGCTGTGCAGGGAAGTGTCTTTACGAGGGTGTTGTCGGTGCAGTTGATGACGAAGAGATTCTTGCCGTATTCGGTGGCAAGGACATAGTCGCCGAAGCGAACCATATTGCCGAACTGCGTGTTATAGTTCTCCGTAGACAGCACCTTCTTGGTTATCTCCAGGTTGTCGAGGTCGAGCTCATAGATGCCCTCCGTGGTGCTTACGTAAGCGCGATGCTCGTCGATGCCGCAGAACGAACGTCCGTCCTCGCTGGCGCCTCCGATGTTCTCAATCTGCTTCAGAACGCGCATTGAGTTGGCGTCGCATACGGTGATGCGTCCTCCGCTTACCTCAGCGCCCTTGTCCTTAGGCTGCTTGGCGATGATGTAGTAGCGGTTTGCCCATGGTGTGGCGTAGCAACCGGTTGCTCCGATGTTGTCAGCGCAGCGGTATGTCCACTCGCCGTTCTCTGAAAGATGGTTGACGGAAGCGTTCTGCGTGCCGAACCATCCCTCGTTGAGGACGAAAGTGCCCGTAGAGTAGTCGGTTGTTGCAGGCAGATATTCGAGGTTGCCGTCATATACGTTAGGCTCTGCGTCGGAAGCGAAATAGCTGAAGACGTAAGCGTCAACGCATCCGTCGGTAAGCGTACGTCCGGTGGCGCCGGTCTGTGCCATCTGCAGAGCGTCATCAGCCTTGTCAGCAACGTAATAGCTCCAGAAGCCCGAATACCATCCGCTGTTCCATGCGTCGCCGTCGCCCCAGTCGGTAGCAGCCGACGATTCGTACTCGTCAGAGGGCTGAGTGACGAAGCCGCAGCGCGGATAGACCTCCCCGGTCATAGTGGTGACGCTCACGAAGCGGTCGTTGTCAGCGTCATAGCCGATGCCGCCGATGGTGACTCCATAAGGTCCGGTGGAGCCCATGAGATAAAGAGCAGGGTCAGCCTTGGCGATGGCACGGATGAGATCCTCTCCGGTGGGGTTCTCCGTTGATTTCCAGCGATATCCCCAGACGAGAGTCTTGCCCTCGTTTTGTCCGTCAGCCCATTTCAGGGCAAGAGCGGCACGGCATTCGCCTTCGCCTGCCCAACGCTCTATCTTAGAGAAATCGATGCAAGTGGATGTTACTGCGTCGGCAGCCTTCTGGATGCGTGTGGCAACGGTCTGCGACACCTTTCGGGGTGCGCCCTGCACATGGATGGTGGTGGTCTGTGCTGCAGCAGAAAGGCTGATGCACAGAGCAAACATAATGGAAGTAAAGTTTTTCTTCATATATATTATTATAATTGTGTAATCACTACAGAATACATATAATCACGACTGGGCACAATTATGGCTGTCAGCCAAATCCTACCTTCGGATCGTTGTAATGGTTTCGTCGTTCGCACCCAATCCTCGAGGCGCACCTGAACAACCTTGGCAATACTCGTTTCGGCAGGTCTTCTGACTCGCCGCCCAGACGCGAACGCCTTCCCAAAGCATAGGAGGGTATGGCATTCTTTCCCCATACCCACGCATCCTGCAAGGAGATGCATAGCTTCAGTGGCTTTTTCGTTCGCGCCCGATATAAGGGCGGCTCACAGCTGCGGGACAGTTGGGGACTCTCACCCCATTCCCTTTTAATCGCACAGCTCCCCGGCAGAGTGTTCTGAGTGGGAGCGTTGCGAACCGTTGCGAGTGCAAAGTTAAGTAATAATATTGAGAATCATGCAAGTAGGCGAAGTAAAATATATCTACGTTTGCTTCGCTTAATCGGTTTTTTCTGCTAACTTTGTGCGCGAGATAACTATCAGTAGCAGTTTAACTAACACAAAAGTGTATGAAAATCTATTTCAATCATAAGGAAGAACTTTGGAATTCGTGGTCGCATGGTGCGGGCATTGTCCTCGGCTTGGTCGTAGGCACGGCGCTGCTCGTGTGGTGCGGCTGGGCGCGCAACGGCTGGGCTACAGCCAGCGTGATACTCTATCTCTTCGGAATGCTCTCGAGCTACATCGCCTCCACCGTCTATCACGCTCTCTCGGCATGGTCGCCCTGGAAAGAGCGTCTGCGCAAGTGGGACCACGCCGCCATCTACTGGCACATAGCAGGCTCCTATTCGCCAATCACGCTCGTTGCCCTGCGCGAGTACGGCTACTGGGGTTGGGCGCTCTTCGCCTTCATCTGGGCTGCCGCCATCGCGGGCACCATAAAGAGCTTCTCGTCGCTGAAGGGGCACAGCAATCTGGAGACCATCTGCTACGTAGCGATGGGGCTGAGCGTGCTCGTAGCCTTCAAGCCACTCGTCCACTGCGTAGACCCGTCGGCTATCATCTGGATTATAGCCGAGGGCGTCTGCTTCATCACCGGCGCCGTCTTCTACGCCGTGCGCAAGCGCCGCTTCATGCACACCGTCTTCCACTTCTTCGTGCTCGCCGGCAGCGTCTGTCACATCATCGCCGTGTGGGATATACTGATGAGATGGCTGTAAGCAGCGTATTTAATAGCGTATATAGTAGCGGAGGTCTCTGGCCTCCGCAGCAGTTTGCGGACAAAAAATAGTAGCGGAGGTCTCTGGCCTCCGCAGCAGATTGTGGACAAATAATAGTAGCGGAGGTCTCCGGCCTCCGCAGCACCAAGTCGAGAGCTAATTAATGATTTTAGCATTGCTGGATGCTGCGGAGGCCGGAGACCTCCGCTACTATATAGTTACTTATTCTTTAAAAAAGTTTCGGGGCGAAATACAAACTAAAAAACTCTTTAGGCAGATTGCGTGGGTTGTTGTTTATATATCTAAGAATATTCAGATAATGCTCCTCATCACGGATTATCCTGTCGAAGCCCTCTGTTTGCCATACCTTGCCGCTTCGTCCTAATAGCTTGTTTATCTGCAAAGCAGAGTAGTGTTTAATCGATTTTATAATGTCCTGCACCATCCATTCTTCTTGAGGTACCAAGACGGTATGCACGTGATTGGGCATTATCACATAAGATAAAAGATTATAGCGTATATTGTCAAAATGTAACAAAGCATCGGACACAATATTGCGGCATTCGGGGTTTTTCAGCAAACACTCACCACTTCCTTTGTCAAGATATTTCTCTATTCTATTGTACTTTTCCCACTTCCATGTCTCAAGTGTTTTCTTGTCGTATCCGCCTTCGTTAAGAACGAGTCTTTGTTCATATTCAGAAAGTATATGGTCTATCACCGTTTTGGGAACAGAGTCGTGTAGTCGGAAGGTGACAAACGTCAGTTTTCCCGTTTGATGCCAATGTGGGAGACTACCATTTGTTGCATGAACAAGTCCGTGCTTATCGAAATAATTCTCATTCATCGGAAGTAGTAGTTATTATTAATAGTTAGTAATAGAGTTAGTAGCGGAGGTAGCATAGTAGCGGAGGTCTCCGGCCTCCGCAGCAGATTGCCGTTGTTTTTAGCTTATCATACCTTTGTTCGCAGTAGTAGGTAATTAGCTCTCGACTTGGTGCTGCGGAGGCCGGAGACCTCCGCTACTATATAGCAACAAAATCCTTAAATATCAATGCGCCTCAAGCCAGTTCTCGCCCCAGCCCGAATCGGCTACGAGCGGCACCTGCAGCGGGTAGGCGTTCTGCATTTCCTCTATTACGATCTTCTCAACAAGCTCCTTCTCCTCGGGCAGCACAGAGAAGTTGAGTTCGTCGTGCACCTGGAGAATCATCTTAGAACGGACACCCTCGCGGCGGAAGCGCTCGTAGATGCGCACCATCGCTATCTTTATGATGTCGGCGGCAGAGCCTTGTATCGGTGCGTTGATGGCGTTGCGCTCGGCGAAGTTGCGCACGGTGGCGTTGTGCGAAGTGATGTCGGGCAGGTAGCGGCGGCGGTGGAAGAACGTCTCGGCGTAGCCATGGTCGCGCGCCAACTGCTTAGCCTTCTCCATGTACTCGTGTACGCCGGGGAAGGTGCTGAAGTAGCCGTCGATGAGTTGCTTCGCCTCGTCGCGCGAGATGTCGAGACGCTCGGCAAGTCCGAAGACGGTGATGCCGTAGATGATGCCGAAGTTGGCGCGCTTAGCCTTGGTGCGCTGGTCGCGCGACACAGCTTCTATATCCTCTTTATATATGCGCGCTGCGGTGGCGGCGTGTATGTCGTATCCCTCGCGGAACGCCTCTATCATATGCTTGTCGCCGGAGAGGTGAGCCATGACGCGAAGCTCTATCTGCGAGTAGTCGGCAGAGAAGAAGAGCTGACCCGGTTCGGGGATGAAGCACTTGCGAATCTCCTTGCCGTCCTCGCCGCGCACTGGTATGTTCTGCAGGTTGGGGTCGGAAGAGGAGAGGCGGCCCGTTGCCGTGACAGCCTGATTGAACGAGGTGTGGATATGTCCGGTGCGTGGGTTGATGAGCTTGGGCAGCGCGTCGACATAAGTGCCGAGCAGCTTCTTCAGTCCGCGATGCTCAAGGATATGGTCGACGATGGGCGCCTTGGAGCGCAGCTGCTGCAGCACCTCCTCGGATGTTACGTACTGACCGGTTTTGGTCTTCTTCGGTTTCTCCACAATCTTCATCTCGCCGAACAGCACTTCGCCCACCTGCTTCGGCGAGGCGATGTTGAACTCGTGACCGGCAAGCTCGTAGATGCTCTGCTCTATCTGCTGCATGCGCTCGGTGAGCACCTTCGATGTCTCGGCGAGCGCATCGGTGTCAAGACGCACGCCGTTCATCTCCATCTCGGCGAGAACCGGCACAAGCGGCATCTCGATGTTGTAGAACAACTCCTCGACATCGGCTTCCTTGAGGCGCGGCTTCAGCACGTTGTACAGACGCAGCGTCACGTCGGCATCCTCAGCAGCATAGTCGCAGACTGCGCTCGGCGGAAGGTCGCGCATGTTGCGCTGCGACTTTCCCTTCGGACCAATCAGTTCGTCGATATGAATCGTCTGATAGTGGAGTAGGGTTTCGGCGAGCGTGTCCATGTTGTGCTTCTGCTCGGGCTGCAGCACATAGTGGGCTATCATCGTGTCGAACATAGGAGCGGCAAGGCGCACGCCGTAGTTCATCAGTACCTCCATGTCGTACTTGATGTTCTGACCTATCTTCAGAATTTCTGTGCTTTCATACAGCGGTTTGAAGATGTTTACAATTCTTTCCGCTTTTTCACGTTCGTTAGGAATTGCGACATAAAACGCCTTTCCTTCCTCTATTGAGAAGCTCAAACCCACCAATTCTGCGTCAATTGCATTGGTTGAAGTGGTCTCCGTGTCTAGAACGAGAATTTTCGATGAAGTAAATTTTTCGCAAATTCTGCGCGCATCTTCCTCAGTTTCAATCAGTTGATAGTCGTGAGGGGTCGTTTTTAAGCTCTCATAGCTCGAAAATTCTGAGCCAACTGCATCCTCGGTCGGATTTTCGGCAAATAAATCGAGTTGTAAATTAACAGATTTTTGCGGTTGTTGAGGCTTCTTTACAAACTTGTCCAAAAGACTCTTGAACTCGAGTTCGGTGAAGATTTCGGCGAGTCGTGCCGTGTCGGGTTCCTGAAGCTTCAAAGCGTCGAGGTCGAGGTCGACGGGAACATCGGTGCGGATGGTGGCGAGAAACTTCGACATGCGTATATCGTCGACAGCGCCCTCAACCTTCTCTCGCAACTTGCCTTTTATCTTTGCAGAGTTTTCGAGGATGGAGTCGATGCTGCCGAACTCGGCGATGAGCTTGGTGGCTGTCTTCGGACCTACGCCAGGACAACCCGGGAAGTTGTCGGCTGAGTCGCCCATCAGCGCCAGCAGGTCGATGACCTGGATGGGGGAGTGGAGCTCGTACTTCTCGCAGACTTCCTTCGGACCCATCGTCTCGTAGCCTCCGCCGTGGCGCGGGCGGAAGATGAACACGTTGTCTCGCACCAGCTGACCGTAGTCCTTGTCGGGCGTGAGCATGTATGTCTGCACGCCGGCTTCGCCAGCTTTTGTGGCGAGTGTGCCGATAACGTCGTCAGCCTCGAAGCCGTCTACCTGCAGCACGGGGATGTGCATCGCCGTGATGATGTCCTTAATAATAGGTACAGAGGCGCGTATGTCCTCGGGCGTGGCTTCGCGCTGCGCCTTGTACGCAGGGAACGCCTCGTCGCGGAATGTCTTGCCATGGTCGAACGCCACGCCGATGTGCGTGGGCTGCTCTTTGGTGAGTATCTCGTTGAGCGTGTTCACGAAGCCCATGACGGCTGACGTGTTCATGCCCTTAGAGTTGATGCGCGGATTCTTTATGAATGCGTAGTAGGCACGATAGATGAGTGCGTAGGCATCAAGAAGAAAAAGTTTGTCCATGTTGTGAGATGGTGTTATGTTGTGATGGTGTTATGTTGAGGTGGTGAGATGTTGTGGTGGTGAGATATCTCCTTGCCAACTCTTTTCCTCGCCTCCTCTTCACCTTATTAATATTTATTAGGTGTAAAATTACAAAAAAAATGTCACTAATAACGGCAAATTCCGTAACTTTGTACGAAATATTATAACACAATGGATTATCTGTCAATTATAAAGCACCCGATTGAGGCGGAAATCGCCGATTTCATCACACTTTTCAATCAGTCGCTCTCGCACGAGGACGGACTGCTCGGCTCTGCGCTCGAGCATATCCGCAAGCGTGCAGGCAAGCGTATGCGTCCAATGCTCATTCTGCTCATGGCGAAAAACTTCGGACAGATAAACCATTCTACGCAGAATGCTGCCGTGGGTCTGGAACTGCTGCATACGGCTTCGCTCGTGCACGACGACGTGGTGGACGAGAGCGAGGAGCGTCGCGGTCAGGCGTCGGTGAACGCTACTTACGACAATAAGGTGGCTGTGCTTGTGGGCGACTATATCCTCTCTACGGCGCTGCTTTGCGTGGCTCGCACCCACTCGGAGCAGATTGTTACCTATCTTGCCGAACTCGGACGCACGCTCTCCGACGGCGAGATTCTGCAACTCTCGAACATCGGACGCAAGGACATCTCGGAGGATGTCTACTACGACGTGATAAAGCAGAAGACGGCTGCTCTCTTCGAGGCTTGTGCCGGCATCGGTGCGCTCTCTTCGGGCGCTTCTGAGGAGGATGTAGAGGCTGCGAAACTGTTCGGGCAGAATCTCGGTATCACTTTCCAGATTCGCGACGACATCTTCGACTATTACGACTCGTCCGAGATAGGCAAGCCTACGGGCAACGATATGGCTGAAGGAAAGCTGACGCTCCCCGTCATCTACGCTGTGAATAATGGTGGTGATGAGACTATGCGCGAACTTGCGCTGAAGGTGAAGGCACGCACGGTAAGTGGCGATGAAATCGCGAAATTGGTGGCTTATACCAAGGAAAAAGGCGGTATAGAGTATGCTGAGCGCCGCATGTGGGAGTTCCACGCCGAGGCTCAGCGCTTCATCGACGAGCACGTAAAGCAGCCGGAAGTGAAGGAAGCACTGCAGGCATACCTCGACTTTGTAATAAAGAGAACAAAGTAATTAGAACACCATTTCTTAGAGGCTAAGCCTCTTTGAGCATTCTTAATAGCTAAGCCTTTCTAAGTATCTCTAAATAATAAGCCTCACTAAGCCTCTTTAAGCCTCTCTACGCCCTTGGCATAGGAAGGCCTAAGAAGGCTTAGTGAGGCTTAGCTTCTTAGTGGGGTTTAGCTTCTTAGTGAGGCTTAGCTCTCAAGGCACGCTTTAGAAGAACTTGATCTGCTCGCCCTTCAGCTCGCTGAGGAGCATGTTTGCGAGGCGTGATGTGCCGAGGCGGAACCACTTGTTAGTGAGCCATTTTTCGCCCAGAACCTCCTTAACGATGGTGTAGTAGGTGATGGCATCCATAACGGTATTGATGCCGCCAGCGGGCTTGAAACCTATCTGTATGCCCGTTTCATCGTAGTATTCCTTGATAGCCTGGCACATAACGTATGCAGCCTCCGGAGTAGCGGCAGGCTCCAACTTGCCGGTAGAAGTCTTGATGTAGTCGGCACCGGCGTACATGGCGAGGATAGACGCCTTCTTGATGTTAGAAGCGGTCTTGATAGCGCCAGTCTCGAGGATAACCTTCATGGCTACGTCCTCGCCGCAAGCTGCCTTCTGCTCCGAAATCTCGTCGCAAACACCCTCATAGTCGCCCGAGAGGAACTTGCCAACCGGCATCACGATATCAATCTCTGTAGCGCCGTCAGCCACAGCGAGCGATGCTTCTGCCACCTTCACCTCGATACGAGCCTGAGAAGAAGGGAACGAGCCGCTAACGCAGGCAATCTCTACGCCGTCTACCTCCAATGACTCTGCAACGGTCTTTGCGAAGCACGGATAAACGCAGATGGTAGCCACATGGGGCAGTTCGGGATACTCGTTGTCGAAGTCGTTCACGCGCTCTGTAAAGGCGAGTACGCTCGTCTCAGAGTCGGTGGTCTTGAGGGTAGTGAGCTCGATGCTGCCGAAGAGGAACTTCTTCACTTCCTCTGTGTCGTTCTGCGGCACCTTCTCAGCGATAATCTTGCGTACAGCCTCGCGAACAGCGTTGTCGTCGAGGTCGGTGTTGTACTTTGCGAGAGCCTCGTCGTACTTGCTCGGCTCCTGCTTATTTGCCTCCTGGTCGTGGAGGATAACGTCTTTAATGATTCCCATTGTTGTTAATATGTTTTGGTTTGTTGTTGTCTTTATTTCTAAGCCTTTTTAAGCCTTTCTAAGCCTTTCTAAGCTTTGAGTAGAGGTTGTTTTATTGCTTTAGCTTGGGGTTGTTCTTATGGCGGTCGTGGTCGCGCCTGGTCTTTTTCTCGAAGCTCTTCTGCAAAGCTTCCGTAAGGTCTACGCCAGTTTGGTTGGCGAGACAGATGAGCACCCAAAGGATATCCGCCATTTCTTCGGACGGATCGTGCGATTCGCCCTCTTTGAAGCTCTGATCGCCGTAGCGACGAGCCATGATGCGAGCCAGTTCGCCCACCTCTTCAGTGAGGCAAGCCATGTTGGTCAGTTCGGAGAAATAGCGCACGCCGTACTCCTTTATCCAACGGTCTACAGCCTCTTGTGCTTCCTTTATTGTCATTGCTTTATATGTGATGTTATATCTCCAACGACTGTCCCATAAGCTTCATGTATAGTGAATATACAAGCAAAATGGCGCATGTCGCGATGAAACAAATTCCTTATTTTGGGGTGCCTATTCCTTGTTCTTCGTGTCCATGCAGATGGTTACTGGTCCGTCGTTCAAAAGCTCCACCTTCATGTCTGCTCCAAATTCGCCCGTTCCTACCTGCTTGCCGATTGCATCGCTCAGCTTGCTGCAAAATTCCTCGTAGAGCGGCACGGATATCTCGTGTCGAGCTGCGCGGAACCATGATGGTCGGTTGCCCTTTTTGTATGAAGCGTAGAGCGTAAACTGGCTAACCACCAACGCCTCGCCCTCCACATCTACGAGCGAACGGTTCATTACGCCGTTTTCGTCGTCGAAGATGCGTAGTGCTGCCACCTTCTTCACGAGCCAGTCTACGTCCTCAGACGTGTCGGCTTCCTCCACGCCGAGTAGCAGAAGGAGTCCGTTTCCGATAGATGATTTGATGTTGCCGTCAATGGTTACTGATGCGTGCTGCACGCGCTGTATTACTGTTCTCATTTCTTGTCTCTGATAGGGTAGTATTGTTATCGTTCGCAGGGCGTTTTTGGCTCTGCAAAACCATGAAATTATCTTCTACAAAGTTAATACAAATACTTGAAATCTGCAATTATTTATCGAAATGCTCTGCTATAAGCTTTGCTTTTGCTGCGCCAATCACTTCTGTAAGCTCCTCCACGCTTGCCTCACGTATGCGTTTTAGGCTCTTGAACGCCTTCAGAAGAGCGTCGCGTGTTGTCGGGCCTATGCCCTTGATATCGTCCAGTTCGCTGTGCAGGGCGTGCTTCGATCGCTTGTCGCGGTGAAACTGTATGGCATAGCGGTGCACCTCGTCCTGTATCTGCGTCAGAACATGGAATAGTTCGGAGTTGGTCTTCAGCGCAATGGTCTGCGGCGGATTGCCGTAGAGCAGTTCGTTGGTGCGGTGGCGATTGTCCTTTGCGAGTCCGGCGATAGGGATGTCCAATCCTAATTCGCCCTCCACAACCTCTCTCACGACGCTCATCTGTCCCAATCCACCGTCGGTAATAATCAGGTCGGGCAGGGCAGCGTCCTCCTCAATCATGCGCGAATAACGGCGTCTAACCACCTCTTGCATCGAAGCATAGTCGTCAGGTCCAACTACGGTCTTGATATTATACTTGCGATAGTCCTTTTTCGACGGTTTCATGCCCTTGAACACCACGCAACCAGCCACCGCATCCGTACCCGATATGTTCGAGTTGTCGAAGCATTCTATATGATAAGGCAGTTTTTCGAGCTGCAGTTTCTGCTGCAATTCCTTCATAAGGCGCGTCTGCTTCTGTTCTGGATTGAGCTTTTCGGTCTGCTTTAAACGATCGAACTTATACTGTTTGCAGTTCATCTCGCCCAGCTCCAGCAGATGCTTCTTGTCGCCGCGCTGCGGCACGAAAAACTGCGCATCGTTCAGCGTCCACTCCATCTCGAACGGCACAATAATCTCCTTCGCCTTGCTCTTGAATCTCTCCCTGATCTCTGGAATCGCAGTAAGCAGCAACTCCTGGTCGGTTTCATCGAGCTTGCGCTTGTATTCGAACGTGAAACTCTGGTTTACGGCGCCATTCTTAACGTGTATATAGTTGATGAACGCCGTGCGGTTAGCCTCGTCGTCCACAATAGTGAACACGTCCACGTCGGTGATGGTATGGCTCACAACCTCGCTTTTGGCGCAGAAACTCTCTATAAGCAGGTACTTCTGCTTCAGTTCTTCCGCCTCTTCAAACTTCAGTTCGGCTGCTTTCTGCTGCATTTGCTCGAAAACATGCTTAGAAAGTTCGCGCGTGTTTCCTTTCAGAATCTCGCGAGCCTGAGCGATAGACGCCTGATAGTCCTCCAACGCCTGCTTTCCGCAGCACGGTGCCTTGCAGTTGTGAATGTGATACTCCAGACACGGCTTGTACTTGCCCTGTTCGATGCCCTCCTTCGTGATTATCTGGCGGCATGTGCGTGGTTTGTAGAGTTTATGAATCAGTTCGAGCACGGCGAACATGCTGCCTGTGTGAGAGTAGGGACCGAAGAACGTGCCGAACCGCTTGTTCACCTGTCGCGTCTTGAACACACGCGGCAGATACTCGTTCGTGATGCAGATGCTCGGATACGTCTTGCCGTCCTTCAGCAGCACGTTGTAGCGCGGGTTGTACTTCTTTATAAGACTGTTTTCGAGGAGCAGGGCGTCCTCTTCCGTGTTCACCACCGTATAGCTTATGTCCTCAATTTTCGACACAAGCACCTTGGTCTTGAACCTGTCCACCTCTTTATGAAAATAGCTCGACACACGCTGCTTCAAGCGTTTCGCCTTGCCTACATATATGATGGTGTGTTCGGCGTCGTAGAACTGGTAGCTGCCAGGTTTATCCGGCATGTTAAGCACGATGTTCTTCAACCGTTCGATGCGCTTTTCGTTTTCTTCCTTTGTCATATAACTTGCTTGAAACTAAGTGTTTTGCTTTGTTTTGTTTCACGTGGAACTTAAAAGGCTATGGCGCATGCCATAGCCTTTAGTTTTTTACTTTTGTATTGTTGGTGCAGCTCTCAGGGGGTGCACTTGTCTCAAGTGCACCAAACAAGCAGAAAGTGCACCAACCAAGTAGGGGTTCACATATTGCTTTGTTGGTGCAGCTGGGACAGCTGCACCCCCTTTAGAGTGCTTTGCTTGTTGGTGCAGCTCTCAGGGGGTGCACTTGTCTCAAGTGCACCAACCAAGTAGAAAGTGCGCCAATCAATGGAGGTTTCTAATAGTTTGGTTGGTGCAGCTGAGACAGCTGCACCCCCTTTGGAGTGCATCCCTTGGGTTTAAATCTTGATGAGCGATGTTATCTCGATGTCTTCGTCGAAACCGTCGCGACCGTTGAGTCCTTCGTTAACGAGTTCGATGATGAAGTTGGCGTAAACCTTCTTCGGGTGGAACTTCTTAACGAGGTTGCATGCAGCCTTCATGGTTCCGCCTGTGGCGAGGAGGTCGTCGTGCAGCAAAATAACGTCATCTTCACCGATAGCATCCTTGTGAATCTCGATGGTGTCCTTGCCGTACTCCTTAGCGTAGCTTTCCTGTACTGTGTCGCAGGGCAGCTTGCCCGGCTTGCGGCAGAGCACAACGCCAGCGCCGAGACGCAGGGCGAGAGCAGACGACATAACGAAGCCGCGCGACTCGATGCCTACGATTTTGGTGATGCCCTTGTCCTTGTACAGATCGTACATCTCGTCGCAGATTTCCTGCAGACACTCGTTGTTCTTGAATAGAGTAGTGACGTCGCGGAAGTTAACTCCCTTCTTTGGCCAATCTGGTATGCAACGCAGATTGTCAAGCAATAGTTTGTTGTTCATTTTCAGATATTTAATTGTTGTTTGTTTATTCAATAGTTTCACGTGAAACTAACGTTTCATTAGCACCAAGAGCACGTTGATGTCGCTGGGCGAGACGCCGGGGATGCGTGATGCCTGTCCGAGTGTTTCGGGATTGATGCGCGTAAGTTTCTGTCTGCCCTCGGTAGATATTTCGTGAAGCTCTGCGTAGTTGAAGTGACCCTTGATGTGTATGTCCTCCAGGCGGTGCATCTTCTCAGCCACGAGTCGTTCGCGTTCGATGTAACCCTTGTACTTTATCAGAATCTCCGCCGCCTCTACTATCTCCGCCTGTCGTGCGTCGTTGGACTGCAGCGCCTCCTGTAGGGTAGGGATAGCCGAGGCAAGCTGTTCTAAGCTCAGTTGCGGTCGTGCTACAAGGTTCGATATAGTGGTGCCGAACTGCATCGGTGTTGTTCCGAAACGTTCGAGTGCATCGTTGATGTCGCGCGGTTTCACGTTCGTCTGGTCGCAGTAGCGCACGATGCGCTCTATCTCCGTCTTCTTCTTCAGCCAGTGGTCGTAGCGTTCGCGCGAAGCAATGCCCAGATTGTACGCTTTCTCCGTAAGACGAGCGTCGGCGTTGTCCTGGCGCAGCAGAATGCGGTACTCGGCGCGCGAGGTGAACATACGGTACGGTTCGTCAACGCCCTTAGTGGTGAGATCGTCGATGAGAACGCCGATATACGCCTCGTCGCGTTTCAGGACGAACGGGGCAGAGCCGCCGCAGTAGAGCGCTGCGTTCACGCCCGCCATCAGTCCTTGTCCGCCCGCCTCCTCGTAGCCCGTCGTTCCGTTCACCTGTCCGGCGAAGAACAGTCCGCTGACGATCTTCGATTCCAACGACGGCTTCAGCTGCGTCGGGTCGAAGTAGTCGTACTCTATGGCGTAGCCCGGTCGGTAGACGCGTATGTCGCGGAACGCCGGTATCTTCTTCAGCGCCTCGAGCTGCACCTCCATCGGCATCGACGACGAGAAGCCATTAAGGTACATCTCGTTTGTGTCCTCGCCCTCCGGCTCCAGGAACAGCGGATGCTGGTTCTTGTCGGGGAAGGTCATGAGCTTCGTCTCGATTGACGGGCAGTAGCGCGGTCCGGTCGACTGTATCTGTCCGTTGTAGAGTGGGGAGTCGGCGATGGCTGCGCGCAGCGTGTCGTGCACCTCCTTGTTGGTGTATGTCGTCCAGCATGGCAACTGTTCGAGATGTCTTGGCGCCGTCATATAAGAGAATCCGTGATAGTCGGTTTCGCCCGGCTGTTCCTCCATGTCCTCGAAGTGAACCGAGCGGCGGTCGATGCGCACCGGTGTGCCGGTCTTCATTCGCGCTGCGGTTATGCCGTGTCGGGTGATGCTCTCGGTGAAGTGGAGCACCGCAGGCTCGGCACATCTGCCTCCTGGCACCTTACGCTTGCCCACATGTATGAGTCCGTTGAGGAATGTTCCGGCTGTTATCACTACTGCCTTAGCTCTGAGCGTGACGCCCCACACCGTCTCTACGCCCACTGCTTCGCCGTTCTCTACGATCAGCTCGCAGGCTTCGTCCTGCCAGATGTCGAGGTTGTCGGTGTGGTCGAGTTGCGTGCGCCATTCCCAGATGAACTTGCCGCGGTCGCATTGCGCTCTCGGGCTCCATACTGCCGGTCCCTTTCCGCGGTTGAGCATGCGGAACTGTATTGATGTGGCGTCGGTGACGAGTCCCATCTTGCCGCCGAGTGCGTCAATCTCGCGCACTATCTGTCCTTTTGCTATTCCGCCGACGGCGGGGTTGCAGCTCATCTGCGCCAGTTTGTTCATGTCCATCGTCACGAGGCATGTCTTTGCGCCCATGCGTGCTGCGGCTGCTGCCGCCTCGCATCCGGCGTGTCCGCCTCCGATGACGATTACGTCGTATTTCAAAATCATATATTGTTGCGTTGTTTGCTTTGCTGTTGTTTTGTATCCTGCGTATTCTGTGGGAATATTCATGTTCTCCCACTGATTTCACTCTACACAGATGGTTAGGCTGTGTAGGTTTTCCCACGGAATCCACGGATCTCACAGAATTACTTGCTGAGAAGAACCTCCCACGGAATTCACGGAATCCACAGAAGTTAGGGTGCGCTATTGGCTGCGTGGGTATGGCAGGGATGCCATACCCTCCTAATCTGTGAAAATCTGTGCAATCTGTGGGAGGCCCATCTCAGCCAGAAGGTTCTGTGTGTTCTGCGTATTCTGTGGGAATATTCATGTTCTCCCACAGATTTCACGGATCGGCACAGATGGTTAGGCTGTGTAGGTTTTCCCACGGAATCCACGGATCTCACAGAAT
>OGPQ01000082.1_pt1 | contig 79235 bp, 71 predicted proteins | sample 1552971 | NCBI WGS metagenome assembly OGPQ01 (sample SAMEA2580232, study PRJEB22360) | human gut metagenome | biome: human gut; feature: human-associated habitat; material: faeces | place: Denmark | collected 2008/2010 | reverse complement strand
GGTTGGTGCAGTTGAGGACAACTGCACCCCCTGAGGTTGCTCAGAAAGTGTGGGCTGGTCGGTTGATTGATCAGTTGGCTGACTGGTTGGTGCAGTTGAGGACAACTGCACCCCCTGAGGTTGCTCAGAAAGTGTGGGCTGGTCGGTTGATTGATCGGTTGGCTGACTGGTTGGTGCAGTTGGGGACAACTGCACCCCCTGAGTTTGCTCAGAATGTGTAGGTTGATCGGTTGATTGATCGGTTGACTGACTGGTTGGTGCAGTTGGGGACAACTGCACCCCCTGAGGTTCCGTTTCTGTTACAGAATCAAGTTCTTCCTCGCTTTCCTCATCAATCTCAGAAAAGTCGACGCCATCGTTGAGCACGACGGTCTCGAACTGCACGAACGGACGGTTCACACGATCGCGCAGCAAGACCTCGGGAGTAAACGAAATCTTGTTGCGTCCATCGATAATGATACGTTCGCCGGTATTTACGTCGACACTGGCGCGTGCACCAACTGCCGACACCTTGAAAGTGCCGAAGCCTTTTATCTTCACCGAACTGTCGGCGCCGTCAAGTTCTTCCTTAACGACATCGAACATTGCGCTGACAAAGTCGGAAGCGTCACCAAGCGACAAGCCGTACTTCTCACTCAGTTCGCGAGCAAAATCGTTCACTTTAGCCATTCGCGTCGTCTCCTTTCTTCATCTTGTTCTTCACGGAAGAAGCCGGCTTGAAGTTGAGCACTATCTTCGGCGGAACGAGCATACGCTGTCCCGTAGACGGATTGACAACGATGCGTTCCATGCGTTTCTTCAGTTCGAAAGTGCCGAAATCGGGCACAGACACATTCTCACCTTCATCGAACGTAGAGGCAATAGACTCCAACACGCAACGCACCATGCGCTGAGTGTTCTCCTGCGAATATCCCGTACGACGAGACAACTCGGTGATGTATTCCTTATTGTTCATATATAATATAAGGTGAGATTGTGTAAGATTGTGATGATACTATTTATTCCACTTCGCCATAGAGGTCGAAGTCGTCACTGTCTGTGATGCGCACATCGTAGAACGAGCCGACACGCAGACGGCGCGTAGCCTTGATGAGCACTTCCGGGTCTACCTCCGGCGAGCAGAACTCTGTACGACCTACATAGTAATCGCCCTCCTTGCGGTCGATGATAGTCTTTAGAACGCTGCCTACCTTAGCGGCTTCCACCTCAGCACTGATGCGCTGCTGCACAGCCATGAGCTTGTCGAGACGGCGCTGCTTAACCTCAGCAGGCACATCGTCCTCGTAATGTTCGGCGCTGTATGTGCCTTCCTCCTCTGAGTAGGCGAAAGCACCCATACGCTCGAAGCGTGCCCACTTCACGAACTCTACAAGTTCCTTGAAGTCTTCCTCTGTCTCGCCTGGGAATCCGACGAGTAGCGTTGTGCGCAGATGCAGACCCGGCACCTCCTTGCGGATGCGCTCGATGAACTCCATTGTCTCTGCCTTTGTAACATGGCGGTGCATACGTGTGAGCATATTGTCGGAGATGTGCTGCAGAGCAATGTCGAGATACTTGCAAACGTTCGGCTTCTCGCGAATTACGTCGAGCAGTTCGAATGGGAACTGGTTAGGATAAGCGTAGTGCAGGCGAATCCACTTCACGCCCTTTATATCTGCAATGTCCGAGATAAGATCGGCGATGTGACGCTTGCCGTCGATATCCACACCATAATATGTAAGTTCCTGAGCGATTATCTGGAATTCCTTCACGCCATTAGCTACGAGTTCGCGCACCTCCTCCAGAATTTCCTCCTTTGGACGGCTGACATGCTTACCTGTGATGATAGGTATAGCACAATAGGCACAACGGCGGTCGCATCCCTCGCTAATCTTTATGTAGGCATAGTGATGCGGCGTGGTGATATGGCGAGCGCCAGAGCATGTAGGCTCTTCGGGTTTGCCAAGGTCGGTAAGCAACTGCTTGAAGTTGAACTTGCCGTAATATTTGTCCACCTGCGGAATCTCCTCCTCGAGCTCCTTCTGATAGCGCTGCGAGAGACAACCCATAACGAAGAGTTTGCTTATCTTGCCCTCTTCCTTAGCCTGAACGAGTTCGAGAATGGTGTCGATGCTCTCCTGCTTTGCGTCCTCAATGAAGCCGCAAGTGTTGATAACAACAATTTCGCCCTCGATGCGCTTAGCATCGTGGGTGCAATGATAGCCAGCCTGCTCGAAAAGTGTCATCAGCTTCTCGCTGTCGACAAGGTTCTTTGAGCAGCCCATAGTTATAATATCTACCTGTCCTTTCTTCATAATTACTTCTTGAACAACGAATCGACGAACTGACGCTTGTTGAAAAGCTGCAATGCCTCCATCGACTCGCCGAGTCCGATATACTTCACCGGCACCTTAAGCTGGTCGCTGATGCCAATAACCACACCACCCTTCGCTGTTCCGTCGAGCTTTGTGATGGCAAGCGATGTGATTTGTGTAACCTGCGAGAACTGCTTTGCCTGTTCGAAAGCGTTCTGACCGGTACTGCCGTCGAGCACGAGCAGCACTTCGTCTGGTGCTTCGGGCAGCACCTTCTTCATAACATCCTTTATCTTCTTCAGCTCGTTCATCAAGCCCACCTTGTTGTGCAGACGTCCTGCGGTGTCGATGATTACGACGTCGGCGCCGTTAGCCTTAGCCGAAGACAGGGTATCGAAAGCTACTGAGGCAGGGTCGGCACCCATCTGCTGCTTCACGACGGGCACACCAACGCGCTCGCCCCAGATGCAAATCTGCTCTACGGCAGCAGCACGGAATGTGTCGGCAGCACCGAGATACACCTTCTTGCCCGATTTCTTGAACTGATATGCCAGTTTGCCAATGGTAGTTGTCTTGCCAACGCCGTTCACACCTACAACAAGAATTACGTAAGGACGATGATCGGTAGGCAATTCCCAATCCTCGTTGTCAGCAGTGTTATTCTCGGTGAGCAGCGATGCAATCTCGTCGCGCATGATATTGTTAAGTTCCGACGTAGACACATACTTGTCGCGTGCCACACGTTCCTCGATGCGCTTGATAATCTTCAGGGTTGTGTCAACACCGATATCCGATGTGATAAGAGCCTCCTCAAGATTATCGAGCACTTCGTCGTCGACAGTTGACTTACCCATGACAGCACGAGAAATCTTGTCGAAGACGCTGTGTTTTGTCTTCTCCAGACCATTGTCAAGAACTTCTTTCTTGTTCTTATTAAAAAATCCAAAAATTCCCATATAACGTTATTTGTATGCAAAGATAGTGCAAATCGAAGACAATACAAAATATGCTCGCATATTTTTATTGTTGAGATGCAGCCTATCTTATTTAGAGATAGTGCAAATCGAAGACCTATGCTCGCATATTTTTATTACTTCAGTTCCACGACCATGCCCTCACGCGTCAGTTCAGACGCAGGGAACACAGCGCGAGCCTCATCAAGAAGCACCTGCTCATTGTCGTATTTAGAGCTGTAATGCCCCAGCAGCAGACGTCCTGCGTTAGCGTCGCGAGCCACCTGCGCCGCCTGCGCAGCCGTACTATGACAATACTTCGTAGCCTTCTCCTCATCCTCTGTAGCATACGTCGTCTCGTGATAGATGCACGTTGTGCCTTCGAGCTGCTTATGCAGTTCGGGCAGATAGCAAGTGTCGCTGCAGTAAGCATAACTGCGCGGCGGGTCGGCAGGGCGTGTCAGTCTATTGCTCGGTATCACGTTGCCGTCTTCGTCGGTCCACGACGCGCCGTTCTTTATGTTGTTTATCTGCGACACGGGGATATGGTAGAAGTCTATCATGTCGCGGCGTATATGCGGCAGCGTCGGCTTCTCGCGGAAGAGGAAACCGGCGCACGGCTCACGATGCTTCAGCGGAATAGACTCGACAGTCAGACTGCGATCCTCATAGATGACGACACGCTTCTTCGTATCGACGGCATGAAACTGTATCTCGTAGTCGAAATCGTTGCAGAATGTCTCCAGCAGCATGTCGAGCACCGGCTTCAGTTCTTTCGGCGCATAGATAGCGAGCGGCATGGTGCGTCCGAGCAAGCCGAACGACGAGAGCATACCGATGAGTCCGAAGCAATGGTCGCCGTGAATATGACTGATGAACACGGCGCAAAGACGGTTGAAGCCTATCTTCGAACGGCGCATCTGCAACTGAGTGCCCTCGCCGCAGTCGACGAGAAACTGCTTCTCGCGTATCTCCACCACCTGCGCCGAAGGATTATGGCGCAACGTGGGCAACGCACTGCCGCAACCAAGTATATGTATCTTGAATGGTTCCATAGTTTTACACTATCTCCACTTGTTTTTCTTACTTCTTTCGTTTAAGAGCAGAGATTATTCTTTCGTTTAAAGAGCGGTCTCTACTTCTGTCTCTTGAATGTAAAGATTCCGTTTGCGTTCTCCAGATAGAGCGAGTCGGCGCTCAGACCATCGATGGCGAATGTGTCGCGGTTGAGCAGTAGACTGCCGTTGAGAATCTTCCAAGAAGTCCACGGATTGGTCTCAGCCTTAACAGCAGAGTGCACCGTTCCGCCCTCCTCTATCGTGAAGTTCTTGTCGATGCTTGTCCAATGTCCGAGCAGCGATGTAACGTTTATCACTCTGTCAGCCACCAGTTCGTCAGCCGTCTTATGACCCGTCACAGCCATCTTGTCGCCAGCCATGAGTCCGCCTTTCACGTCAGACGGAGTCTCCACCTCGGTCTCTGCGTCCTGATCGAGAAGCGTATAGACGAGCGTGTCGCCGGCAGACGTAATCAGTTCGAGCGAGTGCATTGATGTACCTTCGCCACACACGCCGTAGACGGTGGTGTCGTTCACCTCCTCAGCCTCGGCTGCATTCTCCGACTGCGCTTTCTCCGGCTTGCCGTTGCAGGCAGCCATAAGCAAGGCGAGGAACAGAAGTGCTACGCCTCCCTTACAGAAAGGGCGCAGCAATATTTCAAGACTCTTCATAATATCCTTATTTAAATGGTTATTCGTTGTTTTTCGCCTCATTCCAGAGCGCGTCCATCTCGCCGAGCGTCATATCCTTCAGCGGCTTGCCAATCTTTATGCTGTGCTGCTCGATATAGTTGAAGCGGCGAATGAACTTGGCGTTTGTCTTTTCGAGAGCCGTGTCCGGATTAATCTTGTATAGACGTGCAGCGTTGATGAGCGAGAAGAGGAAGTCGCCAAACTCCTCTGTAGAGCGTTCCTTGTCCTCACGGCGCAGTTCAGTCTCCAGTTCGCCGAGTTCCTCGCGCACCTTAGCCCATACATCGCCCTTGTCTTCCCAGTCGAAGCCCACATTGCGCGCCTTGTCCTGCACGCGGTAAGCCTTGATGAGCGACGGCAGAGCATCGGGCACACCGGCAAGCACACTCTTGTTGCCGTCCTTCTCCTTCAGCTTCAGCTGCTCCCACTTCTCCGTCACCTGCTGCGATGTCTTCGCGGTGTCCTCCAGATGCTCGTCAACCTGCTCGCCGTAAGGCAGCGGCTTCGGGTCGGGCGCACCCACCTGCGACGGATGATATACATGCGGATGGCGGTAGATGAGCTTGTCTACGAGCTTGTCGCACACGTCGGCGATATCAAATTCGCCCTTCTCCTCTCCGATTCGTGCGTAGAAGCCCACGTGCAGCAGCACGTCGCCAAGCTCCTTGCAGATGTTCGGCTCGTCGTCTTTCAGCAGAGCGTCGCACAGTTCGTAAGTTTCTTCTATGGTATTCGGGCGCAACGACTCATTAGTCTGCTTGCGGTCCCACGGGCATTTCTCGCGCAATGTGTCGAGCACATCGAGCATACGTCCGAACGCTTTCAGTTTTTCTTCTCTTGTATGCATTTTTTACGATATAAAAAATCTGGTTGTTGTTGTATATAATTTCTGCAAAGTTACAAATAAAATTTTGATATTCAGAAATATTGTAATACCTTTGTTTGTATGAATATACTACTCATTGACAATTACGACTCTTTCACATACAATCTATTTCAGTACATAACCGAAGAAGGAGGCGCTGATGTGAACGTAACCGTTTGGCATAACGACCGCTTCGAACTTGACGATGTGGAGCGTTTCGACAAGATTATACTCTCGCCTGGTCCGGGCGTACCCGACGAGGCTGGCTTGCTGAAAGACGTCATACGCCGGTACGCTCCAACGAAGCCCATTCTTGGCGTTTGCCTCGGCGAGCAGGCTATCGGCGAAGTGTTCGGCGCCGAGATTCACAACCTGCCAACGGTGTTCCACGGCATACAGTCGGAGGTGAGCATCGTTGCCGACGATTATATCTTCAGCAATATGCCCGACAACATACTTGTGGGTCGCTACCACTCGTGGGTTGTGAAGCAGAACAAATTTCCTGCCGAACTGGAAGTGACGGCGCTGAGCGAAGAAGGACTGGTAATGGCGCTAAGACACCGCACCTACGATGTGCACGGCATACAGTTCCACCCCGAATCGATACTCACTCCGGAAGGAAGGCGCATAATTCGCAACTTCATCAGTGGCGGTCGGCGCCGATGACATTCTCTAAGGCTATTTCACGCTCACCCAAATCAATCATGGCGTTGATGAGGCTCACTTTCTGTGCTCTCATCAACGCCTCTACGCTTATATCCGCTTCTTTCAGGATGTGCTTTTCGAGCAGACTGGCGCGCTTTGTGCCCATAAGAAGCGGATGTTGTGGCGTAAGCCATTGCTCGCCGTCGAACACAGCGATGTTTGTGAACGAGGTGTCCGTAACCAGCCCGTTCTTTACGATTATTATCTCGTCGCAGTCGCCTTTCTGTGCTGTAAGACGATTAAGACTACTGCGGTCTGCGCTCTTGAACGAGTAGTCTATCCGATCGTCCACAACCACCTTCAGGCTGCGTATCTCGCGCATTGTATAGGGTGCGTATTGCACATCTACAACGCCCTGCCCATCGTACAAGACCCTTGCCTTGTAGAACTGCATGTCGGGCGTGGGCGACAGTACGTCGGCGAGCGCAGGCACCGGCGCATCGGCAAAGAAGTGGCGCATCGTGCGACACATTCTTGACTGATGAAAACTTAGGTTAAGCGCCTTTCCGTCCTTTATCTTTATTGTTTCTACAAACTGCTGCATTATCATTTACGTCTATTTTGTTATCGGGAGATACACCTTCTGCAGCACCTCCTCGTATTCCTTTATGCACTGGCTCTGCGACGTGATGCCACCGCCTGCCTTGAAGAACATTCCCTTGTCGGTCTGCTCTACGAATCGTATCATTACGGCAGAGTCGAGTTCGCCGTTGCTGTATATTCCCATGATGCCGGTATAGAATCCGCGCTGGTATGTCTCCGCTTCGTCTATTATCTGGCAGGTTTTCTTCTTAGGCGCACCCGTTATGCTTCCGGCAGGCAGCTGCGCTGCGAGTATGTCTCCGATGCGCTGCGTGTAGTCGGATGGCAACTTGCCGCTTATCTCCGAACTTGTCTGCAAGATGTCGCCCTTATTGGTGTGCAGGACGTCCACGAAGCGGAACTTCTCTACCTTCACATCCTCAGCCACCGTGTTCAGATCGTTACGTATCAGGTCTACAATGGTTGCATGTTCTGCCGCTTCCTTCTTGTCGTCCATCAGCACCTGTTCGGCGTCGGGCAACGCAGCGTCGATTGTGCCCTTCATAGGGTAGGAGTAGATTCTGCCGCCTCTTATCTGCACGAATGTTTCGGGCGAGAAGCACACGAACCGACCTATGCCTTGCGACGGATTGTTCAGCAGCAACTTGTACTTGCCTTTCGAGTGGCGGAAGATGTCCTCAATGGAAAGGTTGCAGCGCACCGCCACCTGGCATGTCAGGTTGGCGAGATAGCTATTGCCAGCCAGCATATTGTTCTTCACGATGTTGAAGCTGCGCTCGTATTCGTCGTACTGCGGTGCCTCCACCTCCCACTCTATCTCTGCAGGAAGCTGACTGGTGCTGCCTTCAACGGCGTTGGTATGACTGCCGAAGTCGTAGAGACACTCGCAGGGGTCGATCTCCGCGAGTTTCTTAATATAAGCCTTGTTGCCCTTGTAGTCGACAACGAACAGAAAAGGTTCTCCGCTGCCGCCCAATTCGTTCAGCCTGTCTATTATATCTTTGTTCATACGTTTCTGGTGTAATGTTTTTAGCAAGTGCAAAATTACATCTTGTTGGCGAAAGCCACAAAAGTTGAGAGCGTGAATAAATCTTAAATTATATTTGCTTATTGCTGTTTTCACTAATAATTGGTTACTTTTGCCAACGTTTTAAATCGACAAACAAGAAATAAGGGGTGCTTCACGATTGTGTTGCTGAGATTATACCCATAGAACCTGACGCAGATAATGCTGCCGCAGGGATCGCTTCAGACATCCATACTTATTATATAAGGTATGACGTGATGCTCGGAGCTGTTTCTATTCCGTATTTTCTTTTGGTAGTAAGACCAACGGATGCGCCTCCAGACAAAAAAAAAGACAAAGAGCATGAGGTACATTTGCGCACTTACCATTGCCGGTTCCGATAGTTGTGGCGGAGCGGGCGTTCAGGCTGACATTAAGACTATGTCGGCTTTAGGCGTTTATGCCGCTTCCGCCATCACGTCCGTCACGGTGCAGAACACATTGGGCGTGCAAGCCATTCAAGCCATACAGCCGGAGATAGTGGCTGGACAGATACGGGCGGTTATGGACGACATAAAACCAACGGCTATAAAGGTAGGAATGGTGAACGACCAGGCTACTATCCTGGCTATTGCCGACACGCTGCAACAGTATTCTCCGCAAAAGCTCGTCGTCGACCCGGTAATGGTGTCTACGAGCGGTTCGATGCTCATGCAGAAGGACGCTTTGGGCACGTTCTGCAGTCGCTTGCTCCCTATGGCTACCCTGCTCACGCCGAATATTCTAGAGGCGGAAGTGCTCTCCAACCTTTCTATCAGCTCTACTGATGACATGGATGCTGCAGGACGCAGCATACTGGCATTGGGCTGCAAGGCTGTGCTTATCAAGGGCGGACATCTTGAGGGCAGGAAGGTAGACAAGCTGTACCTGCCGAACGGCGAGGTTTGCTCGTTCGTTCACGAGTCGATAGCCACACGCAACACGCACGGCACGGGCTGCACGCTGTCTTCTGCCATCGCTGCGTTCATGGCTCGCGGACTTGCATTGGCTGACGCCGTAGCACAAGCCAAGACTTACCTTTCGCAGGCCTTGGAAGCTGGCAAGGATGTGCACATTGGCGAAGGTCACGGACCGGTTAACCATTTGTTCAATCCCGAAAAACAAATTATTCTATGATACAGTTTATTACTCATTCCAACGAACGCTACGGATATGTAGAGGGCGCTCGCTTGGCACTTGAAGGCGGATGCCGATGGGTTCAGCTGCGCATGAAGGACGCCTCGGAGGAGGAGTTCGTGGCTGCTGCCGAACAGATTGGCAAGTTATGCAGAGAGCACGAAGCGGTGTTCGTTCTCGACGACCATGTGGAGCTTGTGGAGCGCTGCGGAGCCGACGGCGTGCATCTCGGCAAGAACGACATGCCGGTTGACGAGGCGCGTAGGCTGCTCGGCAACGACAGAATAATCGGCGGCACGGCTAACACCTTCGAAGACATTGAGCGTCTGCACCGGCAAGGTGCCGACTACATCGGCTGCGGTCCGTTCCGCTTCACCACGACAAAGAAAAACCTCTCGCCGGTGTTGGGTCTGGAGGGCTACAAGCGCATCGTCAGCGACATGAAGGCGCACGGCATCGACCTGCCTATCGTAGCCATCGGCGGCATTCTGAAGTCGGACATCGCCGACATAATGCAGACCGGCGTGACGGGCATCGCCGTAAGCGGCGGCATTCTGAACGCCGAAAGCCCTGCAGAAGAAATGAAACAATTTATAAGCCTTATAAAACCAAACAGATAATGGAAACAAATATCAAATTCAACTATCCTTCTTCCGAGAAGGTGTATCTCAGCGGCAAGCTCTACCCCGAGATTAAGGTGGGTATGCGCAAAGTGAGCCTTACGCCTACCATCACAGTAGAGGGCGGCGAGCGTCGCGTCGAGCCTAACGATCCGGTGTACGTATACGACACAAGCGGTCCGTACAGCGACCCTAACGTGGAAATAGACTTGGAGAAGGGTCTGCCGAAGCTGCGCCAGTCGTGGATAGACGGTCGCAAGGAGGGCGAGACACAGATGTACTTCGCCAAGCAGGGCGTCATCACGCAGGAGATGGAGTATGTAGCCATCCGCGAGAATATGAACTGCGAGGAGCTTGGCATCAAGACACACATCACTCCGGCATTCGTATGCAAGGAGATAGCCGAAGGCAGAGCTGTGATTCCTGCCAACAGAAAGCACCCGGAGTCGGAGCCAATGATCATCGGCACCAACTTCCTCGTGAAGATCAACACCAACATCGGCAACTCTGCCACCACTTCCGGCATGCAGGAGGAGGTTGAGAAGGCTGTATGGAGCTGCAAATGGGGCGGCGACACATTGATGGACCTCTCAACGGGCAACGACATACACGAAACACGCGAGTGGATTCTGCGCAACTGTCCGGTTCCGGTAGGCACAGTGCCTATGTATCAGGCGTTCGAGAAGGTGAACGGCAAGGCAGAAGACCTCACTTGGGAGATATTCCGCGACACATTGATTGAGCAGTGCGAGCAGGGTGTCGACTACTTCACCATCCACTGCGGCATTCGTCTTCAGAACATTCACCTCGCCGACACTCGTCTTACGGGCATCGTAAGCCGTGGCGGCAGCATCATCTCAAAGTGGTGCAAGGTGCATCAGAAGGAGAGTTTCCTCTACGAGCACTTCGACGACATCTGCGACATCTGCGCCAAGTACGATGTTGCCATCTCTTTGGGCGACGGTTTGCGCCCCGGTTCTACATACGACGCCAACGACGCTGCGCAGTTTGCCGAACTCGACACCATGGGCGAACTGGTTGAGCGTGCTTGGGCTAAGAACGTTCAGGCGTTCATCGAGGGTCCGGGACACGTGCCTATGCACAAGATCAAGGAGAACATGGAGCGACAGATCGAGAAGTGTCATGGTGCACCGTTCTACACGCTCGGTCCGCTCGTTACAGACATTGCTCCGGCTTACGACCACATCACTTCTGCCATCGGCGCTGCAATGATTGGCTGGTACGGAACGGCTATGCTCTGCTACGTTACGCCCAAGGAGCACCTCGCTCTGCCCGAGAAGGAGGACGTACGCACGGGCGTCGTAACGTATAAGATTGCGGCTCATGCTGCCGACTTGGCTAAGGGTCACCCCGGAGCTACCATACGCGACAACGCCTTGAGCAAGGCTCGTTATGACTTCCGCTGGAAGGACCAGTTCAACCTGGCGCTCGACCCGGAGCGTGCACTCGAATACTATAAGTCGAGCAACAACGTTGACGCCAACTACTGCACGATGTGCGGTCCTAACTTCTGCGCTGCACGCATCAGCCACTCGCTCAAGAGTTGTCAGGAGGGCAAGTAATCATGGTTACGAGAAAAGAAAAAGAATATAAAAACCCAATAAACACTTAATAAAATGATTGAAACACAAGTATCAAAAGGTATTATCACTACCTATTTCGACAAGCTTCAGAACAATTTGGACCTTGATGTAGCCATCGTTGGCGGCGGTCCTTCAGGCATCGTTGCCGCTTACTATCTGGCTAAAGCCGGACTGAAAGTGGCTCAGTTCGACCGTAAGCTCTCTCCCGGCGGCGGCATGTGGGGCGGCGCAATGATGTTCAACCAGATTGTCATTCAGGAGGAGGCGATGCACATCGTCAAGGATTTCGACATCAACTACCAGGCTTTCGAGGACGGACTCTACACTATCGACTCTGTAGAGAGCACATCGTCGCTGCTCTATCACGCCGTACACGCTGGCGCTACCATCTTCAACTGCTACTCGGTAGAGGACGTGGTGTTCAAGAACAACGTGGTGAGCGGTGTGGTAGTCAACTGGACTCCGGTGCTGCGCGAAGGTCTGCACGTAGACCCGCTTAACATCATGACTAAGTGCGTCATCGACGGCACTGGTCACGACAGCGAGATGTGCAAGGTGGTAGCACGCAAGAACGGCATACAGCTCGACACCGCGACTGGCGGCGTTATCGGCGAGCGTTCGCTCGACGTTGTTGAGGGCGAGCGCATGGTAGTAGAGGGCACACGCGAGGTTTATCCTGGTCTGTATGTCTGCGGTATGGCTTCGTCTGCCGTTGCCGGCACTCCTCGCATGGGACCTATCTTCGGCGGCATGATGCTTTCGGGCAAGAAGGTTGCCGATATGATTATCGAGAAACTGAAGAAATAAGCAGGGAGGGTGCAGCTGTCTCCGCTCGGCTTCGCCGCTTGCCAGAGCAAGAACTGCACCAACCAAGCAAACAGTACACCTCAAAGGGGGTGCAGCTGTCTCAGCTGCACCAACCGAGCAATCACTACATATTTCCACAATGAAATGGATCGTAATAACCTCTCCCGACTTCGTGTCGGGAGAGGCTCTTTTCATAGACCGACTGTTCGGTCACGGACTCGACTTGCTGCACCTGCGCAAGCCCGGCTCAACGATTGAGGCATGCAGAGAACTGCTACGGCAGATTCCCGAGCGATGGCATAGCCGCATAGTGCTGCACGACCACTTTCCGCTGACGGGAGAGTTCCATCTTCACGGTGTGCATCTCAACCGCCGCTGTCCGCATGCTCCCGACGGATATACGGGCAGCATATCCTGCTCGTGCCATAGTCTGGAGGAGGTAGCGAAGAAGAAGCCCACGTGCGACTACGTCTTCCTGAGCCCTATCTTCAACAGCATCTCAAAGGCAGGATACGAGGCTGCGTTCTCTACCGCTGCTTTGCATAAAGCAGCAGCAGAAAGCATCATCGACAACAAGGTTTATGCGCTTGGCGGCGTGTCTAAAGAGCATATAGCGCAGCTGAAAGAGCTCTCGTTCGGTGGCGCTGCGTTCTTGGGCGACGTATGGCGCCGCATGGACGACCCTACTGTGGACATTTATCTCGACGAACTGCGCAGCCTGCTCAGTTAGATATTGCTAATCTGCCAGCAAATTGGATACAGAATCCTTTAAACTAAGTCGTCATTACCATATTTCCAACTTTATCAACAACCACCTTGTTGTTTGAGAATTCATTTCCGGTATAATCTTGATAAAATAGTTCGAACTTTTTAATGTTATTATAGGTGTAACAATTCACGTCTTCTCGTTTTTCGATACCTACTTCTATATATTTATTCAACCATAAAGGAAGTACAGTGTCTTGTAACGACTTGTAATCTATATCACATTTATTAAGAAGTGACATCATAGCCTCATTTATAGAGATCATATACCAATTAATCTCCGAGGTAGTGTCACTATTTCGAAATCTTTAATGTTTTGAACATAACTTTCTACTTTTAAGTTGAAATAATCTTAAGTGTCTTTGAATGTTCTCCCACGCAATTCACTCAATTGTATTTAAAAATAAGTTTATGCGAAAAATCTACCATTTCTCCCAGCAGGCGTGTAACGCATTGTCGGGTAGTGGGTTGAAGGCTGGTAGATAGCAGTTTTATCTACCAGCTATCTACCAGCCGTCACAGTCATCTACCAGCCGCTACAACAGAAACCATTCGCCATCTTTTATAACATTACTTCTTTTCATGCTTCTGATGATGTTTAATATGATCGTTTTTATACATAAATTTATTAGTGTCCCGATTTTAACGGAACACTAATGTTATATTATATATGTTCAATTCATCAATACTTCTTCAAGTAATTCTCAAGACCAATAGAACGATATAATTGTTCATCTTTTTTAATGATCTCTATAGCATTTTCGGGTATTTTGCTTGATCTATAATCCATGCCACGTTTTGAAAGTTCATTTATTACTAATAATTTGTATTTATACTGAATAGAATCAATAGGATATATACAGTATCTTAACTTGCGACAAATATCAACATCTATTGTTGAATAATCGGAAAAGTTTAATTCGCTAAATTTTGAGTGCACGTTATATCCATGAGTAATAAGGTAATACAGAATGTCCATCCGGGATGCATAAAATGCGGCTTGTGCCGCACCACCTTTAGGCATTTCTTCAGTTTGATAATTGACATCAGCTCCTTTTGCTATTAATAACTTAACCTTCTCAAAGTCTGTAAAAACGGCTTCATATAAAGCAAAAGAGTCTGCCCGAATTTTTTCTCTTTGAAATCAACTGGTATTTTCTGGCAGAGTATTTGTCTTCTTATTTCTGCGGTATCTTCATTGTCTACAGCAACAGCTAAAGGCCAAGCTGTTGTATTCTTAAAAAGTCGGAAATCATCTCCTAAAAGATTCTGGTTGCCAGACAAACTGCATGAGTTTAATATGAGCACCAATAAAGTAATAATAAATTTCATTCTCATCTTGATTAAATTTAAGACTTATCCTCTGTGAAAGACACAAAGATGTCTTCGGTACTGCACCGAACTACTTATTCACCATTCCTTTTATGAAGAAATTCAAACCAAAGACTGTCGAATACGACTATATTGGCTTCTTTCTGCATAATTTGGTTCAGCTTTCTTGCAAACTGTTCCGAGATCTCATACTGAAGTCCATTAAGGCCAATACATACATCAAATTGTCCCCAATAAATCCATAAATGCTTTATCGGAATTTTGTAATCGTAATTAATCATTATTTTCCCTCGAGTATCCAAAATATTGCGTTTGGATAACTTTAAAGTCTCTGCACATTTTATCAATTCATTTATTTCCGTTGTGTCCTTTACTGTAACTACATATTCTCCATAATTGCCTTTATCAAACATTTCAGGAACAATGTCATAACAAGTTGTAAGATCCCCTGAATATATAACTGTGGCAGAAGAAATGTTTTGAGCCGATATCATCATAGATTTCAAGCTAATGATAATTGTTAAGAAAAATGTCTTCATTACCTGTTTGGTCTTAAGATGTTTGACTATTGGTTTCGCCATACTCATAAGCTGTGGATTAGGTTTTACATATCGCAAATATAGTGAAATAATGTATAGGCTGTACGCTGAAAGGCTATTCTTTTAACAATATTTACAAAAAATGCAGTTCGATCTATTCTATCTAAGAATATTGGGAGTCAACAACTTACATTTAACGGAAAAGTCTTGTTTTTTGTATTTTTTTATTTCACTTTCGCCTGTAATTAAAATACTATCACCACCAAACAAAGTTGCTTCATGGAATGCGTTCAGGTTATAATCAGAACGCATACCATGAAGTTCGTGCTTATCCAAATCATACCAATAGCAATATCCATCTTTGTAAAATATAGCTCCGTCAATATCTGAAGAGACATCTATGCCTGTTGTATACCTATGTGTAATAATTTTATCAAGTCGCTTGTCAAAATAAGACAATGTCACATATCTATAGCTTGACGAGCCTGTAATAAGAAACACATAGTCAGTGCCAAATAAGACTTTAGGTACAGATCGTTGTTCAATCTCACTAGTCAAATAATAATCAAGAGTGTCTGTATAATTTGCAATACTTATCAGGATATTATAGGAACTATCCTCCATTGGTATAAGCTTAACGTATATGCCGTTTTTGGCAAATATACTCTTGAATCCTACGATTTTAATAATATCAACATTCACATTAGTTTCTTTTTCTGCTTTATTAGGATCAGAACACCCTAACATCTGTATTAACAATATTACGCCAATTAGTATGATTATAAAATATTTATTCATTAGAGATATGTGTTATGGGTTGTTGATTTTGCTGTCCGGTAAAACTTTATTTTATACTAACAACACTATTACGTTTTAATTCTGAAAATTGGCTTGTACTGTCTACCCTACACGCAACAGACATTGCATAATCTTTAATTGAAATTTCCATATAGCCTGGTTTCATATTGTATAGACCCCGATATTTAGTAGATTCTACATAGAATCTATCATCGTCATATTTAATTCTTTTATATTTTCCACTATTGTTTATCAACGTAATATCCTTCCATCTATCAGAATAATATATCGTGTCAGTGTTGTACTTATTTAAAATCAGAGGAACATTTGTAGCGTCATATCTAAATATCTTAAGATCGAAACTATCTATTCTTGCTTCCATTTTATTGGTTCCTATATAAGCATATGCTGTATCACTAAGTGCTGGGATATATATCGTCAGCATTTTATTTGCATATGGTATCTTGTAATAATATATACTTGCCCTACTAAATTTCCAACATATATTAATTAGCACAGCAAGAAAAATAAAAAGTAACAATTTCTTCTTCATATTATTTATGTCTTATTATTTTATTTAAGATAAATATCACATTCTGAACAATAAGGACTGCTATATAAAGAAAAATAGCAACCTTATCACCAATCTTAATGTCAGCACAATTACAGATTAAATCAATGGTACGCAAGCACAGACTTGGAATTATACAGTATAATATACCATACCATATGTTTGTCAATATATCTCTATTTACTTTCGTGTAGTATAATATGCTGGCAAATATCGTGTATATCGGTGAAAATATTGCACAATCGGCAAACAACATTACATTAAAGCCGAACCTGAAATCACGTGTTACAATAATAGCTGTATCGTCTATTGAAAGACATATAATAATTATGTCAATACAACACACGGCAATACAACTAAGTAAAAAGAACCTTATTATTCTAACCAAACTAAGTAAAAAAGACTTTATTGTTTTCATACTTGTTTTTTTGCGCCCTCTATATAAAGAAGGCTAATTTGTTAATATACGCAACAGGAAAATTATATCACAGTCTTGCATTATAGGGCTCTTCATAGAAACCGTACATCTTTAGTGACTCCATCTATTTTGAACAGGTGCGGATTAGGTTTAACATACCGCAAATATAGCGAAATATTGTATAGGATGTATGCCGGAAGGCTATTCTTTTAACAAATATTACACAACTAAGAGTAGGCTCCACTTTGTTAACAAAGCGTAAAAACAGAACAAGTTGTCTCAGCGTTCTGCAAAAAAGTAGTAACTTTCAGTTTAAATACAGAAATCGTTTAAAATCAAATAAAGATATCTATAAAAAAGATATTCATTAACAATAAGAATATGCTTCGTACATTATTAATAGTAGCTCTTGGCGGTGGCGTCGGCTCGGCATTTTTATAATCGACTGTATTACAAAAGCATAATAATCGAGAAATTCCCGCGATGATGTAACCGAACTCCCGCGGTGCTAAAACAAAATTCCCGCGATGATGTAATGATGTTACATCATCGCGGGAATTTCATAATGTATCGTCCTACGCTTTTTGTTGAAAAGCTTTTATTGTAAAAAGGCTTAACTTCTACCGAATAAAGACCTAACCTTTACTCTGCAAACGCCAGCGGAAAGATGCGCTTGGCGGCGGCATTGGTAGCCTCGGCAACGGCATCGTCACTCACGCCGTAGGCTTCGGCGAGACGCTGAAGCACGAACTTGACGTAGGCGCTCTCGTTGCGCTGTCCGCGCATGGGCACGGGAGCCATATATGGCGAGTCGGTCTCTATCACGATGCGGTCGAGAGGCACCACGGCAGGCAGCACTTCGGGCAGATGACTCTTCTTGAAGGTGAGCACACCGCCGATGCCAAGCACGAAGCGGTCGAACTGCAGCAGTTCTTCTGCCTCGTGTTCGTTGCCGGTGAAGCAGTGGAACACGCCGCCGGGCAGGTCGTTTTTGTAGCGACGCAGCAGCTGCACCATCTCGTTCTGACCCTTACGACAGTGGATCATCAGCGGCAGGCGTGTCTCTACAGACCATTTCACCTGCTCTTCGAAGGCATCGAGCTGCTCCTGCTCGAACTCACGCGACCAATAATAGTCCAAGCCCACCTCACCGATAGCGATGAAACGGTTCTCGGGCTTGAGGTATTGCTTCATTTGGGCAAGCACTTCGCGCCAGTCGGCTCGCACCTCCTCGGGATGCAGACCCACCATCGGGTAGGCATAGCCGGGATATTGGCGACAGACATCGAGGATAGCTTCCGTCGACTTAATGTCGATGGCAGGAAGAAACACCTTGCCCACTCCTGCCTCACGGGCACGAGCCATCACTTCGGCACGGTCTACAGCGAACTCCTCGCCGTCCAAATGCGTATGTGTATCTATGAACATTTTCTACTTGTCTAATAATAGAAATTAATACTTGCGCTTCATCATGCGCTCGGCGTAAGCAGCCAGTTCTGCCTTGCGCTCCTCGGCAACAGACACCTTAGCGAGATACTTGCGGCTCTCGGCAAAGAAGTATTCTATCTTCTGCTGAGCGAGTCGGTCGATGCCAATCTCGTTGTAGAGGCGCGTAACAGCCGCCACCTTCTCTGCGCGGTCGAACTCCGTAGCCTCAACCCAACGCATGAGTTCGGCACGCTGCTCGTCGTTGGCGCGGTTGAAGGCGTTGATGAGCATGTATGTCTTCTTGTTAGAAGTGATGTCGCCACCGATAGCCTTTCCGAACACCTTAGTGTCGCCATATACGTCGAGATAGTCGTCCTGCAGCTGGAACGCCAAGCCAATCTGTTCGCCGAAGCGGTAGAGGTTGTCGGCATCCTCGGCAGAAGCGCCGCCAAGAACAGCGCCAATCTTCAGGGCGCAGGCAAGAAGCACGCTTGTCTTCAGACGAATCATCTCGATATACTCCTCTTCAGCCACGTCGTTGCGGTGCTCGAAGTCCATATCGTACTGCTGACCCTCGCCAATCTCGAGCGCTGTCTCGGTGAAGAGAGCGAGAACCTCTGCGAGCTTAGTCTTGTCGCACTGTGCGATGCGCTGGTATGCAAGCACGAGCATCGAGTCGCCGGAGAGGATTGCAGTGTTGGCATCCCAACGGCGGTGTACGGTCTCGTGTCCGCGACGCAGGTCGGCATTGTCCATGAGGTCGTCGTGCAGAAGCGTGTAGTTGTGGTATGTCTCCAAGCCACAAGCAGGCATGATGATAGACTCGGGATCGTCCTTGAACAGATTGTAGGCAAGGAGCATCAGCACGGGGCGTATGCGCTTGCCGCCAAGTGAGAGGACGTAGCGGATAGGTTCGTAGAGCGACGACGGCTTGCGGTCGTATGCGAGGTTGTCAAGTGTGTCGTTGACAAGTTTCAAGATTTGATCTGATGTGTGCATGATTGATGTTGTAGTGTTGTTATGTTGATATGTTGATATTTGATGTTGAGATGAAGATGTTGAGATTCTACAACTTGAAGTCGATTGGCACGGCGAAGAGCGTGCGGCAGGGCTTGTTGTTGTTAAGACCCGGCTTCCACTTGGGCATCATCTTCGCCACGCGCAGCGCCTCGCGGTCGAGAATCGGGTTAGCCGACTTCGAAACCTTTATGTCCGTGAGCGATCCGTCGCGGTTGATGACGAACGAAACCACCACGCGACCCTCTATCTTCTGCTTCTGTGCAGCGAGAGGATACTTAAGGTTTTTGGTGAGCCACTTCACGTAAGCCGACATGCCGCCCGGAAACTCGGGCAACTGCTCCACGATGCGGAAGTTGAGCGGGTTATCGCCCATATCTACAGCCGCAGCCTTCGGTTCGTCCTTCTTATGGTCGTGCTTGTCTGTGGGCTGCACGTCGTCATCGTCGCCCACGATGCGCATATCGGTGATGGTCTTCAGCTTCTCCATCTCCTTGCGCTCGTCAACCACTTTCACGCGCTCGGTGGCTTTCGGTTGCTGGTGGGCGTCCATCGCTGCCACCATATCCTCGCGCTCGTTCTTCGGACGATGTTCCATCTCTTCAAGGAAGTCGTCAAGATCCTTGTCGGACACGTCTCTGCTCGCGCTCCACGTAACAAGCTCCAAGAGAGCGACAAAGAGCAACGCAGGCAAGAAAAGTCCTATCAAGAACCAAAGCGGTCGCTTGCGTTCAAGGTCTGCTTTCTTTGATTTTTTCTGTTCCAATTTGGTTGAATATTAAGATGATGAGGGGTGCAACTCAAGGGGGTGCACTTGTCTCAAGTGCACCAACGTTTTGTATTATGGTGAGATGATGAGGAGGGTGACATATGTCAATACCACAACATCATATAATACATTGGTGCACTGATTGCTTGGTTGGTGCACTTGAGACAAGTGCACCCCCTAAGATTTGCTTGGTTGGTGCAGCTGAGACAGCTGCACCCCCTGAGATTTGCAAAGTTACGTTTTTTATATAACAAAGCAATAGCATTATTTCGCTATTTACATAAAAATGCTTAATTTTGCATCCGTTTACAGGAAACTATAATTTTATATTCACATTCAACACTAATTTATACGGATGAAAACATTCGATTTAAAGCCCCAGTTGTTTGACACGCTGAAGTCATACAACAAAAAGAACTTTATGTCCGACCTCATGGCGGGCATCATTGTAGGCATTGTGGCACTGCCGCTCGCCATCGCATTCGGCATCGCCTCGGGCGTAACACCCGAGAAAGGCATCATCACTGCCATCGTAGCCGGTTTCCTTGTGTCGCTGCTCGGCGGTAGCAAGGTGCAGATTGGCGGTCCGACCGGTGCTTTCATCGTCATCATCTACGGCATCATACAGAAGTACGGCATCGAAGGACTCACCATCGCCACCATCATGGCTGGCGTGTTCCTCATTCTGTTCGGTCTGCTCAAGCTCGGTACTATCATCAAGTACATTCCCTACCCTATTGTTGTAGGCTTCACGAGCGGTATCGCCGTAACCATCTTCACCACACAGATTAAGGACCTCTTCGGACTGACCATCGACTCGGTGCCGTCCGACTTCATTGAGAAGTGGATTTGCTACATACAGCACTTCTCTACAGCCGACCTATGGTGCTCGCTGGTGGGCATTGTGAGCGTCGTGATTATCGCCATCACGCCGAAGTTCAGCAAGAAGATACCGGGTTCGCTCGTGGCTATCATCGTTATGACCATCGCCGCTCTGCTCCTTAAGCAGTACGCCGGCATCACAAGCATCGAGACCATCGGCGACCGCTTCAACGTGAGCAATGCCATACCCGACGTGCAGGTGCCTGCCATGACCTGGGAGACGATAAAGAGCCTGGTTGCTCCGGCTATGACCATCGCCGTGCTCGGCGCTATCGAGTCGCTGCTGTCGGCAACCGTAGCCGACGGTGTTATCGGCGACCACCACAACTCTAACACCGAGCTTGTGGCGCAGGGCGTTGCCAACCTCGCCTCGCCGCTCTTCGGCGGCATCCCGGCTACCGGCGCCATCGCCCGCACGATGACCAACATCAACAACGGCGGACGCACACCTATCGCCGGCATCATCCACGCCGTTGTGCTGCTGCTCATCTTCCTCTTCTTCATGCCGCTGGCAAAGTACATCCCGATGGCTTGTCTGGCTGGCGTACTCGTAATCGTTAGCTACGGCATGTGCGGATGGCGCTCGTTCATGGCGCTCATGAAGAACCCGAAGAGCGACGTGACGGTGCTGCTCATCACCTTCTTCCTCACCATCATCTTCGACCTCACCGTAGCTATCGAGGTGGGCCTCATCATCGCCTGCCTGCTCTTCATGAAGCGTATGTCGGAGACTACGGACGTGAAGGTTATCATGGACGAGATAAACGAGGAGTCGGACATCAGCAAGGGAAATATCGAGCACATCACTATACCTGAGGGCGTAGAGGTGTACGAGATAAACGGTCCGTACTTCTTCGGTGCCGGCAACAAGTTTGAGGAGATTATGGCTTCGTTCGGCGACCGTCCGAAGGTGCGCATCATACGTATGCGCAAGGTGCCATTCGTCGATTCGACGGGCATACACAACCTCACCAACCTCTGCGAGATGAGCAAGAACGAGGGCATCACTATCGTGCTGTCGGGCGTAAGCGAGAAGGTTCACGCACAGCTTCAGAAGGCTCGTTTCTACGACCTCGTGGGCGAGGAGAACATCTGCAGCCACATCAACCTGGCACTCGAACGCGCCAAGGAGATTGTTGGCGAGAAGTAGAACACCAATGGCTCATACAGAACATGTATTGATTCTATCATGAGCCTATAAGTAGCGGAGGCCGGAGACCTCCGCTACTTTTTTTATGCTTTTCCGAACACAAGAAATCGGAAACTCCTGCGTTATTATTAAAATAAATAACTAACTTTGCAGAAGAATGAAGAAAGCAATAATAACAACAATGGCCGCGCTCGCAACGACGGCATTATCGGCGCAGGAGAGCCAGACAGCATACAACTTCCTGCGTCTGCCGGTCAGCGCACACGCAGCAGCAGTGGGTGGCGACAACGTGACGATCGTAGAAGACGACGCCGCGCTGATGTTCAGCAACCCTGCCCTGCTCTCTTCTGTAAGCGACAAGACAATCGGTCTGAACGTCATGACATACATGGCGGGAGCCACAACGGCGAGCGCCACGTTCAACCGCACCGTGGGCGAACGTGCTTCGTGGGCTGTGTCGGGACAGTATATGAACTACGGCAAGATGCGACACACCGACGCCAACAACAACCAGTTGGGCGAGTTCTCGGCGCGCGACATCGCCGTGGCGGGCTATTTCTCGTATATGCTCAACGACCGCTTCGCAGGTGGTATCACGGCGAAGTTCCTGACGTCGCACATCGGCGACTACAACTCTATCGGTGCAGGCATCGACCTCGGACTCAACTACTACGACCCCAACCACGACTGGTCGCTGTCTGTTGTGGCAAAGAACCTGGGCGGACAGCTGAAGGCGTACGACGACGAGTACGACCCGATGCCGATAGACATACAGATAGGTGCGAGCAAGCGCCTTGCACATACGCCGCTGCGCGTGTCGGCTACGCTCGTCGACCTTACCCACTGGAACTACCGCTTCTTCAACCACCTAGTGCTGGGCGTGGACGCTTCCATCTCGCAGAACTTCTGGCTCGGACTGGGATACAACTTCCGACGCGCCGACGAGATGGAGATAAACACCACGGAGGGCGGAAGCACACATCTGGCAGGATTCTCGGTGGGAGCCGGTCTTAGTCTGAACCGCTTCAAGGTGAACTTAGCATACGGCAAGTATCATGTTTCGAGCTCGTCGCTCATGCTGAACCTCGCCTTCTCGCTTTAGAAAGAAGCTGACGAACAGCTTGCAGCTTCGGGCTGTTTCTGTCACCTTAGACGAAAGTAAGTAACTTAAACAAAACTCATACAACTATAATATGAAGAAGATTGTGATAGCCATCGACGGCTACTCATCGTGCGGCAAGAGCACAATGGCAAAGGATCTTGCACGCGAAGTGGGATACATATACGTTGACACGGGCGCCATGTACCGTGCCGTGACGCTGTTCGCCATGCGCAACGGCGTGTTCGACGCAGACGACAATATCGACGAAGCGCGACTGAAGGCGCTGCTGCCCGACGTGAAGCTCACTTTCAAGCTGAACAGCGAGACAAAGCTGCCGGAGGTGTGCCTCAACGGCGAGTGCGTGGAGCGCGACATACGCACACTGGAGGTGTCGCAGCACGTGAGTCCGATTGCGGCGCTGCCGTTCGTACGCGAGAAACTCGTGGAGCAGCAGCAGGCTATGGGCAAGGAGAAAGGCATCGTGATGGACGGACGCGACATAGGAACCGTGGTGTTCCCCGACGCCGAACTGAAGATTTTCGTCACCGCTTCTGCCGAGATACGCGCCCAGCGCCGCTTCAAGGAGCTTGAAGCAAAGGGCATGCCCGCCAATTTCGACGAGATACTGCAGAACGTGGAGCAGCGCGACTATATCGACACACATCGCGAGACGTCGCCTCTGCGTCAGGCTGACGATGCGCTGGTGCTCGACAACAGCCATCTCACCATCGCCGACCAGAAGGTGTGGCTCATGGAGAAGTTCAACGAAAGAACTCAAGAATAATTTAATAGATTATCGAAATGGAAACATTGCACAATGAACTGTTAACAGTTGAAGTGTCCGACCTTGGAGCCGAGCTCCAAAGCATCAAGGACGACGAGGGCAAGGAGTATTTGTGGCAGGGCGACGACCGCTACTGGGGACGCCGTTCGCCTATCCTCTTCCCTATTGTATGCGGACTGTGGAAAGGTACATACCGCACCGAAGGCGACACCTATCAGATGGGACGCCACGGATTTGCACGCGACATGAACTTCCGAGTGCTGAAGAAGGCTGACGACCGCGTGACATACGTGCTCTCAGACACAGAGAACACTCTGCGACAGTATCCCTACCACTTCATGCTGTCTGTAACATACAAGCTCGTGGAGAACGAGATACACGTCATCTGGCATGTTCATAATACCGACACACGCGAGATACACTTCCAGATTGGCGCTCACCCCGCTTTCTACCTGCCGGGAGTGAAGGAGGGCGAGCCTATCAAAGGCTGTCTGCGCTTCGACCGCGGCGACAAGATTGAGCGCATCTATGGCAATCACGAGGGTTGCATCACCGACGACCGCTACGAACTGGAGGGATGCAACGGCGGACTTTGGGCTTTCAACGAGGAGAGTTTCAAGGACGACGCGGTTATCATCGACAAGTGTCAGTTGCGCGAGATTGAGATTCTCGACCCGCAGACAGCGCGTCCTGCAGTCACAGTAAGCTTCAACGCACCGTGCGTGGGCATCTGGACACCTTACGGCAAGAACGCTCCGTTCCTCTGCATCGAGCCGTGGTATGGCGTACACGACCACTACGAGTATCGCGGACAGTTCCGTGATAAATACTTGATGAATCACCTGCAGCCGGGTGCTTCGTTCATGAGCGAATACATAATTAAGATAGGAGAATAAGCTATGAAGAAGATATTGTTATTGGGTTCTGGCGAACTGGGCAAGGAGTTTGTCATCGCCGCAAAGCGTGCAGGACAGTATGTCGTGGCATGCGACAGATATGAGAATGCACCGGCTATGCAGGTTGCAGACGAGCACGAGGTGTTCAACATGCTCGACGGCGACGCGCTGAGCGCTGTCGTTGAGAAGCACCGCCCCGACGTCATCGTGCCTGAGATTGAGGCTATACGCACCGAGCGCCTCTTCGACTTCGAGAAGGAGGGCATACAGGTAGTGCCGAGCGCACGCGCCGTCAACTACACGATGAACCGCAAGGCTATTCGCGACCTCGCCGCAAAGGAACTCGGTCTGCGCACAGCAAAATACTTCTACGCCACTACACTCGAGCAGTTGCGCGAACACTCTAAGGAGATAGGTTTCCCATGCGTAATCAAGCCGCTCATGTCGTCGTCTGGTCACGGACAGAGCATCGTGCGCAGCGAAGCCGACCTTGAGAAGGCGTTCAACGACGCAATGGAAGGCAGTCGCGGCGACGTTAAGGAGATTATCATCGAGGAGTTCATCCACTTCGACTCTGAGTTCACACTGCTCACCGTGACACAGAAGGACGGTCCGACGCTGTTCTGCCCGCCTATCGGACACGTGCAGAAGGGCGGCGACTACCGCGAGAGCTGGCAGCCGTTCGCTATTCCGGAGGACGAGCTGCGCAAGGCTGAGGATATGGCTGAGAAGGTGACACGCGCACTGACTGGCGCCGGTATCTGGGGCGTTGAGTTCTTCCTCACAAAGCAGGGCGAGGTGATCTTCAGCGAGCTTTCTCCGCGTCCGCATGACACGGGTATGGTGACACTGGGCCACACAACAAACCTTTCGGAGTTCGAGCTTCACTTCCGTGCCGTTATGGGTCTGCCTATCGCAGGCATACACCTGGAGCACGCAGGCGCAAGTGCGGTTATCCTCTCGCCGAAGGAGTCGAACGACCCGCTGCCGTACAACTTCGTCGACGCTCTGAAGGAAGACCGCACACGCATACGTATCTTCGGTAAGGAGGAGGCTCACTTCGGCAGACGAATGGGTGTAGTGCTCTGCTACGGCGAACCGACAGACGACACAACCGAGCTGCGCAACAAGACAAAGCGCCTGGCTGCCACCGTATTGGGCACCGACCCTTACATGGATAAGTAAACATAGAGTAAATATCTGATTATGAAAGTAGCAGATGCTAAGATAATTGACATCCCAAAGATTGAGGACCGACGCGGCAACCTCTCTGTTGTTGAGGAGTTCAAGAACGTGCCGTTCCATATTGCACGCGCCTACTGGCTCTATGATGTGCCGGCTGGCGCGATGCGTGGCGGTCATGCTCACAAGCGATTGAAGCAACTGCTCATTGCATTGAGCGGCTCGTTCACCGTCACTCTCGATGACGGACACGAGAAGCGCAAGATTCTGCTCAACCGCCCTTATCAGGGACTGCTCATAGAAACTGGAATATGGCGCACCATCGACGACTTCTCGTCGGGTGCGGTGTGCCTAGTACTCGCATCTGAGCTGTACGACGAGAGCGACTACATCTACGACTACGAGGAGTTTCTTAAATATAAAGGAGTGCTTTAAAAAAGAAGGGGGTGCAGTTGTCTCAACTGCACCAACCTCCTTAATTATAAAAAGGTGTAAAGAAATGATGCAGATAGAACGACTATCTCCCGACGAATATGCAAAGATCTACACGCCGCAGCACGTGTTCAACTCGGTGGGCTTCACCGAACTGAACCGCGACAAAGCTGAAGATCTTCACTATTTGTCTGTTCACGACACGAAACACCGCTTCGGCATTATACTTGGTGAGCGCAACGGAATGTTGCGCTCACCATTTTCGGCTCCGTTCGGAGGCTTCACGACACGTGGCGTTCAGAACCTTGAACGCATGGAGGAGGCTGTCGACTTGCTGCTTACATACGCTGCAGAACGTTCGCTGCAACTTGCCATTACGCTACAGCCGATGGTCTACGACGAGACGCAACTGTCGAAATGGACGAGTGTGTTTTCGCGCAAGATGAACGTGCGCTGCACAGATCTCAACTATCATGTAGACCTGCAGCGCATCGCCGACTACGAAAAGATAATAGACCGCAGCGCAAGAAAGAACCTTCACCATGCGCTGAACGTGCCGTTCAACCTCATAAAGCTTAACAGCAACGACCATAGCGACGTGGCTCGTGCATACGAAGTGATACGCCGCAACCGCGAAGAGCGCGGTTTTCCGCTGCGCATGACGTTGGAGCAAGTGTGGCAGACGGTGAGCAACGTCGTACAAGCCGACTTCTTCGTGCTCGAACATGAAGGCGAAGATGTGGCTGCGGCGCAGGTTTTTCATGTAGCCGAGGGCGTTGCGCAGGTGGTATATTGGGGCGACATACGCGAGTATTCGGCGTTGCGTCCGACGAACTTCCTCACCTACTCCTTGTTCCGTCATTATTACGAAGCCGGACTGCACACACTCGACATCGGTCCGTCGACGGAAGACGGCATACCCAACTACGGTTTATGCGAGTTCAAGGAGAACATAGGTTGTTCTGTAACATTAAAGTATAGTTTTACGAAATGATAAAATATCTTGAATTAAAGCTTGTTACAGCGCAACACGGCAGCGAGATAAGCGAAGCCGTGCAGCGCGTTGTAGACAGCGGATGGTATCTGCAGGGAGCAGAGAACAAGGCGTTCTGCGAAGAGTTCGCCAGCTTCATCGGAACAACTCACTGCGTAGGTTGCGGCAACGGACTTGACGCCCTTACACTCATTCTGCGTGCCTACAAGGAGATGGGCATAATGGAGGACGGCGACGAGGTAATCGTGCCTGCCAACACATACATCGCAACCATACTCGCCATCACCGAGAACAACCTCAAGCCGGTGCTCGTAGAGCCGCGCATCGACACGTTCCAGATTGACGACACACGCATTGAGGAGGCGATAACTCCTCGAACACGTGCCATAATGATTGTACATCTCTACGGCAAGTGCGCCTATACCGACCGTATCGGCGACATCTGCCGACACCATAACCTGCGACTCATCGAGGACAATGCGCAGGCTCACGGCTGCTATTTCGGCAACCGACGTACAGGTTCGCTTGGCGACGCAGCCGCTCACAGTTTCTACCCAGGCAAGAACCTCGGTGCATTGGGCGACGGCGGAGCTGTTACGACCAACGACACCGAACTTGCAGAGACGATTGCGGCACTCGCCAACTATGGTTCGAGCCGCAAGTACGTTTTCGACTACAAGGGCAGAAACAGCAGACTGGACGAGGTACAAGCTGCCGTGCTGCGCGTGAAGCTGCGCTATCTTGACGCCGACAATTCACGCCGAAGAGCCATCGCAATGCAGTACGCAGAGCGCATCCACAACGAGCGTCTGCAGCTTCCTTCAATGGAATACTGCAAGGAAAGCGTGCATCATATCTTCCCCGTTCTGTGCAAACAGCGCGACGAACTGCAGAAGTATCTGCTTGAGAACGGCGTGCAGACGCAGGTTCACTACCCGATACCGCCGCACAGACAGCTTTGCTACAAAGAAATGTCAGAACAAAAGCTGCCCGTAACCGAGCAGATACACGCCGAAGAACTGAGCATTCCGCTCAACCAAACGCTTACTGAAGAGGAAGTGGAGACAATCATCGGGTTGTTGAACAAATTTTAGGCGCAGTTGCTTTGTCATTCGACATTTTCTTAGTAACTTCACACCGTGAAAACTCGCAATCAGAGCGGGACTTATTTCACCAAACGTGCAAGACATACACTCACAACACGTGCAAAACACACGAAACAATAAAATCGCTACTTGAATTAAACAATAAAAAAACTAATATTTTCAAACCAAATCAATGAAAGAAATAGCTATTGAAGACAACAAGCGCAGCCCTATATCATGGATTCCGACGCTTTACTTCGCCATGGGTATGCCGTTCGTGGTGCTAAACATGGTATGTACACTTATGTTTAAAGGCCTCGATGTAAGCGACACACAGATTGCGTTATGGACTTCGTTTATCATGCTGCCTTGGACACTGAAACCGCTTTGGAGTCCGCTTCTTGAGATGTATAAGACAAAGAAGTTCTTTGTCATCGTTACACAGATTACTACCGGCTGCATCTTCGGACTCGTTGCCTTGGCTCTGCATCTTCCACATTTCTTCGCATTAAGCATTGCGTTGCTCGCTGTCATCGCCTTCAGCGGCGCTACACACGACGTAGCTGCCGACGGCGTATACATGGTTTCGCTGTCTAAAGACGACCAGGCTCGCTACATCGGCTGGCAGGGTGCGTTCTATAACATTGCAAAGATTGCCGCTACCGGCGGACTTGTTTACCTTGCCGGTATGCTCATCGACTACTACACGGGCGACCTCACCGGACTCAGCGCTACAGCCGCAGCTGCTGCAAAGCACAACGGAACAGTAGTGGCTTGGACTATAATCATGGCTGTGATTGGCGTGATAATGGTTATGCTCGGTCTGTACAACGCTAAATTCGTGCCGTCGGAAAAGGCAAAGGACGCAGCCGAAAAGCCCGACTTAAAGCAGACAATGATCGACTTGGGCAATGTGTTCCTCGATCTCTTACGCAAAAAACACATTCTTTATTATATCTGTTTCATCATCCTCTATCGTTTTGCAGAGGGCTTCGTGATGAAGATTGTGCCGTTGTTCCTTAAAGCCGACGTTGCAAGCGGCGGTCTCGGACTCACAGAGAAGGAAATCGGCTTGTGCTACGGCACCTTCGGCGCAGCAGCCTTCGTAATCGGCAGTGTGCTTGCAGGCTACTACGTTGCACACCGCGGCTTGCAGAAGTCGCTCTTCTCGCTCTGTTGCGTGTTCAACCTTCCGTTCGTTGCCTACACCCTGCTCGCTATCTATCAGCCGAGCAGCCTCTGGCTCATCGGTGGCGGTATCGTTCTCGAATACTTCGGCTACGGCTTCGGCTTCGTAGGTCTTACACTCTTCATGATGCAGCAGATTGCGCCGGGCAAGCACCAGATGGCCCACTACGCATTCGCTTCGGGCATCATGAACCTCGGCGTAATGCTTCCGGGTATGCTCAGCGGCTACGTAAGCTATAAGCTCGGCTACCAGAACTTCTTCATCTTCGTGCTCTTCTGCACGATACCGGCATTCCTCATCACATGGTTTGTGCCGTTCACATACCCTGACAAGAAATAATTTCGTATAACAATAACAACCAAGAAGCCTCTTCTTTCCTCCATGCGGCGGATAGAAGAGGAACTTTAAAACTTAAAAAACTATGAGCAAACTTATCATTTCAGGCAACCCATTGCCAAACATGCCTTGGGAAAATCGTCCCGAAGGTCAGAGAACTCCGTTATGGCGCTGTTCAAAGAATCCAATCATTCCGCGCGACTTGCTGCCTACATCAAATAGTATCTTCAACAGTGCAGTAGTTCCTTTCGGTGAGGGCTTCGCAGGTGTATTCCGTTGCGACGACACCAACCGCCGCATGGTGCTCCACGTAGGCTTCTCTAAGGACGGCGTGAACTGGAACATCAACGAGGAGCCGCTCCGCTTCGAGTGCGACAACAAGGAGATCGGCGAGTGGGTATACGGCTACGACCCGCGCGTTTGCTTCATCGAGGACCGCTACTATGTAACATGGTGCAACGGCTACCACGGACCTACAATCGGCATCGCTTGGACAAAGGACTTCAAGACATTCCACCAGCTCGAGAACGCATTCCTGCCTTACAACCGTAACGGCGTATTGTTCCCTGAGAAGATCAACGGCAACTTCGCTATGCTCTCTCGTCCGAGCGACACCGGTCACACACCGTTCGGTGATATCTTCTACAGCGAGTCGCCCGACATGGAGTTCTGGGGACGCCACCGCCACGTTATGGCACCGGCTGCCTTCGAGCTTTCAGCTTGGCAGTGCATGAAGATTGGTGCAGGTCCTGTTCCTGTTAAGACATCAGAGGGCTGGTTGCTGTTCTACCACGGCGTGCTCCGTTCTTGCAACGGCTATGTTTACGCTTTCGGTTCTGCTCTCCTCGACCTCGAGCAGCCTTGGAAGGCTACACACCGTTCGGGTCCATACCTCATTTCTCCGCAGACTCCTTACGAGTGCATGGGCGACGTGCCAAACGTATGCTTCCCATGTGCTGAGGTTCACGACCCAGAGACTGGTCGCATCGCTGTCTACTACGGTTGCGCAGACACCGTTACGGGTCTCGCATTCGGCTACATCCCAGAGATTGTAGAGTGGACAAAGAAGAACAGTATCATCTAATATACAACCAAAATGGATATTACCGAAAGATTTCTTAAATACACACAATTCGACACGCAGTCGAGCGAGGAGTCGCAGACCGTGCCGAGCACATCGAAGCAGCTCATCTTCGCCAAGTATCTGAAAGAGGAGCTTGAGCGCGAAGGCATGAGCGACGTTGAGATGGACGAGCAAGGCTACATCTACGCTACGCTGAAGGCAAACACGAAGAAGAACATTCCGACTATTGGCTTCATCTCGCACTACGACACTTCACCCGACTGCAGTGGAGCGAACATCCGCCCGCGCATCGTAGAGAACTACGACGGCAGCGACATCGTTCTCTCTGAAGGCATCGTCAGCTCGCCGACAAAGTTCCCAGAGCTGAAGGCACACATCGGCGAAGACATCATCGTTACCGACGGAACCACTCTGCTCGGCGCTGACGACAAGGCCGGTATCGCTGAGATTGTGCAGGCAATGTGCTGGTTGCGCGACCACGACGAAGTGGAGCACGGCGACATACGCATCGGTTTCAACCCCGACGAAGAAATCGGAATGGGTGCCCACCACTTCAATGTAGAGAAGTTCGGCTGCGAATGGGCTTACACCATCGACGGCGGCGACCTCGGCGAACTGGAGTACGAGAACTTCAACGCTGCGGGTGCAAAGGTGAACATCAAGGGCGTAAGTGTGCACACTGGTTATGCCAAGGGCAAGATGGTGAACGCTTCGCGCCTCGCGGTAGAGTTTGCCGAGATGATTCCTGCCACCGACACACCTGAGGAGACAGAAGGCTACGAAGGCTTCTATCACCTCCTGGGCATCAACTCATGCTGTGAGAAGGCAACACTGTCGTACATCATCCGCGACCACGACCGCGAGAAGTTCGAGCGTCGCAAGGACTTCATTGAGGAGTGCGTACGCAAGATGAACGAGAAGTGGGGCGAGGGCACCGTAAGCGTGAACCTCTACGACCAGTACTACAACATGAAGGAGAAGATAGACCCGAACATGCACGTCATCGACATTGTGCTGAAGGCAATGCAGGAAAGCAGCGTTGCTCCGAAGGTGCAGCCCATCCGTGGCGGTACAGACGGCGCGCAGCTCTCGTTCAAGGGTCTGCCCTGCCCTAACATCTTCGCAGGCGGTTGCAACTTCCATGGTCCTCACGAGTTCGTGAGCGTTCAGGTGATGGAGAAGGCTATGCAGGTGATCATCAAGATCTGCGAACTGACAGCTCACTACAACGACTAAACGTTGCTTCAAGGCAACAAAGAAAACAATTTAATAAAATGAAAGACAGCCCAAACATAATCGTTTGGGTTGTCTTGTTTTAAAGAATACAAAGTGTCCGAAGTACCTACATTAATCAACGACCTCGCCCTTATCCTTATTGTTGCGAGCACCGTTACACTACTCTTCAAGAAGCTCAAGCAACCGCTTGTGCTCGGTTATATCATGGCAGGCTTCATCGTGAGTCCGCACATGCCATACACCATGTCCGTAATAGACACCGTAGACATCAAGACATGGGCAGACATCGGCGTGATGTTCCTGCTATTCTCACTCGGTCTCGACTTCTCGTTCAAAAAGATTATAAAGATGGGTATCACGCCAGTGATAACCACGCTCACCATTATCTTCGCGATGATGACACTTGGCATCGTCGTCGGACACGCTTTCGATTGGAAGCGTATGGACTGCATATTCCTCGGCGGTATGCTCGCCATGAGCTCCACCACTATTATATATAAAGCATTCACCGACATGGGACTGCGTCAGCAGAAGTTTGCGCAGCCCGTGATGAGTGTGCTCATTCTTGAGGACATACTCGCCATCGTCATGATGGTGATGCTGTCTGCCATTGCCAGCGGCAACAATCCCGACGGCGGCGAGATGATAGGCTCGGTCGTTAAGATTGGCTTCTTCCTCGTGCTGTGGTTTGTTGTCGGCATCTTCGCCGTGCCCTGGTTCCTGCGCTCCACACGCAAGCTCGTCAACAACGAGACGCTGCTCATCGTGTCGCTCGGTCTGTGCTGCCTCATGGCAGTAGTCTCTACGAAGGTGGGCTTCAGCTCGGCGTTCGGCGCATTCGTGATGGGCAGCATCCTTGCCGAAACCATCGAAGCAGCAAAGATTGAGAAGCTCGTCGCGCCGGTAAAAGACCTCTTCGGCGCTGTGTTCTTCGTGTCGGTAGGTATGCTTGTCGACCCGAAAATCATCGTCGAGTACGCCATCCCGATAGGCATGCTCGTGCTTACTATACTCATCGGACAGTCTATCTTCGGCACGTTCGGCTTCCTCATCGGCGGCCAGTCGCTAAAGTCGGCTATGCGTTGCGGTTTCTCGATGGCGCAGATTGGCGAGTTCTCGTTCATCATCGCCTCATTAGGACTTTCACTGCACGTCACAGGCGAGTTTCTCTACCCCGTCGTCGTGGCAGTGTCGGTCATCACGACGTTCCTCACACCCTACATGATACGCCTCTCGGTGCCAAGCTACAATGTTCTGGAGCGTCACCTGCCGAAGACATGGGTGCGCGCGCTGAACAACATCACGCTCTCCCACCCGTCGTCGGCGCCGATGAGCAACTGGCACTCGCTGATAGCGCAGATGGCTCGCATCACTCTCATCTACTCAATCCTTTCCGTGGCTACAATCGCCCTGATGTTCACGTTCTTCCTGCCGTTCATACGCCGCATGATGCCGGGCATGCACTGGTGGGCTAACGGCATCTGTGGTGTGCTCACGGTGATGTTCATAGCGCCGTTCCTGCGCGCCATCGTCATGAAGAAGAACCATTCAGAGGAGTTCCGCGCGCTGTGGAACGACAGCCGCTCTAACCGTATGCCGCTTCTCGTCACTATCCTCGTACGACTGATTATCGCCTCTGCGTTCGTGTTCTACATCTGCAACTTCCTTACGCGTTTCACCAACGCACTGATGATGACCATCGCCGTGGCTGTGGTGGGCATAATGATTCTCTCGCGCGGACTGAAGAAACAGAGCATTAAGATGGAACGTATGTTTGTGCAGAACCTGCGTTCGCGCGACATAGAACAGCAGGTGCTCGGACTGAAGAAGCCGCTGTACGAGGGCCACTTGCTCGACCGCGATATTCATATCTCCGAGATTGAGATTCCGGAGAACTCTACGTGGGCAGGTCTCTGCCTTGCCGACCTGCGCCTTAGCAACCGCTTTGGCATACATGTGAGCAGCATTCTGCGCGGACACCGCCGCATCAACATTCCGGGTGGCGACGACATCGTGTTCCCCGGCGACAAGTTGCAGGTTATCGGCAGCGACTCGCAGTTGGCTGCCGCACACGCCGCCGTTGCAGGCGACATAGAGCCCGACGACCCTGATATAGAAAAGCGTGAGATGCGCCTCTCGCAGATAGTCATCGACAATCACTCGCCTTTCGTAGGCAAGACATTGCCCGAAACGGGCTTGCGTTCCGAATTCAACTGTATGGTAGTGGGCAGAGAGGAAGGCAAGGAGAACTTATCTATGGTTGGTCCGACTTACAAGTTCCGCTTAGGCGACATTCTTTGGATTGTAGGCGAAGACGATGCGCTGAAAAGAGTGCAGGAAGCCAACCGTGGCGTATAAAACAAAGCCGTCCGCTAAACAAAGCAAATTGTGTTTAGCGGACAGCAATAAAAACAAACTCATTATTGTTTGTAGTTCAACGTTCCAAATAAATAGCACCTTTATACCGTTATCTCACCAGAACCGTAGCAGCGGTGATGTTCCTCGTCGTAGACCACGCAGAACTGTCCCGGCGCAACGCCCTGTATCAGTTCTTCGGCGTGAACGATGAACTCTCCCTTGCCAGTGCGTTCGAGCACAGCCGGATGATATTCGGGCGTATGGCGAATCTTGAAACGCACACGTGCCGATGTTCCTGGCTCTCCCCACGGGTCGAGCGTGAGGAAATGGAAATCGTGTATGGGGAAGTCCTTCTTGTATGCGGTGCGCGGCTCGTAGCCCTTGCTCACATACAACGTGTTGTTAGCAACATCCTTCTTAACCACATACCACGGACCGCCACCGAAACCGAGTCCGTGACGCTGTCCGATGGTGTGGAACCACAGACCGCGGTGCTTGCCAATGAGCTTGCCCGTCTCCAGTTCGAGCACATCGCCCGGCTGCTCGCCGAGGAACTTGCGAATATAGTCGTTGTAGTTTATCTTACCGAGGAAGCAGATGCCCTGCGAGTCCTTGCGCTTGGCGTTAATGAGGTGTTCGCGCTCTGCAATCTCGCGCACTTCGCCCTTCTGGTAATGACCGATGGGGAAAAGCGCCTTCTTCAGCTGCCAGTCGTATATCTGTGCAAGGAAGTCGGTCTGATCCTTCACGGGGTCGGGACTTGTGGTGAGCCACTTTCTGCCCTGCTCGTCAATCTCGGTCTGCGCATAGTGACCCGTAGCGATGAGGTCGTACTCGTGTCCACGCTTCTCGTGGAACGCTCCGAACTTGATGAGTCGGTTGCACATCACGTCAGGGTTCGGCGTGAAGCCCGCACGCACCTTGTCCATCGTGTAGCGCGTCACCTGATCCCAATACTCGCGGTGGCAGTCAACCACCTCCAGTTTGCATCCGAAGCGTCGCGCCACGGCAGTAGCCATTTCGAGGTCTTCCTCCGAAGTGCAGTCCCATTCCTCCTGCTCCTCAGGACCGATCTTTATATAGAAGCAGTCGGGGTGAAGCCCGCGCTGCGCCAGTTCGTACACCACAACAGAACTGTCCACGCCGCCCGAGAGCAGCACGGCAATCCGCTTATCGTTTAACTCCATATTTGAATATGTTTCGTTCATACTTGCAAAATTACACGAAATAAATGGAATCTCCAACACTCAACCTGTCCTGTTTTTCATTAAAATTCTTCGATTTTGGTAAATATTCCTTATTTATAACAAACCTCGCTTTGCACATTAAAATTAAACATATAACTTTGCAACTAAGTTTAAACTAATTAATTAATTGATATATCAAAAAATTATGGAAAACAAGAAGAAGCTCATTGCTGGGATAGTAGGGGGTATTGTAGGCCTCGCACTCATTGGTGCCGTTGCTTATCTCTACGTTAATCTGGACAACCAACGCCGCGAGAACAAGGCGATGCAGGAACTCGCCGAACTCGACAAGAAGGAAATGGAGAACGAATATCAGCAGTTTGCCAATCAGTATAGCGAGATGCGCATGCAGATTAGCAACGACTCCATCGTGGCACAGCTCACAGCAGAGCAGGAGAAGACAGAGCGTTTGCTCAAGGAGTTGAAGGAGACAAAGACCAGCGATGCACGCGAGATAGCTCGCCTCAAGAGAGAGCTGGCTACCGTGCGCGCCATTCTGCGCAACTATGTCATCGAGATCGACTCGCTCAACCGTCTGAACAAGAATCTTTCTGAAGAAAACTATCGCATCAAGGGACAATATAATGAGGCTACACGCCAGATTGAAGGCTTGAACACCGAGCGTGCTTCGCTCACGGAGAAGGTGGCTATCGCCGCACAGCTCGACGCTACGGGCATCTCTATGCAGCTGAAGAACAAGCGCGGCAAGTCGACCGACAAGACATCGAAGTGCAAGACCGTGCAGGTGAACTTCTCTATCGCAAAGAACGTGACAGCCGCCAACGGCACCAAGACTTTCTACGTGCGCATCTCTACACCTACGGGCGGCGTGCTCGGCGGAGGCGGCTCATTCAACTATCAGAACCGCCATCTCGAGGCTACGATGAAGAAGACCATAGAATACGATGGTCAGGAGAAAGCGCTGAGCCTCTACTGGAATGTGTCGCAGTCGCTCATGGAGGGCACATACCAGGTGAGCATCTTTGCCGACGGCAATATGATTGGCTCACGCAGTTTCAGTTTCAAATAATAGGAGAACATAATGATTCATAGATTTTTATTAATCGCCTTAACCTGTTGTGCCGCCACAGCGCAGGCACAGCAGACGCTAAGTCTTGATAGCTGCCGAGCTATGGCCCTGCGCAACAACAAGACGCTTAGCGCCGCTCGCCTGCAGCAGGACATGGCTCACTACAAGGTGAAGGCTGCAAAGACAAAATATCTGCCGCACATTAGCGCGCTCGGCGGCTACGAGCTGACAAGCCGCGAGATATCGCTACTCAGCGACGAGCAGAAGGGAGCACTCTCGTCGGCAGGAACTCACGCCACGGGAGCGCTGCAAAGCGACATCACTTCGGCTCTCACTGGACTGGCGCAGCAGGGAGCCATCTCTCCCGAACTTGCCAACGGACTCGGCAACCTCTTCGGTCAGGTTGGGTCTAAACTCGGCAGCGTCGTTGACGGAGTTGGTCAGAAAGTGGTAGACGCTCTGCGCACCGATACCCGACAGATGTTCGCCGTGTCGGTCATGCTCACACAGCCTATCTATATGGGCGGTGGCATCATCGCCGCCAACCGCATGGCGAAGATCGGCGAAGAGATGGCTGCCAATAACATCGAAGCCACTACGCAGGCTACGCTCCACTCCATCGACCAGGCTTACTGGATGGTGGTGTCGGTGAACCATAAGAAGCAGTTGGCTGAAAGCTACCTCAACGTGGTGAAGAAGCTGGACGACGACGTGCAGAAGATGATTGCGGAGGGTGTGGCTACGCGCGCCGACGGACTGAAGGTTGCGGTGAAGGTGAACGAGGCTGAGATGTCGCTCACACAAGCCGAGAACGGACTTGCTCTCTCGAAGATGCTGCTCTGCCAGCTCTGCGGACTTCCCGTAGAGAACGACGTACAGCTTGAGGACGAGAACAGCAACGACCTCGTAGAAACTACTGCGACCGTAGAGAACGCCGACAACAGCGTGGCTATGGAGAACCGCCCCGAACTGAAGTTGCTCGACAACGCGCTCGATCTGAGCCGACAGTCGACAAAGCTCGTGCGTGCGGCGTTCCTGCCACAGGTGATGCTCACCGGCGGCTACATGGCTACCAACCCTAACCTCTACAACGGCTTCGAGCGCAAACTCTCGGGCGTATGGAACGTAGGCGTTGTGGTGCGCGTACCGCTGTGGAACTGGATGGAAGGCACTTACAAGGTGCGCGCCAGCAAGATAGCGTCAAGCATCGTTCAGCTGGAGCGCGACGAGATAAGCGAGAAGATTGAGTTGCAGGTAAGCCAATGCAAGTTCAAGGTAAAAGAGGCTAACCGCCGACTGACTCTCGCTCGTAAGAACGTGGAGAACGCAGAAGAAAACCTGCGTTGCGCCAACGTCGGCTTCAAGGAGGGCGTGCTGCAGACCACCGATGTGATGGCAGCACAGACAGCATGGCTCCAAGCTCAGTCGCAGAAGATTGACGCCGAAATCGACGTACGTCTCAGTCAAGTTAATCTTAAGAAGGCACTCGGTGTCTTGCAGTAATAACCCTACTACATTATTATATTTATTATGTCAGAACAATCACAACATAAGAATATTCTTATCACCATCGTTATCATGACGGTGGTTATTGCGGCGGTGGCTATCATCGGCACCTTGTCGCTCAAGAGCGAGCCTGAGACAATACAAGGCCAGATAGAAGTGGCTGAGTATCGTGTTTCGAGCAAGGTGCCAGGTCGTATTCTCGAACTTCGTGTGAAGGAAGGCGACTACGTCAACGTTGGCGACACTCTCGCCATTCTCGATGCGCCTGAGGTACGCGCCAAGATGACCCAGGCAGAGTCGGCAGAGAATGCTGCTGCGGCTATGGACGAAATGGCCAACAACGGAGCTCGCAAGGAGCAGGTGCGTGCGGCTTTCGCCGTGCTGCAGCAGGCTAAGGCGGGCTTGGAGATTGCAGAGAAATCATACACTCGCGTGCAGCGTCTCTTCGACGAGGGCGTAATGACAGCGCAGAAGCGCGACGAGGCTCTTGCCAACTACAAGGCGTTCGAGGCTCAGGTGAAGGCTGCGCAGAGCCAGTACGACATGGCTCTGAATGGTGCTCGCATGGAGGAGAAGAAGGCTGCGGCTGCGCAGGTGAACCGCGCAAAGGGCGCCGTGGCTGAAGTATCTTCTTACATCAACGAGACAATGCAGATTGCGCAGATGGCTGGCGAGGTGAGCGACGTCTACCCGAAGGTAGGCGAACTCGTAGGCACTGGCTCGCCAATCATGTCTATATCCATGATGAACGACATGTGGGGCACATTCAACGTGCGCGAAGACCAGCTCAACGGCATGAAGATAGGCAGCGAGATAAAGGCTTACGTGCCGGCTTACAACCGCGAGATACGCATGAAGGTCTACTACATCAAGGACCAGGGATCGTACGCCGTATGGAAGGCAACAAAGTCGAACGGACAGTACGACCTTAAGACTTTCGAGGTGAAGGCTCGTCCTATCGACAAGATCGACGGACTGCGCCCTGGCATGTCGCTGGTACTGAAGAAGTAAAAGTAGTAGTCGACTATTAAACGGTAAACTATGAAACGACTTCTGCTTATCGCCCTACGCGAATGTCGACGTATGGCATCTAATCGCATGTACTTGCTGTCGATGCTTATCTTCCCCGTGTTCGTCACGGTGTTCTTCACGTCGTTCATGCACGAAGGTCAGCCCGAAAATATGCCCGTGGGTGTGGTAGACCTCGACAACACAACCACGACGCGCAAGCTGACACGTATGCTCGACTCGTTCCAGTCGTCGGAGGTGGTGGCTCATTACCCCAGCGTGGAGGAAGCTCGCCAGGCTATGCAGCGCGGCGACATATACGGCTTTCTCTACTTTCCGAAGGAGACGACGGCAAAGCTGCTGGCTTCGCGCCAACCGCACGTGTCCTACTACTACAGCTATGCCACACTGACATCGGGTGCGCTGGTGTTCAAGGATCTCAAGACGGTGTCAACGCTCGGTTCGGCAGGCGTAGCAAAGTCGGTGATGTCTGCCAAAGGCTACACCGACGACCAGATAATGGCATTCTTGCAGCCTATCTCTATCGACCTGCACACCGTGGGCAACCCGTGGGTGAACTATAACATATATCTCTCGACGATGCTCGTGCCTACGTGTCTGCTGCTGCTGATTTTCCTCATCACGGCATACGCTATGGGTATGGAACTGAAGGAGAACACCGCTCGCCAACTTGTAGCTGCGGCTGGCGGCAATCCGTTCATCGCCGTCGTCGGCAAGATGCTTCCGCACATAGCCGTATGGCTCTTGGTGATGGGCGCATACATGGTCTACACCTTCGGCGTGCTCCACTTCCCCCACCCGGGCGGTTGGGGCGTCATCGTGTTGCTCGCTGTGCTCAGCGTGCTCGCTTCCGTGGGCTTCGGCGTGTTCATGTTCGGACTGCTGCCTGCGCTGCGCATGTCGATGAGCCTCTGTTCGCTATGGGGCGTGCTCAGCTTCTCAATGGTAGGCACGGCGTTCCCCGTGCTGGCTATGGACGCTCCGCTGCAGGTTCTGGCTAACATATTCCCCATGCGCCACGTCTTCCTTATCTACGAGACGTGCATCTTAGCCGACAATCCGCTCTCTGACGTAGCGCTCAACATCGCAGCTCTCGTTCTGTTCGCAGCGGCGCCGGTATTCGTAGTTCTGCGCATCAACCGAGCTTACAAGGAATATGTATATATGGAGTAAGAAACCAGCTTCTCGCTTTTAAGAATACTCAAATGATAATACAAAAGATACATACATTTTGGGAAGATACCGCGAAGGTGTGGCTCCACGAACTGCTTGAGATGTTCCGCGACGAGGGTGCATTGCTATTCGTCATTCTCCTGCCACTCGCCTATCCGCTTCTCTACTCGTGGATATACAACAACGAGGTGGTAAGAGAGGTGCCCGTGGCGGTTGTCGACTGCTCCAACTCGGCTACAAGTCGCGAGTTTGTGCGCCATATAGACGCGTCGCCCGACGTTATGGTGGCAGAACGCTGCACATCTCTTGAGGAAGCCTCGCGTCTTGTGGGCAAGCACAAGGTGTACGGCGTGGTTTATCTGCCCTCCGACTTCGACACACGTCTCAACCGCATGGAGCAGGCGCATGTGAGCGTCTACTGCAACATGGGTCTGATGCTGACGTATAAGGCTATATTCCAGACTTGCACGGCTGTGGCTGCCGACATGAACTCGGGCATACAGATACGTTTGTCGGGCAACAAGACGAACCGTGAAGACGAACTGACGACGGCGCCGCTCAGCATCACCGATGTGCCGATGTTCAACAACACGAGCGGCTACGGCAACTTCATCCTGCCTGCCGTATTAGTGCTCATCCTGCAGCAGATTCTGCTGCTCGGCATCGGCATCACATACGGCACGAGCTACGAGAAGAACCGCTTCCTGCGCATACGACCGATGCTCGATCGCCGTTTCGGACTGGCTCGCATCATGGTCGGACGCACGATGGGTTTCTTTGTGCTCTTCCTGCTCATTGCGGCTTGGGTGATACTCGGTGTGCCACGCTTATTCCACTTCGTGCAGCTCATCCACTTCACCGACTTCCTGCTGTTCACCATCCCCTACCTCTTGGCGTGCATCTTCTTCGCCATTACATTCTCGTTCTTCGTGCGTCAGCGCGAAAACGTAATGCTCCTCGTGGTGTTCACTTCGGTGCCGTTCCTCTTCCTTTCGGGCATATCATGGCCTAAGAGCAACGTACCGGAATTTTGGCAGTACGTATCGTGGTTAGCTCCTTCGTCGTTCGGCATCCAGGGCTTCGTGAAGCTCAACACGCTGGGCGCCACGTTCAGCGACATCCTGCCCGAGATAAAGGGCTTGTGGGCGCAGACCGTAGTATACGGCGCGCTGGCAAGTCTTGTGACCTACTGGCAGGTGAAGGGCAGCAAGCCAGAAACAGAAGATGGAACAGCTGAAACAAAGGAACAAGCAGCGCTTGAAAATCAGAAATAAACAGCTCTCAAATAAGAGCCGCTCTATACATACGCATAAAAAACAGCATTAATGTCAAGGCATTGATGCTGTTTTTTTGTATATAAACCTGCAATAAGTTTACCCACCGCAGGCTACTATCCGATTACCGCGAAGCAAAAACAACATTACCACGCAACGGTAACAATATTATATGTGCGTGGTAATGCCATTACACGAAATGTGTAACGGATATAGAACTTAGACATTCTACTGATATTCTTTACATTCTCAATGTCAACTCTCTACATTCTCTCTTTATCTTCCTCGTTAGAATACGTCTTATCGTGTCGACTCGTGCGTTTTGTTCCTGCCGAGAAGCTATACGTAAGACTAACGAATAACTTGCGCGAAAGGAAATGAAAGTCGGAATGGTGCTCAAAATTGCCATTTCTGAATATCTGACGGTTCTTTCCGCGACTGTTCAGCAGGTCCTTTACGCCGAAATTCACATTCAGCCGATCCTTGAAACAATTGTAGTCGCCCTCAACGTCGACACCAACGTAATCGGTTTTCTGAATGAGATAGAGCTGCTTGTAATGTCTCACATAGCGTACGTTTGCCATCGCCGTGAATTGCTTGGAAAGTCGGAACCGGTTGAAGCTGGAGAGCACTACGCCGAAGTCGTTGACACGCTTCGCACTATTCTCGTACCAACTCTCGGTCAACTCCACATTGTTTCTGCAGTTCCAAACACCCCACGTGAACGGAATGCCCATGTACAGCACCAGTCGCTTCGTCGTACCGTCGTTCTTCAACGTATAGCGTGTCTGCCGCTCGCCTATCTGCTCATACATCTCATTGATTTTTCTGTCTATGAAGAGTGCGGAAAGAGAGAAGACATAGCGCGATTTCAGAACGAACTGCAAGGCTGCATTGTACAGCAACTCGCCTCTCAGATTGGGGTTGCCCTCCTTGTATGATGTTTCGGAGAGATGGAACACAAACGGATTCACCATCTGGTAGGACGGGCGGTTGATAGACTGCGTGTAGCTTAGCGACAAGGCATTTCCCTCGCCCACATCTCTCCGCACGAAGAACGACGGAAAGAGCGTATTGTCGGTGCGCTTGTTGCGCAACTTGTCTTTCACTCTTTGGCAGGTCTCCCACTCGGTATATTCATCGCGCACGCCCATCTGCACTTCCCACGGGCGTGCGGTGTAGCGATACATTCCGTAGACAGCGTACCGACGTTCAAAGTATTTAAAGTCGTCGCGCTGGTCAATGTCTTCTGACAACACGCCACCTAAAGTGGTGTTTCCGAGGTGCATCCTGCTATTGTAACCGATGTCTGCATAGACATACTTGGCGCCGATGGTTAACTGATGGCGCTTTAGAATCTTCGCAAAATCGACCTGTGCGCTGTAAATGTCAATGCATTCGTACGAGGGTTGCGACTTCGAAATAATACTGTCCGCACCTCCGCTTAAGTTATAGTTGTTCTCGTATTTGTATATATCACGCTCACGTTTACCAGCATAATCAGCAACAATGTTCAGTCTGCTGCCCAACGTGTCTGTCTTCCATTCATAGTTGAGTGTGACGTTATTGTTGTTGTCTCGCAATGTGTACGGAGCGAAACTTCTGATGTTCGCAGTATGTGCGCTACGGTCGGCAACCGTAGAATTAACCCGACAGTCGTTGGAATAGTCCTTCGAATAGCTGCCCGACCACTCTGCGCCTAAATACTGTTGGGGAGAAATGTTGAGGTCGAAGCCCAACTTCGGCATATAGTAATGACCTTTGTCCGTGCTTTCCGACATACTCTCAACAGTTGCATCGCGTCCGTAGTCGTTCTCTGCGGTCTTGGTTCTACTCTCCGATCGCCCAAAAACCATGTTACCATAAATGGCGAGCTTGCCCCACGAATATGTAAGACCAACAAAGTCGGAGAACGAGTTTCGACTTTTGCGCTCGTATTCGCTGCCAACATACCCCGAAAGTCCGTACTCGTGCTTCTTCTGCCTATTGATAACAAGAATCGCCGTAGTGCCTTCCGCATCATACTCTGCTGTGGCTTGAGGCAGAATCTCCAGACTCTTGATGTCATTGCCGCGCAAAGAGGAGAGGTATCTCTTGAGTTGCGCCCCGCCCAGCTTCACCGCTCTGCCGTTTTCGTATATCTTTACGCCGTTGCCAAAGATACTAATGCCTCCTTCACCATCGTAATCGACATCAGGAATAAGGCTCAAGATGTTGGAAAGCGAGCGCGACTTGAGCAGTTTGCTATGCTCCACACTCACAATCATTCGGTCTGCCTTACGCTGAACCATCGGTCTTTCTGCAACAACGGTTACGTCAGAAAGCTTTATGGTGTCTTGCATAGAGGTATGCTTGCCTTGTGCAAAGCCCGACTGTGAGCATTGCAAAAAGAAAAAAGGAAGTATGTACAAATACTTTTTCATAGGCTTTCCGAACATTTTACGTTTATCTGCACAACAATAATAATAATCTGTTGAGGAATTGCTGCTTTTCGCTTGCAAAAATAGTTTTTTTTTATTTACCTCACAAACGTTTGTTCAGAAAAAAAATCGAAAAAAGGGTTACTGCAATAAGATTGGCTGGAAGATAAAAATAAAAAGCTGGAAGATAGGCTGGCAGATAAGCCGTTCAAAAGAAAATCTTCCAGCCTTTAAAAGCCTTATAGTTAGAGAATTGCGAAGAAACTGGAAGATATGGAGGATTTTTTCAGCTATCTAAAAGGGGGTGCAGCGGTCTCCGCTGCACCAACCAAGCTGCTTAATACATTCTACTTGATTGGTGCACTTCTTGCTCTGGCAAACGGCAAAGCCGAGCGGAGACAAGTGCACCCCCTTGTGAGTAAATGTTATAACTTGGTTGGTGCACTTGAGACAAGTGCACCCCCTTGTGGGTGAATGTTACAAATTGGTTGGTGCACTTCTTGCTCTGGCAAGCGGCAAAGCCGAGCGGAGACAAGTGCACCACCCCTTATGTTATCTGAAGTTATTCGGCTGCTGACGGTTGCCTGCAGCGTCGTTAGTGTCGCTAACATCCCACCAGAGGCGTGTGCCCTGAGTGTTTGCAGTCTTCAGTTCGGGATGCTCCTGGAAGAACTTGTTCTGCGACTCGTTGTTCGGATATTGCAGACGCTTTATCAGTTTGCCGTTAGGCACATCGCCACCCGAGAAGTTGCTCAACTGAGTGCGCAGAGCCGGATAGTCGGTGCGACGGAAGTCAGCCCAACCCTCGTTGCCATTCGGGAACACAGCCATCCACTTCTGAGTGATGATAGCCTCGAGGATGCGCTCGCGGTCGCCACTCTCGAATGTGCCGTCGTTGAGAGCCTTGATGCCGTTGATATACTTGTCGGCATCCTCCGCAGCGATGTGATAGTAGTCCATCGACGCCTTAACGCCAGCACGGAAATACTGCTTAGCACCCATTGTGAGGTCGGCACCTGCCCAACCGCGCAACGCAGCCTCAGCCTTGAGGAAGAGCGACTCAGCATAGCCGAGCCATACCGTCGGACGAGAGTAGTTGAACCAGTGATCGTCGGGCAGATCCTTTGAAGCACCATCCTTAACGGTGCGTGTAAGGCTGTACTTCAGCGGATCCATAGAAATCTGCGGAGCCTGGGCACCACGCTCACAACCAACGAAGTCGTTGCGCAAAGCATCCTTACCTTCTGCCAATGTAGAAGATGTCATATTGTTACGATACCAGCAAACGAGGCAGCGTGGGTCGATCTGCTTTGTAATCTCCTCCTTACGGCCCTTCTTTATGATATAGTCCTTGCCGCCGTCAGAAAGATTGCGGTAGAAGTCCTCCATATCCTTCGACAGAACGCTCTCGCCACCGTATGCTACAGAGCACATAGCCAAGCCGTTCTCGTCGCCGCCGGAATCCTCGCCGCCCATCTCAACCGGAGCATGGCGTGGCACGGTCTGCATGTTGTCGGCGTTGGAAGTCATCAGTCCGTACTTGTTGTTGAGTGCAGCCTCAGCCTCCTTCTTTGCACGCTCAGGAGCCACATTGCTTATACGCAGAGCCATGCGCAGACGCAGCGTGTTGGCAAATCGCAACCATTTGTTGGCATCACCGAAGTAGCAGATGTCGTCCTTGTCAATCTTGTACTGCGAAGCATCGTCGGGTTTGATGCTATCTACAGCCTGCTCAAGCATGAGGAACATCGCGTCGTACACCTCCTCCTGAGTGTTGTATGCAACGTTGTTAGTCTCCGGCACCTTAGCCTGCACGTACTCCGTGAACGGCATATCGCCGTAGGTATCGGTGTTGGCAAGAGCGAGGAACGCATAGTAGATACGCGTGATGTAGAACATGTTGCGATACTTCTCCGGAGTATCATTGAACTTGTATGCACGCACGAGGTCGCGATACTCCGATGAGCGGTCGTTGTAGAAGAAGCTCCAACGCAGCGCCGACCATCCGTCGGTGTAGTTGTAGTCGGGCGCCTTGCCAGCATGCTTCGGCTGGTTGTTAGCCACGTAGCCGGCATAGATATCGTGCGAGAGGTTGGTTGTGCGCTGATAGTCGTTGTAGTAGCCCTCGTAGAGGAACTTGCGGAACTTAGCCGGAGCATCTGCCAGCTGCTTCTTGTACGCAGCAGAGTCCTCTTTGCTCACACGATAGTTGAGGTTGATATTTGCATATTTTGAGTCGGTAGGCTCCTCGGGCGTAATCTCTCCGCCCTTGTCCGTATCCTCCACTCCGTACGGGTCGCGGTTCATTTCATCAAGGTCATAGCACGAACCGAGTGTCAGCAGCGTTGTAGCTGCAATCAGACCAGTATATAATATATTGCGTTTCATTTTGTTGTTTTAAATTTAGAATCCTACGTTAACAGAGAAACCGAATGTGCGTGTGTAAGGCACAGCCATATAGTCGATAGCCTGCGAGAACATCGTTGTGTCGTAGCCGCCGTCGGGGTTGCCCGGTGTGTGCTTCATGAGGAAGCAGAGGTTGCGAGCCACGAACGAGAGCTTAAGCTGTGTGAGCGGAGTGCGGCGCAGCATCTTCTGCGGGAAGCTGTAGCCGAGAGAAAGTTCCTTCAGCTTGATGTACGAAGCATCGTGAACGAACTCCTCTGCATAACCCTTCTGCGAGCTGTACAGACCGATTGTAGAATAATACTTCTGTGCGCTCACCTCCTGTGTGTTCACGCTGCCGTCAGCCTTCACGCCTGGTACTACCATATACCAGTCCTGCACACCGTTAACGGTCTTGTACTCGCCACGATATGCTGTGCGTTCAGATGTACCTACAGATGTAGCCATACCCTCTGATACAGAAACGATGTCGCCACCGAACTTCATGTCGAACATTGCAGTGAGCGAGATGCCTTTGTATGTGAAAGTCGGAGTGATAGACATAAGCAGGTCGGGCTGTATGTTGCCAATAGGATGGTCGAGAAGATACTGCTCGAGGTTACCGTTGCCGGTAGCAGCCATTGGCAGACCGTCGGCACCGATGATTACACGGCCCTGAGCGTCGCGCTGCATGAGGTTGTTGGCGAAGATGTCGCCGAGTTTGCCACCCTTCACAGCACCCACCTTCACCGGCATGTTCGAGTCGCCTGCGAAGTAAACGCGGTTCACGCCGTCAGCCAGTTCCTTCACTGTAGAGCTGTTGTGAGCGAGGTTGGCGGTGATGTCGAACTGGAAGTCGCGTGTCTTCACCGGCGTACCATAGAGCATGAACTCGACACCGGTATTGTTGATCTTGCCGGCGTTCACCCACTGCTGTGTCCAAGGCGACGAAGCGTCTACGAGCATAGCCTGGTTCTTGGTCGTATTATAATAATAGGTGAAGTCGAAGCCGAGACGGTTGTCGAGGAACTTCATGTCCACACCCACCTCATACGAGGTTTTAATCTCAGGCTTCAGGTTGGCGTTGAGCTTGATGGTGTTGTTGATAGGCTTGCGGTTGCCCATCTCGAACTGATACTTGCGCACGTTGTAGAGGTTATACGGAGCGGGATCCTTACCTACCTGCGCAGCCGACACGCGCAGCTTTGCGAACGTAATCCACGACGGCAGCTTATGGTCGATAGAGCGCATGAAGTCGGAGAATACCCAGCTGAGCGATGCCGACGGATAGAAGAACGAGTTGTTCTTCTTAGGCAGCGTTGACGACCAGTCGTTGCGTGCTGTGATGTCGAGCGAGAGCCACTCGTCGTAAGCCAGCTGAGCCGAAGCGAACGCCGAGTACATAGCTCGGCTGTGTCCGTCGTCGAGAGCCGATGTGAGCTTGTTGCCGGTGTTGAATATCCAGTTGTCCTTTTCGAGCATGTTCTGCACAGAAGCCGAGAGCTGCTCGAACTTCAGATACATAATGTTAGCGCCGGCAGTGTAGCCCAGACGCCACTTCTTTGCGAGCTGGTTGTCGCCCATAAGGAGGAACTGTATGTTCTGCTCGAAGTGGTTCTCCTCAGCGCGTGTCATGCCGTCGTTGACGAGCTTGCCCTGCCATCCGGTGCCGTCGGTAGAGATAGCGCCGTCGCCAAGAGAAAGGTCGGAGGTCTGAAGACGTGTGCGATAGTAGTCGAACGAATACTTTGCGTTGAACTTCAGCCAGTCGGTGAGGTTCACGTTAGCCGAGTAGTAGCCGAAGGCGCGCCAGCGTTCGTCGCTGTTCTTGAAGCGATGGCGAGCGTAGTAAGGGTTAGAACAGTGCTGGTCAGGACCGAACCAGTTCTGGTGCAGCTTATTGGGCGATGTATAGTTCTGCTCAAGGTCGCGCAGCGAGACGTTGCCCGGCATGAGCAGCAGCTGAGCCACCTCGCCGTTAAGACCAGTGTACGGACGATTCTCTGCCTTAGTGTTAGACACAGAAATCTTACCGTCGAGCGAGAGCCACTCGTTGATGGTAGCTCCGGCGTTGAGGTCTACGTTTATCTTGTTGAGCGACTCGTTCTTGAACAAGCCGTCGTTGCCGTTATAGCCTACAGAGAGGCGGAAGTGCGACTTCTCTGACGATGTGCCTACAGCCACGGTGTGTGCCTGCGAGAAGCCGGTGCGGAAGTAGTCCTTCAGACGGTCGCCGGTGTACGAGTAAGGAGCCTTCTCGCCGAGCCAGTTGGTCTGCATCGATCCGTCGAAACGCGGACCGAACGCCAGTTCGCCCGTCATGGTTGTCTTGTTGCCATTCTCGTCCTCGTTGAAGAGGAACTGGCCCTGGGAACCCTGACCATAGAGCTTCTGCATCTTCAGTGTCTCTGCAGCCTGGCTCCATGTGAAGTTGCCGCTATACGATACGCCAAAGCCCTGCTTGTGCGATCCGCGCTTTGTTGTAACGAGGATTACGCCGTTGCCGGCACGCGAACCGTAGAGCGCTGCCGCGTTCGGACCCTTAAGAACAGAGATCGACTCGATATCCTCGGGGTTGATGTCGAATGATGTGCCGCCGCGGTCGTAGCCGCCGTATGTAGAAGCCGAAGAAGTCTGGTCGTCGGTGAACGGTACACCGTCAACAATCCAGAGCGGCTGGTTGTTGTCTGTTAATGAAGAGTTGCCACGTATGGTTATCTTTGTCGAACCGCCCAAGCCGGTGCTTGCGGTGTTCATCTGCAAGCCAGCCACCTTGCCGTCCAATGCACCCACTACAGACGGGTCGCCGGTTACGTTGAGCTTGTCTGCCTTCACCTCCTGCACCGAGTAGCCGAGCATTTTCTTCTCGCGCTTGATGCCGAGCGCCGTTACGACCACCTCGTCAATCGACTGCTGGTCGAGCAGCATCGTAACGTTCAAGTTGGCAGCGCCGTTCACCACTTTGTCCTTGTAGCCCATGTACGAGATGCGGAGCATAGCGGTAGCCGGAGCCTTAGAAAGATTGATAGAGAAATTGCCGTCGATGTCGGTAACAGTCTTCACGTTAGTGCCTTCGACCGCTACAGTTGCGCCAATAAGCGGTTCGCCGGTCTCGTCAGCCACATGTCCCTTCACGCTGTGTGTCTTGTCGGTCTGCACAACAGAAGCCGGGGCCTGATTGTTAAAAGGAGAGTTCTGCGAAAGCGCCGACGACTGCGTAGCCGAGGCGAACGCCCACTGCAATGGTGCTGCGGCAACGACAAGTGTCATTGCCCTTTTCGACCACTGCGGTCAGAATGATAGTTTTGTATTCATTTTATTATAGATTGGTTTTTATCGTTAGAGAGTCTGCATCGCATAACATAATGCAGCAATGTTAGTTGTGCAAAGTTACTGCAAAAAAATGAAACACTACTAAAAATATATTTATTTTTATTGCTGAGATGCAGCGTAACTTATTTAAAGTTACTGCAAAAGCCCAATTGAGCTTATACAAACAACCGTAGCGGAGGTCTCCGGCCTCCGCAGCACCAAGTTTGGATTATATTTATTGGTTGCTGCGGAGGCCGGAGACCTCCGCTACGGATAATAATTACGGATAATAACAATGTCACTTTCTGTCCATCACACGCCACACGTATGCGATATACGCAAAGACGAACGGCACGAGGAGCGACACGTAGAACATAGTGCGCAGAGTGAACTCGCTGCTGCAGCTATTGCTGATGGTGAGCGAGCTTTGCAGGTCGGCGTTAGAGGGATAATAGGCTGTGCCACCGAGACCCGCTACGAGCAGGAGCGAGAGCACTACCAGCACCACGCCGATGCCTGCCGGCCAGATGCCTTTAATGTACGAGTTGCTGAAAACCGTGCGCCCTACTCCATACAGCAGTAGCACAACGCCGACGAGCGTGAGCACGGCGAGCAGCGGCATGGCGAGATAGTTGTGCAGGTACTTCATCGGCTCCATGAACACAACGCCATGCGCATCCACGGCGTAACCGTCTTTCAGCAGAAGGCGCACGAAGAACGCGAGGAAGAACACGAGGAACGGCACGGTGCAGCCTACGAGACGCACACTGGCACGCGAACGGATGTCCTCATCGTCCACATTATTAATAATATAGAGCGCACCGAGCATTTGTGCGAGGAACATCACGGCGAGTCCGAACACGAGGTTCCACGGGTCGAGCAGAGCGTCGAGTCCTGCCGAAGCGTTAGCCCAACGGCTTATCACGGGCGACCCTATCTCCGTAAGCGAAGCCTTCTCTACAAGGAAGTTCGACCCGTCGAAGAACGTAGCCACAGCACCGCCGAGCAACAGCGGACCCACTATGCCGTTCAGCACGAGGAACCAGCGATAGGTGCGCGTGCCGAGCAGATTGCCTTTTTTCAACTGGAACTCATAGCTCACGGCTTGCAGCACGAACGAGAAGAGGATAATCATCCAGAGCCAGTAGGCGCCGCCGAAACTTGTGCTGTAGAACAGCGGAAACGAGGCGAAGAAGGCTCCGCCGAAGGTGACGAGCGTAGTGAACGTTATCTCCCACTTTCTGCCGGTCGACTCAATCACCTTGCGCTGACCGTCTTCTGTTCTGCCTATACTGTGAACCATTGAGTTGGCGCCCTGCACGAACAGCAGGAACACGAGCAACGCCCCGAGCAGCGAGACGATGAACCACCAATATTGTTGCAAAAATTCGTATGTCATAAGATTGTTTTCTTTAAATGTGTTGAACATTCGGGTTGTCGGTCTCAGTGTTTTACTGTTGCTTCTCGGCGTTATAGTTGCGTATTACGCGGCACATGATGCTCACTTCTGCCACCAGCAGCACCGTGAAGAGCACGAGGAAGAGGAAGAACGTGAAGGCTACGCTGCCCGACTTCAGGTCGGAAACGGCTGCCACCGTAGGCAGCATGTCCTGAATAGCCCAAGGCTGTCTGCCCAGCTCGGCTACTATCCATCCGGCTTCGCTCGCCAGGTATGTGAGCGGTAGCATCACAAGCGCCGCAACATACAGCCAGCGATACTTCGCGGTGATGTCCTTGCGCCATGCTACGTGTCCGATGACGAGGAAGAAGAGCATCAGCAGCGTGCCCACGCCCACCATCACGCGGAATGCGTAAAAGTTGACGGGGATATACGGCACCAGTTCGGCACGATCCTTTATGTAGCCGTAGCCGAAGTAAGGCATGTCGAGCTTCAACTGCTCTGCGAGTTCGGGCAGGCGCTTGTCGTTAGCGTCGGCAGCCTTCAGCTTGCGATACTCGGCAAGCGTAGAGATGGCTCTGCGTCCGCGCTCCATCTTCTCCTCAGCCGAGAGTTCGCGCGTGCCGTCGGCACGTGTGTAGCCGTTGAGCAGGTCGTTCACGCCCGGCACGAAGCCGTCTGCATTATGCGTAGCGAGCATAGAGAGTCCGTTAGGTATGGCTATGCGCAGCGGAGCCTCCCCACCCTTGGCATAGTCGGGCTGTTGGAACGGATTGACAGCTGCAACGGCTGTGAGCGCTACGCCTTCGCCTCCGTCGTACAGAGCCTCCATAGCGGCGAGTTTCATAGGCTGCGTCTCAGCCACCTTCACAGCCGAGAAGTCGCCCGTAGCCATAGTGAGCACCGAAGCCACGATGCCCACGATGCTTGCTATCTTTATGCTCTGGCGCGCCATCTCCTGCTCGCGGCGCTTCAGCAGATACCAGCCGCTCACGGCACACACGAACACGGCACCTATCACCCATGTAGAGGTGACGGTGTGGAAAAACTTGTCGACGGCGAAGGGCGAGAGCGCCACATCCATGAAGCTCGTCATCTCGTTGCGCACGGTGTCGGGGTTGAACTCGCAGCCCACTGGGTACTGCATCCATGCGTTAGCCACGAGAATCCACCAAGCGGAGATGGTTGCGCCGAGTCCGGTGAGCCACGTCGACGCCAAGTGGAATCCGCGCGACACCTTCTGCCAGCCGAAGTACATGACGGCTACGAAGGTGCTCTCCATGAAGAACGCCACGATGCCCTCGATGGCGAGCGGCGCTCCGAAGATGTCGCCCACGAACCACGAGTAGTTGCTCCAGTTGGTGCCAAACTCAAACTCGAGTATGATGCCCGTAGCTACGCCCATGGCGAAGTTGACGCCGAAGAGTCGCTGCCAGAAGATGGCTGTATCCTTCCAGAATTGTTTACCCGTGCGATAGTAGCACGTTTCCATGATGCCCATGATGAGGGCAAGACCAAGCGTGAGCGGCACAAAAAGCCAATGGTAGATGGCTGTGAGTGCGAACTGAGCACGCGACCAGTCGATAAGTGTGGGGTCGATTGTCAAGAGATGTGTCATTGTTTTTTGATTGTATTTTTTATTAATTGTTATTGATTCGGTTTATCAAACGTATTCTTTTGTCATGATGCGGCGGACGGAATCTGATTGGACGGCGTTCGGAATCCGATCGGACGGCGTTCGGAATCCGATCGGGCGGCGGACGGAATCCGATCGGACGGCGGACGCCACACACTACTTCTGCCGAACTTCTATACGCCTATTGCTCAACGCGCCCGCCCGTTAGTTCGCCGGCTACATACGAAGCCTTGTCGCCGGCGGCTTTCTGCTCAAGCACATCGGGGAAGAAAAACAGCTTGAGCACGAAGAACATCACAAAGAGTTTTATGAGGATAACGGTCCACAAAACTTTTCCTATTGTCATGCTACGGAATCCGTCAACGTAAAGGCGGAATGTCTTATATAACAGATTGTTCTTGCTCATATTATAGCGGTCTTTTAGCGGTTGTAATAATTTCACTTTAATAATTTGTTTGCAAATATATATCATTAAAACCAACTTCACAACTTTTTACAGAATTAATTTCTTTGCAACACGAAAAAAACAGCCAATCACATTAAAACTTTGTGCTGCGGTGGGTGTTTATACGCTTATACATATATTAATTATATGCTTGTTGCAATTATGCAACATACATTATTATAAATATTCAACTTTTATGACTAACTTTGCAAAAATTATCTAAAAATTACATGTTTTTAGGTCTAGACTGAAATGAGATTACAACCGGCAGCGATGCCGCATATAATTACAAAACACTAAGAACAATTTGAAAACACCGAAACTCAATATAAAGAGGCCTGACTTCAAGTTAAGGAGGCCGAAGCGAAGCGACCTGACCCGACTCATAAGCATCGACCATCTCTGCATCACGCTGCTTGTGCTATTCATGGGTTGGTTGCTCGCTTTCGCGTCTATAAACCTCACGGTAGTGAACCCCGTAAAGAAGGCTTTCAGCGACTTCTCTATGACTGACGTGTTCTACGAGATACAGAACAGCAGCGGCGTGAAGGAGATAAACAACGACATCGTGCTGGTGGATATGACCGAACTGTACGACAGACGCAAGATTGCCGACTGCATGACAAACATAAACAAATGCAACCCGAAGGTGCTCGTCGTCGACCTTATCTTCGAGCGCCCGAGCTACGACGAGGGCGAGAACGAATATCTCATCAATGCCGTATCGAGTCTCGACAACGCTATGTTCTCGTGCAAGCTCACCGACTACGACTACATCAACGACCGTTTCAGAAAAGTGCGACGCTCGTTCTTCAGCTATGAAGGCGACGGCATAACATGGGCTTTCAGCAATGTGATATCGGGCGAAGGCTACGGCTGCATAAGAAAATACTCGCAGAACGAACACATCAACAACAACGTGATTTACTCACTGCCATACATGGCGGTATGCAAATACACAAACACTAAACCGGAGGAGGCGACTCCGAAACAGCGCAACATCGAATACAGCCACACCGACTTTGTGGTGATTCCGCACAACGATGTGCTTAAATACAAAAACTTGATAAAGAACAAGATAGTTATTCTCGGTACTATCAACGAGGAGGCTGACACGCATATCACGCCGCTGGGCAAGATGCCGGGCATGAAGATTCAGGCGTTTGCCATGCTCTCGTCGATGTCGCACCACAAGGTGTTCGTGCTGAACGACTTCTTCTGCATTCTGCTCACCATCGTGCTCTGCTATATGTCGTCGGCTGTGGGATCGCACCTCACACAGAAGCATAAGTATTACTATCTGTACTGGATAAAGTTCTACTACTTCCTGCTTACTGCGTTCCTGGTGTGGATCAGTTTCCTGCTCTTCTCGAAATACAACTTCTACATCAGTCTGCTATTCCCGCTCATCGGACTGGCTCTTGTAGAGACGGCGCGTCTGCAGTACAAATGGATTGTGATGATGCTGTCGAGACACACTAAACTGAAATTCATCAAAAAGTCAATATACTATGTGGAGAAATAAAAAACTAACAAGACTGACAATACTTCCGGCAATGCTACTCGCAGCTATGACTTCACTGGCTGCGCCGAACGAAGAGCGAGGCAAGTTGCTGCTGCATAAGGGCGACTCGCTTTATCGCCAGGGCAACTTCGAGGAGGCGGCTATCGCTTATCTCATTTCGGCTAATGAGGGCAATGCCGAGGCGCAGTTCGACATCGCCTACGCTTATTTCAACGGTGAAGGCATCGAGCGCGACTATGCTTCTGCGGCTATGTGGTTCAAGCGTTCGGCAAGACAGAACTATGCAAAGGCGCAATATAACCTGGCTTATTGCTATATGAATGGTCGCGGCGTGCCACGCGACTACGACAAGGCGTTCGACTTGCTCCACCAGTCTGCTAACAACAACTATAAGAGAGCGCAGCTGACGCTCGCCGACTGTTATGCCAACGGCATTCTTGTGGAACAGAACGAGAAGGAAAGCCAGAAGTGGATGGCTATGGCTGCGAACTTGCAGCCCGAACAGCCCAAAACAGAGCCGGCGGCTCCTACAGCACCAGCTACAGCTCCTACAACTCCATCAAATAGCTCACCTAGCGCACTTAGTACACCAAGCTCCCCCAGCACACCTAGCACCCCTAGCACCCCTAGCACCCCCACTCCAGAACCAATCGTTCAGGCTCCTGCAAACAAAACTACAGAAAAGCCAAACACAAAAAAAGAGACGCTGGACGGCGACTTCGATATCGAGGTTGATATCCCTGGAATGAACAGTACGCCGCAACCGACAGCACCCGTTGTCGTTGCGCAGCCAGACGCACCGCAACCAACAACAGAGCAACCCGCCGCGCCGAAGCCTACAGAAGAACAGCCGAAGCCTCGTATAATAAAGGGACCGGCACAGATTCTGGCTGAAAAGGAAGCAACTCCGGCTGCACAGCCTACACTTGCGGCGGCTAACTCGGCTCCGGTACTTAAGATTCTATACCCAGAGGACCAGTCGATGTTCCATACCGACCAGATAAAACTGAAGTATCAGCTGATTGCTGGCAACTGCGCAGACAGCACACGCATCGTAGTAATGGTGGACGGACAGCGACAACCTACGACAAGAGCTGTGAGAGCTGCTAACACTATCGACGTAGACCTGCCACGCCACGACTGCACCGTGATGATGTACGCTCAGAACAAAAACGGAAACAGCGAGCCGGCTACGATACGCCTTATCCGAGAGGCTACGTCAATGGAACTGCCGAAACTCTTCGTTGTGGCTATCGGCGTGGGCGACTATAACGACCCGAAACTGCCTAAACTGAGATTCACATGCAAGGACGCGAAGGACTTCTCTAAGGCTATCACATCAAAGAAGGGTCTGCCCTATGAGGATGTGCAGGTGAAGATTCTCTGCGACAACGAGGCTACACGAGCTGACATATTCGAGGCTATGGAATGGCTGAAGCAAGAATCGTCGCCTAACGACGTCTGCATATTCTTCTTCGCCGGACACGGAATGCGCGACGAGAAAGACCGATTCTACTTCATGCCTTACGGATGCAACACGAACAAGTTGTATGAGTGCTTCAGCGCTTCCGACTTTAGAAACGAGGCGGAGGATATTCACGGCAAACTCATCGCCTTTGTAGACGCCTGCTATTCGGGCGCTCTCTTTGAGGGCGGCAGATCGGCTGCCACGACTCACTTCATCGAGCAGTTGAAACGCTCGAAGAACGGTATGCTGCTCTACGCCTCAAGCTCGTCGGACACAAAGTCGCGCGAGGACGAGTCGTGGGAGAACGGCGCATTCACCAAGGCGCTGGTAGAAGCTCTAAACGGAGCTGCCAAGGAGGAGCACGCAGAGGGTCTCTCTACTCAGGAACTTGAGCATTTCCTCTACAAGCAGGTGAGAAAACTCACCGACTTCAAGCAGACTCCGATATTCATTAATCCAAGTGGAATTGAGCACTTTAACATTTTCAATTATGAGAAATAAGACACTGGTGGCTCTCGCCACCTTGCTTTTCGCATTCGCTCCGATAGCAGCCAGCGCACAAAAGTACGTGGTTTACTCTGTTGTGGGCAAGGCTTACATACAAGAGGGCAAAACATTTACGCCGCTCTCTGCAAGAAAATACGTCACACCGACTACGAAACTCAAGATTTCTTCTGAGAGTGCGGTGACTATCATTGACGAGAACAAGCAGAAGATGCTGTCCTTCACACGCGAAGGAGTGAACACCGTAGGCAGTCTTGTGAGCATGTCGTCGAAGCGCACCAAGAATCTCACGAAGCAGTATATGGGCTATCTCGTGAAGCAGCTATTCAGTTCGTCTAAGAAGATGGTGCATCCCGACACCTACATGCAGGTGACCGGCACATCGTATCGTGCTGCGTCTAAAGACTCGCTCATGGCGGCTCGTCTTATTGAGATACTCAACGAAGGCACATCAGCAAAAGGTTCTGCAGAACAGCAGCTGTTCAACAGCGAGAATGCCATTGCGTCTGACTTCGACGTGAGTCTTGAACTTGTGGACGTCGAAACCGGTCTGCCGCTTGCGAACAGCGCAAAGCGCAACACGCCGTGCTACGTTCGCGTGAAGAACAACACCGAGGAGACGCTCTACGTCAACATCCTCAACATCGACAAAGACGGCAACAAGTATCTCATCCTGCCTATGGACGAAGAGGCAACGTGCTCAAACCTGCTTGTTCCGGCTAACAGCACCGTCGGTTTCAAGTCGGAGCCGTTCATAACGCCGGACATGCCGTCGCACGACGCATTCGTGCTTGTAGCAACCGAGGAGCCCGTCAACTTCAGCATCATGATGAACCCACTCACAAAGGGCGACATACAGCAAACCGATGCAAAGGTGGGCGTGGCAAGATTCAATCTTCTCACAGAATAGTTCTGCCACACATTATATTATATACATCATCAATATGTTATATATAGCATTCATTAGATTTATATATAGCATTCATTGGAATCAAGTATAACATTCATTGGAATATCAACTAAAAAAACAGACTATATGCGACACAAACTATCGGGAATCGTATTGCTTCTCACCCTTCTCGCTACGCCTTCAGCTATGCAGGCACAGAAAGACCGCTTCGACAAGAAGAACGCCGACGAGTTCGTATACGAGCAACTCTCAAAGAACACGGGAGGAGAAGACTTCTGCAAGAAACTGATACTTAACAAGCAGAACCTTGCAGACACCAACGAGGAGAGAATTAAGTTGCTGCCAGGCAAGTCGTTCCAAATCAATTCGCTGCGTTCTGACGTGTTCATCGATGCAAAAACATGGAAGCCGGTGTTCGACCATAGTTATCCTATGGAGTCGGCGGTGAACATGTTGATGAACTTGGCAGGCAACTGCAATGTTACGCTCACCCAACATCTGTACGGCAACGTGAAGAAGACGCTCACCATGCCGCTGCACTCGGTTTTCTTCGTACTGACAAACGAGATGGACACCTACTGCAACGTAACACAGATAGACAAAGACCTTATAAAGGCAGACCTTGTGATGCACAACCCCAAACAGAACATCATACATCTCTTCGTAGTGAGCATTCCGACCAGCGAACTGTTCAAGAACGGAGGCAACATAAAGGCTGAATTATACGCAAACATACCGCAGAACGACATTAAAAACATATATAGCAAAAAAAGAAAATGAAAATGATAACACAAATCAAAAGCAGACTATTTCTTTTACTATTGGTTTTAACATGTGCAGGCAGCGCGCTTGCCGATACAACATTCAAGATTACGGACGGCGTTGTTGAGTCGCAGCTGAAAGACCGTATGGAAGCCAACACAAAAGCGTTGCTCGACGCATTCAGAAAGGCTGCCGACAACGGCGAAAAGACAGTGAAACTCTCGAAAGACAACGTATCGAAAGCGGCTATCGAGGAGATTCGCGAGATATGGAAAAGCAGCGCTTTGAGCTGTCCGCCGATGAGCATACGCTGCCGCTGCTTGCAGACTAAAGACGGCTATCAGGTGCGTGGCATTCCGGTAGACATGCTTGAGGCTGACGAAGCTGACGCACGCCAGGAACTCACCGTAAACTACGACCACAGCGGACTCATCACAAGCGTGGCTATAGCTATCGAGATGAACCGCTACGAGGAACTGATGGCTGCAAAGGAGTCGGAGCTCGACTATGCAAGACGTCAGATTATAGTAGACTTCATAGAGAACTTCCGCACGGCGTACAACCGCAAGGACAATGCGATGCTCAACAGCGTGTTCAGCGACAAGGCTCTCATCATCACCGGACGCGTGGTGAGAGAGAAGCCGAACAGCGACATGACTAAAATGACGCTTGCCAACAACAAAGTGGTATACATCAAGCAGACAAAGCAGGAGTATCTGTCTAAACTCGCAATGGTGTTCAAGACCGTGAAGTTCATCAACGTGAAGTTCTCTGACATCGAAATAGTAGAACACCCGAAGTACGACAACATCTACGGCGTGACGCTGAAACAGTTGTGGAAGACCGACCGCTATCAGGACGAGGGCTATCTCTTCCTGATGGTTGACTTCCGCGATTCGGACAATCCGCTCATCCAGGTGCGCACATGGCAGCCGTACAAAGACACGGCAGGCAACATCGTGACACAGAAGAAAGACGTCTTCCACCTCGGATCGTTCAGAATAGTAAGATAAAGACTTGACTAAAAAACAAACAGACATAAAACATAAACATTTAACGTAATCATTATGAAAAGAATTATCTCACTCGCCGTGATGTGCCTCATGGCGTGCGTCGCTTTCTCACAGAACCTGCTGGAGATTACAGACATATCGCAGCCTAACGATGTGTATACCGGCGACAACGACAGAGCTGCTGTCATCTTCAAGTGCAACCAGTCGATTCCGCTCACCTTCGAATCGTCGATGGACAAGAGCGCTACGCCCTACAACACCGAGCTTGAAGGCTCTGACATGGTTTACTACATCGAGTTCCCTACCGGACAGAAGTATCGCGGACGTATGCTCACCATCACTTCGCCGGGCTATGCGCCAGCTACCGTGTTCATCGACGACTTGCAGCCGAAGCAGGTGCTCACCTATCAGGCTATCGACCCGAACAGCACAGTCGACGCTGGCTGCTACCGCGGACATCGCAACAAGGGTATGGAGGAGCTCAAAAACATGAACTATCAGGAGGCTCGCGACCAGTTTGTCGTGGCACGCGGCTGTACTGATGTCGACTCGCTTGAGAACGAGAACAACATTGCTCTGGTAGACACCATCCTCCACTACCGCGAGATTGGCGAACAGAAGTTCAAGTTGCTCGACTACTACGGAGCCAGCGAGTACTACAACCGAGTTATGGAGCTGAACCCGTACGACAACCTCGCTGCAAACCGCTACAACAACTGCCTCACGAAGTTCTTCAGCGAGTGCGATATGACCTACAAGCAGGCCGACTTCTACTACAACGAGAAGCAGTTTGACAAGGCACGCGAACTTTACGCTCTGGCTGTGAAGAACAACTGCCCAACAAAGGTGCAGGCGCAGGAGCAGATAAACCGCATCGACCAGATTAAGGTAGACAAGAAGAGCCATGCAAGAGTGTTCACATACGAGTTCTCGAAGGACACCCCTATCGGATTCTCTTACGGCAAGTACAAGAAGCATAAGGTGGGCGGATTCTTCAGCATGAGTCTCAACTCGAAGGTGTTCGAGATGATGCGCAACGACTGCCGCACTCCGGATATGCCTGAGGTGAACGTCAACTTCGGTTGGACGGTGAAGATTGTTAACCCGGTATGGATCTTCTTCGGCCCTGGCGCAACAACCAAGGTTTACTACGGCAAGTACGAGGTGACCGACGACCACGACGACATCTATCCTAACAAGAAGGGCTATCCTAACGACCCGGACGGCGTGTTGAAGCCGAAGGATGACGAGAAGGAGAACAAGAAGATTCAGGAATACACCAAGGACGACCAGAAAGCGAACCTTGCATGGGCTATCTCGCCGGTTATCGGTGTCTGCGCCAAGTATTCTTACTTCGCACTCCGCCTCACCTATCAGTATCGCTTCGCTATGGACTCTCATCTGAAGGACTTCATGGGCAGCCAGCGTTTGTCAATCGGTGTCGGTGTTAGCTTCTAACACCACGCACAACCAATCAGTCGGAAACACAATACAAGCATAAGAAAATGGTAAACATCGGACAACTTATCAAGGAAGAACTCGAAAAGCAAGGACGGTCGGCAGGCTGGCTTGCCAAAGAGCTTCACTGCAACCGCTCTACAGTATACAGAGCATTAGGACGCAACAGTATCGATACTGCCATGCTTGCAGACATCTCGAAGGCGCTGCACAAGGACTTCTTCAAAATCCTTTCTGACAACCTTTAAGAAATCTGAAAAAAACTAAGACATTAACACTATATAAGGTGGAACAATCATACGTATTGTTCCACCTTTTTTTGTGCAATAACAATACGAGAGACGTATTATAGCCATAAAAAACGGCTATCAAGAAGCTGTTACACTTCTGATAGCCGTAATATTCTATAATCACCAATTAATAATTAATAATTACCAATTAATAATTAATAATTACCAATTAATAATTTACTTCACGAGTACCTTCTGTACCGTACCGTCAGCGAACTTCACGATGTTGATACCCTTCTGCAAAGCGTTGAGCTTTGTGCCGTTCACTGTGTAGATGCCCTTAACAGCGTTATGCACGGTAGCGTTGTTGATTGCTGTCGGGTCAGCAAACTGCTCGAAAGCCGAAACCTCAGCGAGCGACGGGTAAGAGTAAACGTAGAGGTTGCAAATCACAGCAAGATACTTAGTCTTTACGCTCTCCGGGAAGATGTAGCTAAGCTCCGAAACCTCCTTCAAGCCAGAGAATGTCTTCGCCGTGTTCATGCGTGTGAGGTCGTCGCCCACTGCAATCTTCACGTCCTTGTTGACGTAGTTCATCTCGTCGTTGTCGTTCTGAGCGTAGTTCTTGTTCGGGATGTTCACAACAACCTTAGAGAGATCCCACTGCTTGCCTTCCGGAGCTGTGAAGATAACCCACACGTCGTCGCGGTGTGTAGACGGCGCCTCGATATCGCTGAGAGCCTCGTCGGTCTTGTTGCCATCAGTAAGACCGCTGACATCATACTTCTTGAAAGCTGCCTCGAAAGAGTAGTCGTTCTCATAGTGGCGCACCTCAGCCTTCTTGCCATTGAGGACGTTAGGCTGTGTTGTAGCGTCAACCTCTACCTGCACAGTTGCCTCCTCGTAGTCGTCGCCGTTCTCAACGCGAATTGTAACAACGTCGTCGCCCATGCGCTGCTGAGCAGTGAGCGGGATGATGAATGTCGACTTCTTGGTGTTCTCCTTGATTGTGCCGATCTTCACGTTGCCGTTCTTGCTTGTAGCAGTACACTTGAACTGCGGATCCTTAGCCACCTCGCCGAGGTCGTAAGTTACGTAGATGTTGTTGTTCTCGCCGGCGTTGATAGTCATCTGCTCAGGCGAAGCCGAAATCTTCATGCTGTTGTCCTTCTTGCCGTAAACCTCAAACTCCCAGATGCGGAGGATGCCGTTGACGTGCGGCACGAGCTTCACGTAGCGAGCACGAGTCGGAGCGATGAAGTCGGTCTTGATGCTCTCGCTCTGACGGTTGTATGTGTCTACAACAGTTGTCCAGTGCTCGTTGTCCTCAGAGAGAAGAATCTGGTAAGAATCGATCTGGTCTACGCCCGACTCCGGACCTGAGTTGCCGTCGTATATCTTGAAGCTATAGATGCGGTAAACGCCCTGAAGGTCGAATGTCACCCAGTTGTCAGCGCTCACGTTACACCACTTGTCGCTCTTTGAATACGGATAAGTATCGCCGTCGATGATCTTGTCGGGCACCTCCTGAGAATTTGTAGAACCACTATAGCCGAGCACCTTCTTCTGATATACTACGTTGAAGATCTTCTTGTATTCCTCCTCGGTCATTACGTCGAGGATATTGCTTGAAGTAGTAGATGTGCCGATGGCGTTAGTCACCTCTACGCTCACGCGCTGCTTGCCCACCTTCTCGGCAACTACGGTGATAGTCTGGTCGGTGAGAGAGAAGCCGTTTGCGAGCTTCAAGCCCTCAGGCAGAGTCCACTTGAAGGCAGTCGGATTACCCGTACCGTTAGCTGTGATAGTAGCGCTCTCGCCCACCTTCAGATAGCTGTTGCTGATATTGAACGAAACGATCGGAGCAGTAGCCTGCGGGTAGTCGAGCACGATGCTCTTGCCCTTCTGCTGGCGCATGTCCTTCATAACCGGAGTAACGATGAACTTAACGTAAGCCTCGTTGTCCTTACGCTGGAATGTAGGAACGTAGAACGCCTCGTCGCGAGTCTGTCCAACCATAGTCTGTGTGCCGTCCTCGTTCTCCTTATAGATATCGAAGTGGTCGAAGTCGGCTGTATAGTCGAAGTCCCATGTCAGACGAGCGTCGCCCTGCACGTTGCCCAGCGTGCTTGTTGTAGCGAGGTTCTTCACCTCGATAGCCGCGGGAGCGTAGTTTGCAGGCAGCACAGAGAGTTCGCCGAGCGAGAACTTGTAGTCGTTGAGCACAGAAGAAGTCTTCAGGTTAAGCGCAATCATGTAGATTGTCTTGCCGTTGAGCGAAGAGAGGTCGTACTCAGCGATTGTCCAACCGTTCTTTGTAGTGGTAGTCGGGTTAGCGAGAGTAGCGTCCGGATTTACAGAGCTTGAAGTAGAGAGCTTCACCTCTACAGAGCTGTTTGCAGAAGCCTTGTAGACGAGGCGCAATGTGCCGCCGTTCACAGCAATCTGAGTCTTGTACAGACGCCAGAGGTGGTCGCCCTTTGTAAACTCGTTGCCGCCGTCAACCTTAAGGCTCGAACCGAAGTTCCAGGCGTCGTCCCAATCAATCTTGATAGAACCGTTGCCCTTGTTCTCGAACCAGTAGCGCCATGTAGGCATGATGCTCTGCACGCCAGAGTGGTACCAGTCTTGCGAAGCCTTCACCTCACCCTCTACGAAGCGGTGCTTGCCCACACCTACGCAGAACGACGTTGTGAACGGCATAGAGTTGATAACCGAACGCTCGAGCACGCGGCCAGATACACCGGGCCATTTTTCTGCTATGACAGACGGGTCGCCCTCGTAGTTTGTCCACATCTGCATCTCATACTCGAATGTTTTGTTGATAGCATTGTATGCATCAGGACCTGTATCGTTCTTGCCGAGCAAGTTGCGCACGTTGTCCTTCCAAGTCTTCTCCTCGGGGCAGAAGAAGTCGAGCGAACCTACGTGTCCGTATGTAGGCATAGCAGCGTTGAGGTGGTAGATAAAGTTGGTATGTCCGCTGGCTGCCACCTGCACACCACCGTAAATCTTAGAGAATGTCTCCTCCTCTGTGCAGCCGAGCTTGCTTGCATAGCTGCGATAGTCGCCTGCAGAACCATACTCGAGGAACTGTGATGTATTCTTGTGTGTCTTGAGGATTTCAACATCCGGAGCACGACGAGCGTTGTACCACTGAATCTCCATCTGTGTGTCGCCGTTCTCATCAGCGAACTTGTTGAAATCTCTGATAAAGTCAGCCCATTCTGCAGATGTTGCGCCACCCGACTCCTCGTTGATGAACCATCCGTCGAAGCCGATGTACTTGGCAATCTCGTAGAGCTTCTTTGCATAGATATGCACACCGTTCTCCTTGGTAAGCATCTGGCGCACCCAAGCCTGGTTGCCACCGTAAGCATACGGCGGGAAGAACACCTGACCCAGCACCTTCACACCGCTCTGGTGAGCAGCGTCGATAGAGCCTGCTGGCGGCGGGATGATGATACCCTCTGAAGCCGAACCTGCCCAATAGACGAGCTTGTCCATATACTGCCAGTAGGTAGGCTGATAGCCGAGGAAGTTGTAAGCGCCCTGCGACGGACACATAGAACATGTCGGGAAAAGGATTGGAGCGTTGCAGATCTGACCCTCGTAATACTGGTTCTTGTTAGCCTTCATCAGCTCAGGCTCCTTGAAACGCTTTGCCAATGGCACACGCGAGCGGTTGAACTTTGCGTCCTTGTCGGTCTCCGGCGACCAGTTCTTGATGTCGTCCGGATGCCAGCATCCGCCGTACGGCTGCTGTGCGTATGCTCCTTCTACGAACATCGCTGCTACAGCCGCGAGAATTAAACGATTAAGTTTCATTTCGGTTTGTTTAAGTTATTGATTAATTATTAATAAGCAGGTTTTCGTCTGGCTCTCCCACGTGTCGAGCCGTCTTTCAGAACCTTCATACCAAGTCCTTCAAGTGTTATTAATGAGTTTACAAAGCGCAAAGTAACTCTAAAATGAAGATACTACAAAATAAATGGCAATTTATTTTTATTGTTGAGTTGCAGTCAAACTTATCAAAAGTTTGCCTTAACACCACAAATTCTCACCGTGCACCGAACGCCGTCCAATCGGACACCGAACGCGACCCGATCGGACGGCGAACGGAATCTGATCGGGCGGCGGACGGAATCTGATCGGACGGCGGACGCAGAACGATGACTTATTGCGAAAGAAATCAGGCTATTATTATGCCTTATTTCCGAAACCTACGTTTCGGAAACAGCGGTTTCGAATTTAAAGACGGGCATAAAGCATTAACAATCAAAGTGTTCAGTGCAATATTATCATTAACAAAAGCACAAAATCACGCATGCATATTTACGAAACGCAGGTTTCGGAAACAATCATTTCCGAAACCTACGTTGTTTTCACACCGTTTAATGCAAGAAGAATTTTTCCAGCACACGATACCAATAATCCCACGAATAGCCTACGGAAGGATGGTTCACAGCCATTGCCTTCACACGCCTGCCGTTGTTCAAGAGATAAGCGCCCGTCGCCGTGCTGCACCCGTCCACTACTATCGGCTCGCCGTCCTGCCATCGCTCGCCCGGCATCTTATCCCAAAGGCGCTTGCCCCAAACGACGACATACTCTGGCTGATACTTGTCGAGCGCCTCGAAGAACGCCTCGCCGGCTTGCCGATACTGAGCTGACGTGCCAGCCTCGCGCGGACCGCCCATCGCCACCTGCAGATAGTTGAAGAACACCACCGAGTCCCATATCTTCTGCCTCAGCATCTGGCCGGTCTCCTCGCCCACCAGCGACCGCTCGAACTTCACGAACGTACGCATCCAGTCCTGCCGTTCGTTCGTCTCGTCGAGATAGTCAGCGAGCACATTCTGCGTAAAGCCCATGCACTCGCGATGCAGACGGCAGTCGCCACAGTCGGCACACCCCTCGTCACAATAGTGGCTCTCGCCCAATATCAGTATGCGCTTGCCGAACATACCTCCGTCGGCATAATGCTTGCCGACGAAAGGCTGAAAGAATATATTGTTTGCCATAAGTTAGAACCATGAACTAATCCAGTTATAAGCCGATGTTCCCAAGCTGATAGCCCATGATACGACAAGGTAAATAAGCCAGCAAATCACGGCGATGAACACAGCCGTCCAGAACGCCTTCTTGTTCACCTTATTTATTATCTCCTTGTCGTCCTCTATATAGCCGGTTATCAACCTCAAGTTTTCGATATACGAGCGCTTGAACACATCCAGTAAATCACCGATACAGAACGGTATGGCGCCAATCAGGACGTCCATCAAGATGTTGTAGATCACAGCCAAGGTAAGCGGTATCGACTTAACCACGCACAGACTGTAGTAGACGAACGGGAATGCGAACACGCTCGACAAGGCGTCGCCAACACCTGCCGGAAGGATGAAGCCTAAGATAGGATCAAGGAAATACTTGTCCATATACGTTGACGTCTTCACCATCAAGCGGTACGAGGGCATGCTCATCATCTGCTGACGTTTCGCCTCTTTCCTTGCAATACGCTCCTGCTCTTTGGCAAGGGCAGCCTCACGTTTCTGGTCTTCGCGTGTGAAATTCATGCCCAGATCAGCCTGGGCTTGCTGTCTTCTTGAACTTTCCATTTTTGTTTTATAATTCAATTTGTTTCTTACCGTTCATAAAGTCTGCAAACTCTTGTTCCGAGAGCGAGTAGCCGCTCAAATCGCTGAGCAGCGACATGGCTTGCTTGCGCTCGTCCTCGCTGCCAGCCAGGTTTATTCGCTTGAACACCTCACGCAGATAAGCGCTCTTATGGTCTATCTTCGCTATCTCGCGCTTGAACTCATCGGCGTGTTTCTTCATCTCCTTGTCGTATGCGGCGGAAGCCAACTTGCCGTTGAGCTGCTGCGCCTTGAGCTGAACGAAACTGTCGAACAGAGCTATGACGCGTTGCAACGACTGCTCCATAGCGTCGGTTGCCGTCGCCAAGTCTTCTGCGCTATATTCTGCAGGCTGATTCTGCGCAGCATTTCCTTCAATCCGCTTGCGGTCGTTGGTATATGCAGCCACGCCGTCAAGCATGTTCTTCGCCATGCGCTCGTCGGCATGTATGTTGTCAGCCAGCATAGCGGTGAACTGCGAGAGGTTCTGCTCTACGTCGGCAGGCAGTTTCGCCGTCTCCTTGAAGTTCGGGATGTCTACGGTGTGCACCCACTTCTCGTCTATCTTGCTCTCCATTATCTCGCGTCCAAGCTTCAGCATAGCCACCATGTCACGAAGGTGCTTCAACATCTTCAACTTCAGTTCGTCAGAACAAACAATCTTGCTTCTTAGCGTATCCGACACCTTGTTCAGCTCGTTCGAGAGTTTCGCATATTCGTTCTTTATACGTGTTTGCTCCTCACGATGCGATGCCAGCTCGTCCTTATCCAGCTTCAAGTCAACCTGATAGCTCTCGTACTCGCGGATAAGCGGGAAACAGTTGTCGTTCCACTCTGCGTAGTTGCGGTAATAGTTCTTGTTTGCCGTGCCAAAGGTCAACCAGTTGACGAGAAAGAAAGGCTTAGATGGTTTCTTCTCCTTGGCATCCATATAGCTCGCACGCTTCGACTCCAACGTAGAAGTAATGTCGTTGATGAGCGACGTGTAAACATCAATGTTCTGAAGATGGTCGTTCATCTCCATGTCCAATGTCTTCAACCGCTGCAGCAGTTCTCGGCGCTTCTCCTCCAACGGTCGTACAGCCTCATCCGCATACAACGTGTCCAACATCGCCTTCAAGTCGGAAGCCATCAGCTTCTCGCCATAGCGCATGAACACGTTAGCCTTCGGAATGACAACATCGTTCAGGGTCTTGCATATCACCATCAAGCGTCCCATGTCGGCCTTTATGCGAGTGGCGTCGTGCTTCACGCTGGTCTGGAACACAGACAGGTCGGTTTTAAGGCGATTGGTGCGTTCGCTGGCGTCCATGTAATGGTCAAGCATCGCCAAACCTGCCATAGCCAAGCCCAACGACTTGTTGCCGTTCGACGCCGACTTGTAAGCAAGCAGCGAAGTCTGCAGAGAGGCTCTGAAATTGTCTGATATCTCACCCATCAGGGCTGCGCACTTTTCAGATAGCTTGTTGTATTCCAGCTCCACGTACTTGAGCATCTCGTCTACATCAAGCCACTCGATGCGCTTGAAGTCGAACAAGTCGGGCTGCACCATTTTGATAGAGTCGCCGTAGATGTCGATGAGCTTCATGGCATAGTCGCGATACACCATGCCCATATCGCTACGCAGCGAGGTGAAGTCCTCGATGTTTCCACGCACGCTGTCCTCGGCATAATGATACGCCTCCACCATTCTGGTGTATTTGTCGAACATGGCAGACGCCTTGCTCCTTACGTTCTTCACGCCATTGGTACCCATGACTACGTCTGCCATCTTCGACGTACCCTTAGCGAGAACGAGCGAAAGGTTCTGCTCCACCTGCTCTTTCAACTGCTCTAAAGCCGACGAAGACAGCGTCAACTCGGTCTCGGCAATCTTCAGAGCCTCCTCCTTGTTGCCCTGCTCCAAACTATCGTTCAACTGATACTCAGCCACAAGCGTTGTGCGGGAATTGTTCGACACAAAGGCGATGGAGATATTGCCATCGTTATGAAAAAATCTGTAGGCGTCGAACACCAATTTGCTCACTTCCGAGGAGTCGGAAGCGATGCCATACTTCTTTAGTTCAAAAGCCAAGTCGGCACGAAGATACGTCTTGTCCTCCTTGCATAGATTATCCGCAATCGACTTGATTGCTTGGTAAACCATCTGTTTGTTTTCCATCTCACTCATAACATTTGTTGTTTTCAGAATGAATGTCTGTTTATTCACTCCGCCAAAGGTATTGGTTATTTGTGAGCTGTACAAGTCCATAGCGGTTCAAAAAGACAATATGTTGGAAGATGACTGGTAGATGGCTGGTAGATAACTGGAAAACAGAAGCTATCTACCAGCCTCTAACTCACTTCCCAACAACGCGTTACACGCCTGCTGGGAGATATGGTGGATTTTTTTCGCGTTTACGGCAATAAAAAAACTTGCATTGATGGTATCTTTTATTATGCTTACAAACTTTGTAAGTAATAATCTCTACAAACCTTCTCGCAAGAACTTGCGGAGATGAATGTGTGTTATGCCATCATCGTCATTCTTTGTCTCCTAATTGTTGCCATATTTATTCACTATAAAAGATATTTTCCGCAAGAATAGTAAATTTATCTTTTATAAAAGACAAAACAACTAAAAATTCCGTTTTTATCTTTTATATTGAATAAAATGTTGTTCGACACATTTATTATACGTAAATTTTGATTACAACAAAGCGACTTCCGCTTCGATGTTCTTTGGGGTAAAGCAGATGGCTTTCAGCTCCACCTTTTCAAACACTTTCTGCGCCTTATCAATGTCGCCAAGGCGCAGCTTAACGATATTGCCAGGCATCTGTTCCACCCAACCAGCTTTCTCCGGCACAAGTTTTTTGGCATAAGAGATAGCGGGCGAAACAAGCATGTCAATACCCATCTTGCCGTCATACGACAAGAACAAGTCGGTGCCCTCAATCTTCTTCACAATAAGATTTATGCTTATAGACTTTGTAAAGCCCAGCACCTTAATGGGCACGGAGACAGACACAGTAGCCCCGTCTACATACCCCAGATTGACAGTCTTATGAAAATGACTGGCTACATAATCCTGCAGCTCAGCATAAGTAATAGATATCTTCATATTATTTAGTTTATCTGACAGTAGCGGAGGTTTCCAGCCTCCGCCTCACCAAGTTTTTCACAATTCAAGACTTTTTCTTCGAGAACAAGTCTATCAGTTTACCTATAAAACCCTCAGACTTCGGACAAGGATCTTCAAAGATTGTGCCACGCCGTCTAAGCTCATCCAATATTTTGTTTTCTTTGGTTGCCATATTTTCTTAAATTATTATTCGTTATTGAGTTAACTACGAGGTGGTCTGTGGCTTACTTCCTAAACATTTTTCCTGAATGTCCATGATAGTCACATATATCTTCCAGAATAATGGTTGAAGCAGCAACATCTATTCTCATAACACATCTGAAAGGATGCTTAAGCGTTACAGCATAGATGTTATCTTCGGGTAGATGCTTTAACCTATGGAAATGACCAGGAATACTAAACAATTGCCTTATGTCTACAACTTCACTTAACAGCCTTATAAGTCTAAAAAGCGAGGCTGTGATTTCCTTGCCAAACCGTTTCCGGCAAGTTGCCTCGCTAACGAGGCAACTTGATAATTTATTCGCATTTTCGACTTTCATTGCATGTCATTGTCAATGATACCCTTTATAAAATTTATAATACATTCAGCATGTATTGCTTCTTTCTTTCCTTGCGGATGCTCTGTCACGATAAAATATGTATCATTGATATAATAGACATTGCATTGGTATCTATCCCAGTTCAATTGCTTTATACTTATAGGTTCCTTATTATCGTTCAAATACATAAGGAAGTCAATAGCCCAACTTTTACCAGTGAACATCACTACAAATTTTGGAGAGAGCAACCTTATTTCTGCTTCAAAAATTTTTTTGCAACTTTCTAACTGAGCATAATAAAGTTTATTACTAGGATTTCCTCCTTTCCATCGAGCCACTTTACAGACATTACTCCAAGCTACATGGGAAAACCATTCATCAGGATAGAAACTTTGCGCTATACGTTTCGTAACTCTCCAAAATGCGGATCTGTTCGTATTGTATCCGCTTTTGCTTCCTGCTGAAGTTTCCACCCACCTCATCTGGTCTTTTCTATTAAATATAGATTCACCTGAAGTACCGAAAAGAATATTGATGTCCTGTGATTTGGAATGCCATCCATTGCAAGCTCTTCCCATCACCATTAATCCACACCGTTCTTTCGTAAATGGATAATTTGCGCCCCATTGAGGAAAGAAGGTACACTTCTCAGATTTAATACTTGCCACATTCTTTAATAACACAGAATAGATCGGCAGAAATTCTTCTTTGAGCCCTAAAGCTCTTGTTTTAAAATTTTCCATAATATATATATATATAAAATTACTGTAAAGATACTGTTTATTGTTGTAACAGCAACCTTTACGACATTGATTTAATATGATTTAATGTTCTAAATATCAGTCATAAATAAAGAGAGACAACCTTACTATGCCGTCTGAAAACATTTTTAACATTTACAGATTCTATGAGATTGTCACTCTTTGTCTTCACACTACAGATTTCTTCTTACCCCAAAGGTAAGTTTCAACCGATCTTATCTAGAAGGATGCATTTCTACATACCTATCCCCCTCACCTATTTTTATAGTATAATTCTTATTGAGAGCATAAGCAGCAAAACCAAGTATCATTGCTAATTCTGCCGTACTTATAGTTACAGTACCTATAGTCAATCCCATTGCTGCTAATCCTGCCGCACTTCCAGCAAGTGAGGATCCCCCGTAAACGGAGCGGCTATACCACCGATTACGGCTAAAGCCCCTACTCCAACAGCTACTTTGGTCTTCTTTCTCCTAGAACGAACGGCATTTGCAAATGTCTTAGCGTATGGGCCTTCAATTCTTACTGAGGCAGCTTTGTTCTTTAATGCAACCTCTAACTCTTTTTTACTTCTGACTATTACCATAGTTTTTTATTTTTTAAATTGTTTACAGAATGTCTCTTCATTATAATTCTTCTTACACGTGAAACTTGTATTGATAACAAAGTTGTTCATCCTCACAATATCAGGAATACTGTACGGCAACGAACAATGCAAGGCAAGTAGTGCAGGACAAATCTTAATGTCATAAAAAGCAGGAGTAAAGAGAATACTTTCATTGCAACTAGTGACATCAGACGGCAAATCCTCCACTGCCCATTCTTTATCAGCAAGAGCATCCAATACTAAATATTTATACATTAAGTTATTGTCAAACATATTCGTTTGCTCCCCCAAAGTAAAAATCAACCGATGTATAAAAGGGAAATCCGATCCATACATATCATCGTCTTCAAATGCCAATACAGACTGGCTAGAATCAGCTTGATAAGTCAAGACAAACTCTCCATATTGAAGATAGCCATCCTTTTCCTTAAATGACGAACTAGTCATTATTGCATGCCACATCTCGGTACCTTGCCTCAAACATTCAGCCATTAACATTGACAACTTATAACTTTGATAAGAGACTCGTTCCACGTACTCCTCACTTGGTTCACCCATGATCTGTTCCATCAAATAACGGCGGACCACAAGAAGCGAATATAGCGCAAACATATCTTTATCGCTTAATACAACAGCAATATCTTCTTCCTCAAAGAAACCAATATCTTCTGCTATATGCTTGATTTTCTTTTCTATCAAAGCCAATGCATTCTGTTTCTCAGAAAGTGATGCATTAGGATTGTTCACAAAATCGTACAGAGAATCTTCTGCCAAACTGTTCCAGTGATCATCCATGTCACAAAGCAATCTAACCAGTATACTAACTAATTCTTTGTTACTCATTATTTTAAAATTTGAAAAGTTCAACACCATCACGCTGCCTTACCAGCACAATGCATTAATATATAATCAATTAAATCCTTGTCTTTCAACTGTTTCTTACCTGCATCTTCCCGAACATACAATTCACATCCATTCAGTAAAATAACAGTTCCGTCCCATTTAGGTACAGAAATACGACAAAACAGTTTTTCTTCTACGGTTTTATACCACGTCATAGTGATAGAAGAAACAAACTGATAGTTTCCTATCGCCTGATTCAGTTGATTCCTAAAATCCGCTTGGAAGTCTGCTCTATTTGTGAAAGGAGCCTCGTTCAGCAATTCCTCCTCAACGCCACTGATTTCTCCGTTATTGTTAATTCCAATAAAGACATCACCTGTTTCATGTCCATTTCCAAAAGCAGCTATCTCTCGAAATATCTGCTGATATTGGTATGTACGTTCGTTTTGCAGAGGATTAGCACTGTGAAAGAAAGATGTCTTATATTCACGAAAACGATTTTCCTGCTTCCCAATCATATCTACAGAATCCACTCCGAGAATTGCGCATAAGGAAGAAAGCTGAACACGTTCTGAAGGATTTGCCTTTAGTTCCACAGCTTGCAGAATAATATCAGCGCCCAAATGTCCCATTTGACATTCTTGAGCAAACTTATTCCATAAACTATCAAGAGTAGCCGCTTGGTACAGTTGAGCATCTTCATAAAGGCTTTCCCTACTCATTTTTTTCGTTAAGGTTGCAGGTTTGTTCAATGGAGTTGCTCTATGCTCATAACAGAACCCTGGATATATTTTACCACCATCAACCTCACGAAGTTGAAGAATAGCCCCCTGTTTTACATGACCTTCTGAATCAAGAAGTTCATCCGGCAATTTCACATGATTTATTATACACCACTCAGGAACAAAGCCCTCTGCTCCATTATCCATGTTCAAAAAATATAACCTGCGACCACTTACATGATCCATCAGCTTGATTACTTTAGCTTCAAAACTTTTAATTGTTGTTGCCATTGTTTTATAATTTAAGCATTAATTTAACTATACATATTTTTCGAATTCAAAAGGTAGAATATACGCTTTCTCGTTGAATTCCAAAAGCTTACAAATGCAACTATAGCCCACTTTCAAATCGTTATTACAAACTTGTGTGCGTTCAATATACCCTAAAGTATCATGGCATAAGACATAATATACCTTATCTGTCTTACCAATTATCTGACAGCAAAAGCTTTCTCCTTCTTCCGAAAGATAATATGCACACCTATTTTTCAACTCTGTTTTGTTCAAGCTTACATGGCATGGATTCACATTTAATGGTAAATCTATGTTTGTGTTTGCATCCATAAGTCCATGGAACAACTTGCAAGCCTTTGTATAAACACGGTTGAACTTTTGTCCGTTACTATCTGTTATCACTACAAAATGGGTGGATATTCGCTTCACAGAACCTTCCATGTGAACAGGTTCAAATTCAAAAATGGGATTGCCACATTTGTTATATCCACCGAATACCATTGCCACATTTTGTAGATTTTTCAAAGGGTAAATTCTTTGGTTAGAAATCATATATCTTAAAGTCTTTGCTTGATAAACAAACTCAACATAAGACACGCTAACAACCTTGTCGTTTATATCTTTTACCTCATTTGTATAAACATTGCACTCTTTGAAAACTTGCCCCCGCAAAACACCTAACTCCACGAGTTCTGATGAGTCACTCATGGTAACAGCATCCATTTCGTCTTTGTCTGAAAGAAAACCAAATTGATAATTACGTTTACCTACATATCCTAAGAACGCAACATTTAGAACTTGCCCATCTTTCATGTTTTCTGAATAAAAAGAAGGCACTCGTACAAAATAAGTAACTCCATCTATTTCACAATCAAAACAAAAATGAGAATCTGGCGTCTCTTGATAGATTTTTACCCCTCGAAAAGTATAACCTGGTTCTATACTAGATTTTCTAAGAACCTTATATGTCAGTTTAAATTTCATCTTGAATATAATTTTAATGTTAATGTATTTGATTCAATTTACTCCCCATTCACAGAGTAAGGATTCGATAAAATTCCTCATTAATCCCCATGAATGGGAAGATTTATTAAGATTATCTCCATAGCAGAGATTAACTTCCCTTCAATTAATCATCATCCATTCCATCGGGAAACATCATGCTCAAAGCATCTTCATTCGTGTTATTTGTCACTTCTTCCCAATCTTCAGGATTGTTCTCGTAATCCTCGTACTCTTCTTCCGAAAGATCAAAAATAGTTCTGTCGTCTTTCTTATTTACAATTCGATCCATATTCTTATGTTTTTATGGATTAATAAACATTGGAAGCAAATTTGCATAAACACAGGCAGGCTTCCTTTCTACCTTTTGCTCCTTGCTGGTTGTGGAAAGACCTGGGGGAAACGAAAGGATAAAAGGAAGCCTAATATCTTAATATAGACTTACAAAACTTATCTTCTTCAGTATCACCCCCAACAAACTTCCACATTCGCAAGGTGTGAAGAATAATCTTCATAATTGAAATGAGATTTGCTATGTCATCATATTCATTCTAATTTAATAGTTCATTACTTGAAGTCATCTCAACTACCTATAGACAATACATTGAATCACTTCGTTAACTAATTCTTGTGCAAAAGTACCAAAAACATAATAAGCGTAGCAAATTTCAAAAAAACTTGCCACACTTATTATTCACAGAACCTGCTAAATATATAAAAATCAATAATTTATAAGCCCATGTTTTTTTATTCTTTCTAAATTCGCTTCAAAATCTGCCTTTTTTAAAGTTTTAAAGCATAATTCTATGATCTTGACTTGAGTTTTGAATCCAGAGTTTTCTAAATCTTTTTTAGTTTTATGATAAGAGTCCACGCACATTCGTCCGAAGAGACTCTTCATCACCTCTACTCTTTTCCCTTTAGATTTACTCAATATTTTATCATATACTCCACGACAATACAAATTGTAACATGCTATACGTCCGAAGCTTTTCTTATAGACTATCGTTTTATTGGGTTTTATTGATAGCAAACCACATCTGTATGCATTGTTTATCACATTTGTGAGTTGCCCAACAATATTTTGATTTGCTTCAATTTTTTCTTCTATCAACTGCTTGATTTGTTTCTCCATTGCAAGCTGTTGGGTTTCTGTTTCAGTAACCTTGTCATCTAATTTAACCTTATCATAACTATTGTCATTTAATTTTAAAGGAATAAGGCTTGCCAACTTACGATTAGATATACGACGCTTTTTACCCTCTATTATAACTTGACTATTATCTTTAGGTTCATTGAATAATTTTAAAAAAAGATAAGCTTCATTTCCTATCGCTGTTGATCTAATTTCACAAAGTCTATTAGAATCCTTTAGAATACCAAGATATCTATTATCATTTTCTTCACTACTTTTCATTATTATCATAGAAAAACTCCCTTTATCTAGCTTTCCATCAAATAAGTGCTTAAAGAAAGCCTCAGAAACAGGATGATACTCATCTATATAAACAATATATCCTTGCGCTAGAACTTTTTCTTCAATATACGTTTTACTACGGAGTCCATCGAAAGAAAATCCACTAAGTGCCAATAAGTCCTTCTCCTCATATTTCTTTAAGGAATAATGAGAACAATCCTGTGGATAAATACCTACAAGAGGACGTACCTGCATATTAACCTTAGGCCGTAACAGAACGTTAGAATATACAATGTCATCTTCTTTATAATGTAGGATTGTATAAGGTACTTTCTCCAAAATTGCCGTAATACCCAACTGTTCTTGTATCCGGCGAACCAAAAAAACAAGTACACCCGAATCCCAAGAGAAGTCCTCAACTGAATCCAACATATTCTTCAAATCATCTGAAAGAACAGATAGTTGAGTAAGTAAAGACAAATCTTCTTCAGTCTTGAACATATTCCATCTAAGAAGCCTTAATACAACTTGCTCTGTAGAAAGATCCCCAATACACCCATACTTTTGTTTAAACTTCTTAGTAAATTGAATAAATTCCGTTTCCGACTTATGCAATTTCTTCTCATCATACACAAATCTGAACATACTCTTGGTCGGAATGCCTAAATCATCAACTAATTGTAACGTTCTTCCTTTAGGAAGTTTCCTTTCTGTTATTTTCCGTAGCAAAAGATCCTTTATTTCCTTATGCCATACTATTACGAGCCTAGGTTTCAAATCACATAGAACTTCCAAGAATGCCTTAAAATCTTCATCCTCCTTTTTAATTAACGCATCTTTAACACCATACATACTCGTATGGGTAAGACTCATTTTCGTAAAATGCTGAATATAATTATAGAAAGCAAGATGGTTCCAGTATTTTCTTTGCTCATCAGGCTCCATACAATCTTGTGTTCCCGTTATATAAAGAAGGAATTCCTTAAAAGACTCATAGCCCAAGAAATCACCGAAATAGCAATTAAAAGCTTCATATGTAGTATATCGCAAATCATATTTAATTGTTTCATCTACTTCACTAACTGCCCACCTACATAATTTATCATATTTCTTACTATTACTATTCAGAACACAATCTTCATAAAACTCACAACCTTTTTGTATACACCAATGATTGATGCCCACAATCAAAGTTCCACCTTTCTTCCATTCCTCGGTTATTCTCGGATTGAAAAGATACTTCGGTATCTTATGCCCTCTACCCATGCACTTCCTTAACAAATCATTATAGAAGCTAGAAGACTGACTGTCAATATATGTTCTATCCATTTGTCAAATTCTCCTCCATTAGTTTTATCATTGGATACCATTTCTGTATTGCCTGCATCTTACTCACATCATGAGGTGTAGGGGAAGACAATTTCATAATGCGTGCATATTCGTACTTAAACAAAACCACAAAGACTATCTTTTGATAAGCACACAATGACGTATCTCGACGAGAAACAGAACCACGCATGATGTAATTCTCGGCATAACAAGTCTTGCATATATTGATAAAAGGGCAATGAAGACAACATTTTTCCTTCTGCTCATTATCTTCCCTCATCTCTATATGTTCTAGCTCACTTGAAGTTTTTTCACCACAAACAGAGGGAAAGCACATATGACACGGATAATACTTTCTTGTTTGAAAATCAAAAGCTCGACAATTACCTATATTACATAGAGCCGTAAAACTTTCATCTGCCAGAGTCCACGATATATCATAACTGAAGAACTCACAAGGTACCACAGTTGGATTATTCAAATAGAACTGAGCCAATTCCAACATTTGATGATAAAACTCTTTTTCTAAATGACATTGTTTCCAATCTGTCATTAATGAAAAACGAGAATATATTTGATTGAAGCCTCGCGAATGTAAGTACTTAACATTTTCAGCAACATCTAACAACGTTGCAGGCGTAATTACCATATTAAGCCTAACATCCTTCCAAGTCTGGACAAAAAAATTCAAATCAATCATATCAAAAGAATTAGAGCGATTTATATTATGAGATTTTCTGTTACCATCTAAGCTCAGCTTCAAAGTTATCTTATCTCGATTCTCATACAACCATCTCTTTATTTCACCATGAATCAGCGTACCATTAGTAGTCACACTAAAATGATAGTATTCTGGAAATTGTTTCTTCCAAAGCGTTTCACATAACTGTTTAATCTTAGGAAATACCAAGAAAGGTTCACCTCCATGAAGTTTTATCTTAGTTCCATGTTCTATTTTCTCCATCAACATTTTTTCCAAGATAGAAACAGCTTCATCTACATCAAATTCTATATCGTTCTTATTCTTCTCGAAACAATATACACAATTTAGGTTGCAACTAAAATTAGTTGAAACGTATATTCTCCTACTATATTCTAATGCTGTATTCATGACTGAACAGTTTAGATAAATGTAACATCTAGGTCCATAAAATCGCAAAACTTTATGGACCTATCAATGTCAACACTATTAACCATACCATTGACCGCAAGCCTTTATGATATTAGGCTTTGCATCATGTGGATTAACTCTTTTCTGGTTTCTCTCCAGCCATAACGTAACAGCATCTTGCTGAATCTCCATTGCGCTTTTCACCTTGCTATCGCAAGTGGAAAAATTAATTCTACTACTTTTGTCAAACATAATTTTTTATATTTTATAAAAACACTTTTATTTTGCTGCATATCCTATGGCTTGCCATACTGTATAGATATGAGTTCCTCCCTTTGGACCTTCTTCCTCATCTGTGTCACTACGCCATCTTAGATTAACAATATGAGTACATCCTAAGTCATTAGTGTCCCGTTAAAATCGGGACCAGTTAAATATTAATCAAATAACC
>OGPQ01000081.1_pt1 | contig 79523 bp, 70 predicted proteins | sample 1552971 | NCBI WGS metagenome assembly OGPQ01 (sample SAMEA2580232, study PRJEB22360) | human gut metagenome | biome: human gut; feature: human-associated habitat; material: faeces | place: Denmark | collected 2008/2010 | reverse complement strand
CCATAAAACTCCTTTCTTTCCTACTGCTCAACTTAGGAATCTATCGATTGCTTTTTCTTATTAGGTCAGTTGGAAAAGTAAATTCCAGTTCCAGTAGGTCATAACCGGAACTTACCATTGCAAAAACAGTGGTGGAAGTAACTCTTCCAAACCTTTCCCCAACCGGTTGAATTTTGGTCAGTAATCAATTAAAATATAGTTACTTTTCCTGAGATGCAGGATAAGGCAACGCTGAGGAGCGACCCGAGCGGCATCCAGGGTTACACATTTTGCCGGGGACAGGCATCAGATGTTCCCATAACCACGGGGTGGAATTTAATCTTGCAAAAAAAGAAAGATGAATTCGACCTCCGCTTAAAGTGCGCCTTTTTTCAGCGTGAAGCTTGATCTGAGATTATCTTATCATGCTCCAGCAACTGGTTCAATCTATTTGGTTTTGTAAGTTCCAGTTTGGAATCGTAAATTCCGTTAAATCAGAGAATTATTTGTATACCGGAATTTAGTCTTGCAAGAACTTTTAAGAACAGGGATTTACTTTTGCAAACTGGAAGTCAATTTACCAATTCACCCTTTTTCTTATTAATAGTGAATATATACTCCTCATTACTATAATTAGTATATCATACTTTACAAGAAATCACAAACACGAAATTGATAATTGCCTGTATAATAATTCGACAAAATTCGACATCATTGTCTAATTATTCAACAAATTTTCTTAGCCTGCTAACTGACTTTTATAATTGGTAAGAATTAGAATCGTTTAACGTCAGGCTCTCCAGACGACAGGATGTTTCATTTGATAGTTACAATGGTTATTACTATGATATTCATTGTCAGTCACGTTCTTCATCCGTCAACTTCTGCTGTCTTTTATTAAAACATTACACAAGAAAACTCGTATTTTTTACTATGAAGCAAATCATCAATCGCAGATTATTGACTAACCTACCATCATACCATTCTGTACTTTATACTGGCTACCATTATACCAAACATCACCGGAAAAGTTCCAATTTAAAAAGCCCTTCTGAACATAGTACCAACTTTTGCCATACTGTACCAATCCAGTATAATTCCAATTGACAGCACTATTTTCAATATAGTACCAATCTCCGTTATGCTGTACCAGTCCATTGCATCCCCAATACAAGACGCCCTTTTGAACATAATACCAAGTTCCTGCATATTGTACCAGTCCGGTATAGCTCCAATTTACAGTTCCATTCTTCAGATAATACCATTTGTTCTCATAATTTTGAAAACCACTGAACTTAAAGTCAACGCGACCACCAGTTACCTTCCACCAGCCACACGTTGCAGAATTATACAAATCATTGTAATTAAATTCAACAGCTCCGCCTTTAATTTTCCACCAGCCGCATGTTAGCGAATTGTACAAATCACTGTATGAAAAATCAACGGCTCCGCCCTTAATTTTCCACCAGCCACATGTCGGTGAATTATATAAATCGGTATATGAGAAATCAATTTTGCCTTTCGTTACCTTCCACCAGCCATATGTAGCATCATGATACAAATCGTTATAGGATTCCTGAACTTTTCCATTCTTATACAGATACCAGTTTCCATCCGAAGCCTGTGCCAAACCATTTACACTGTTATTCTGATCAACTGCACCTTGCGTTCTTACCTCTATCGTATAATCAATCGGTTCCCCATGGGTATTATATATTTTAAAATAATAAGTTCCCGATACGGTTGGTGTAAATGGCAATTCGTAAACATTTTCTGCTACATTATAGGTTTCATTTCGAGTCCACAGTATATTGCCGTTTGAATCAAAGATATGAAGAAGTACGGTTGTTCCCTCCATACTTGAATAATTTCCAATTCGCACTGTTACTGGTACACCCTGCCTCACATCAAATGCAAAGCAGTCCGTATCTCCGCTAGTAGTTGCAAAGTTAGCTCCATATATCCGGTTTGCGCTTATATGCGTTGCCGTATTCAATGTTTCATTGCTTTCTTTTTCATAATCGGCGGCAACCCCGGTTACCTTAAAGGTTGATGTCAACATTACTGTTGTCGAATACCGTAGACTAATATCAAAATAATAACTTCCTGCCGACACGCCAACATTATAGACTAATTTACCAGTGGCCTTATCCACATAATACGTATAATGCTTCCAGATTGCATTCTGATCTGCATTATATACTGTCAAAGTCAAATCCCGGTATATGCCAGAATAATCCACTGGTCTATCAATCTCAATCTGGAGATAACCGTCCTGCGCCATATAGATATGATTATAGCAATGCTCTGTATAATTGTCTCTTGTCCAATACTTGGTATATGTTACACCAGACTGAATCTCATTTGGTGCGGAAATCATACTTCCAACACCTGGATTAATTACATTCTCACCATTTGCCAATACTTTTACATGAAAGATTCTCTTTCCTGACGGCACAGTACGCCAATAGGAACGATAATAATACTGCACATAATATTGAACTGTATATGTTCCTGGTATCACATCACTTGTATCCCATTCGACCGTTAGATTTGTAATATTTTCTGTGACCGCTCCCTGTGACTCTGCTACCTTTGTTGTTTTGCTGTCTGAGTCATACACCTCCACAAAATACTTGACGCTGCTGTAGGATGTTCCTTTCACAACTGTAAATTTCAGTTTTGCGATTTCACCACTCTTAATCTCGCATCCAACTGTCTCTGCATCTGGAAGCATATTCGGATATGATACTGCAGCATGTACATCTATACCTTCAATACCAATCAGAAACAATAAGACTAGAAACAGTTTTGCAAGTTTTTCTGCTAAAGCTTTCATAAAATGTCTTCTCCCTCTTTTTTTGACTATATTATACAACTTTTTCTGTTGAATGTAAAGAAGCATCAAAACTTAGCATTCCCTATATATGTTTACCTCTGGAACAGCTCAAACTGATATCCAATACTTCTCATGCTGTCAATCCATGGACCTAGAATGGCTGCGTTTGTAGTGGATGCTGTATGCAGGTAATACACGGCTCCTGGAAATGCACCTCTGTTGAGAATATCCATTGCAACCTGCGGTGGCTTCTGGTTACGCATATCATAATCGGCATAGTAGCATGTAAAGCCAAGCGTTTTATACCCACAGCTTCCAACTACTGCAAGTGAACGCTCACTTGTTGTTTCAGATGGAAATACAAAATATTTCATCGTATATCCAAAACGGTTAATCATCTCTTGATGCATAGTAAGCAAATCATTTCTCTGCTGATCAACTGACATTGAATGATAATATTGATGACTCCAGGAATGGTTAGCAACTGTGTGCCCTTCATCAATGATTCTTTTAACAATTCTAGGATTTCCACGCATATATTCTCCTGTAACGCAAAAAACTGCTTTCACTCCGCGCGACTTTAACGTATCTAGTATTGAATCAGTAAGACCAATCGTCTCCCAGCCACATGTAACTATTAAATACAATACATTGCGAGTCGTATCTCCAATAAGCTGACAATTATATTTTGCATACTTGTTTTGCATGGCAAGTGCCCGTTCTTGGGATCCTGCCATCGGTCCAAAGAACGTATTATTAGGAAGAGAGTAGAAATCTCCCCACCAAGGTGTGATTGACTGAAAATATCTGGAATCTGCAATTCCATTCTCTACATAATATTGCATATTCCCATATGATGTGATTCCTGTATAATTCCAGTTTAAACGCCCCTGTTCAATATAATACCAGGTATCATAATAATTCGTAAGACCAGTATAATTCCTGTTCAGCACTCCATTTTCAACATAATACCAAGTATCATAATAATTCGTCAAACCATTGTATTTCCAATTCAGACGTCCCTGCTCAACATAATACCAGGTGTCATAGTAATTTGTAAGACCAGTATAATTCCAGTTCAACACTCCATTTTCGATGTAATACCAGGTATCATAATAATTCGTCAAACCATTATATTTCCAATTCAGACGCCCCTGTTCTACATAATACCAGGTACCATAATACTCTGTAAGTCCTGTATAGCCCCAGTTTAAGCGTCCCTGTTCTACATAATACCAAGTGTCATAATATTTAGTAAGACCAGTGTAATTCCAGTTTAATGTACCATTTTCGATGTAATACCAGGTTCCATAATACTCAACAAGCCCGGTGTACGTTTCTTGCACAATACCATTTATCTGATACTGCCATACATTATCACCATAATTTGCCAGCCCTGTATAAGAAGAAACTGCATATTCCGAAACAGTTTTCTCTGTGGTTTCTGCTGCTCTTGTCGGTATTGCTGTTACCAGTGCCAAGCTTAAAGCGCAAAATACTGCTGACACCTTTTTTAACCATTGTATTTTCACTTTTTCTCCTTTTATAGCTAATTATAAAGATTTTTTTATTCAGACTATTAATATTACTGCATAAATAATCCGCCTACCGGAACTGGCTCCTCATCTGGTGCAAATTTAACTATAAGCCAATTAAAATATCCATTTTCATCTGTCTCTGCCTTAAATTTCACATCCGTATATGGATACTCTAAATAAACAGCATCGTCATTTACATAATAAACACTTCCCATATTCACATCAATCTGTCTCATCGGAATCGTTTCGCCACTTCCTAAGAAATCATATTTCACACAATTGTTTGTCACCCAATTGTAAATAATTTCAGACAGATCCCTTTGCTCTGGAAGCTCAATCCAATCCTTTGATTCCTGAGTCAGCACATAATAGTGATTGGTATCATGTTTTACTGCTAGCTTTTGCCCTATATTGGTTTCTCCAAAAAGAGGAACCTGATATGCTTGAGAATTGATGTTTATTTGAGGTGGATCAGTGACTAAGGCTCGCTCTGTAACGCTGTTTGTATCCAATCCCCATCGGATCATATCACTGCTTTCCTGTGGACAATCAAAAATCCACGCGCCGACACTCTGCGTTCTGCCTGCCTCATATCCAGTATCTGTCCAATCACTCCAGTCATGTCTATTTATTTTAAATGTTTTATATGCGCCGTTAGCTTCTGCACTTACATAAATAACATCCTCTGCAGCATTTATAAAAGTTCCGCTTGTGATCACTGCTTTCTGACCAGCATTCAAGTCATAGCATATTACATTTGTTGGTTTTGCATAATCTACCCACTGAGAATAGTACAGCATACCATCTTCCGTTACAGCAAAATTGTCATAGTCATACCACAAATCCTCAATCACATACTCGCCGCTTCCATCCATATTGCTTATGTAAAGTTTGCTGCCACCCATACCATAAACTGACTCATCGCCATAAATTACCATATCATTCCAGATCACAAAACGAGAATGCTTGGAAATTCCAAGTTTTGTTTTTCCATCATACAGCCCTGGATCTTCTCCAAATGGGAGTTCAAATGATGTATAAGTAACACCTTTATATTCCTGCTCAAATGCACAGCGCATTACCGTAGATACTTCAGTGGTTTGTGACTCTTGTGGCTGCACGTTTTCTGCCTTTCGATATAACTCTGTTCTAATTCCATATGGACGCTCTGGCTCACCATAATAATAACGAGGTGCAGTAGTATCAGGTGATGTGCCAAGTGCTGCAAGATAACAGCCATCTGGAAGTGTAAAGCCTTCTGGCGGTGTAATCTGCTGACGTATGCCGTCTGTACTGTTCCATACAAATGAATATGCACATCCATCTACACTGCAATCCATACGAATAGTTCCATTTTCCCTTCCATTTGTATAATCTCCGCTGAATACTGCCTCCACATAACGGTCATTCAAGTAAGTATATTGTGAAAAAGAAATTGTTCCGCTTATTGTATCATTTTGCCATACGCAGTCCCTTAGCCAGAAATAAAATTCCGATCCAGGTTCTTTTACCCAGAAAAGACTGCCGTTTCCATCGCGCTTTCCATTTGTATAATGACCATAATACCAGCCATAACCAGATGACCAACTGCCATCCTCATTTAAAAACAGATACAGTCCAATGCCATTTCCTGTCTGTGTTTTTGCAGACTGTTCATCCAAGAATACGATTCGACATCCGTTTGATGATGGGTCTGCTACAATCTGATTTGCAATCTGATTTGCCTGATCAGACTGTGCACAGGCCGACATGCTTGCCAAATCACCGCTTGAAAATACATTGTAGACTTGACTCATATAAGAAAAATCCGGGCTTCCCGTATTTTGCCAGACCTGGGATTCCTGTGGTGCTTGTGTCTGCGTAATTTCATACGGGGCAGAGGACCCATCTGCATAAACATTAGTTACTGTAAACTGCTTACCTGGATACAGATACTGATCTTTTACAATCGTGCTTAACTCTTCATATGGTACTGTTATCTCAATATCTCCGGCTGCATATGGTGCTATTGAATATGTAGAAAAATACAACACCATTCCATCTTCTGCAAAATACCAGCTTTTCCCATCTTCGACGAGTTTCTTTGCATTTGTCGGAATCTGCGCAGTATCATAAAGCATCGAGTATACTTCTTGATCTTCATAAAGTCCCTCTGCCACTAGCGCTGCAAGACGCTCTGCTGACATCGGATCCTCTGTCATCACATCAGTTAGTGACAAATGTGTCCCTGTCTGACTGTCAAAATTTTCACTTGTAATGCCCTCTCCTCCATGAGCACCACCTGTATAATCCGTATTCATAATTGAAAAAGATATGACTGCCTCATCAGCACGCATACAGTTAATTTCCTGCGTATACTCATAGCTAAAATCCAGGTCATACGATTCTGCATCTGACACTGAGTTTTGAATAAACTCCTCTGCATCCTGATCATCCTGTGCCAAAATCTCATTCTGATAATAGGCATTTATTTTATCTGCTGCCTGCGGATGATCTGGCATCGAAACCTCCGGGTAACTGCGAACACGATGAAAGTATTCTTTTCCCACTGAATTTGTTCTTTTAATATCCTCTGAGATGATTTGAACATACGATTCATTATTTGCATTCTGACTTTGTGTATCTGACTGTGATTCTCTCTGTGTAACGTTCGGTATCAGAAGGATCTCGTCAGCATATGTATTTTCCATAATCAAACCACCTATAGCGGCTGTCAAACAAAATGCTGACAATGTACACACTTGTATTGTTTTTTTATATTTTTTTCTTTTATCGTTCTTACATTTCTTCATTGTTATTCCTCCCTCTACATTGCTTTTCTCTGGCTCCACTACTTTCCTGCTATACTTTTTTACTAGTATTAATCAAGTAAAATTATTGTATCAAAATTCAAAATATTTCACAATCCATTTAGCAAAATTGGTATTCTAATTGATATGTTTTGGGTTGACAACTTTTTATAAATTTTTTGCATCAAAAAAGAGCATCGGTTTCCCGACACTCTTTTTTATGTTTATATTTTTTTACTTATTCTGCTGGCTGATTGTTCCAATTAAGATATCCGTTTGTTACATAATAACGGCTGCCATTATACTCTGTCCAACCATTAAATGTCCAGTCGATCTTTCCGTTCTGTACGTAATACCAATCACCATTGTACAAAACAAGTCCTGCATACTGCGTATCAACAACACCGTTGCGTACATAATACCAGCCATATTCAGTATTGACAAGGTTTGTATAGTTCCAATTGACCACACCGCCCATTACATAGTACATCTTATCATCTGCCTGAACATACCACACATCCGTAATCAACCATGCAACGCGACCACAGTATACGAAATAGGTCTGTCCGTTGTAATCACACACACCGACATAAGAGGTATCCTCATAGCCGTTCTTCATGTAGCGCCATACATCATCACCTTTAAACAGACCTGTATAGGAGTAATCGACTGTACCATTCTTAAAACAAATCCAGATGGAATCAATCTTTTGGATTCCATTAAACCAAGATGCTACGGTACTATTTTTTAAGTAATAGGAAACACCACCAATGTTCCTAAATCCTGTTATGCCCCAATTCAGACATCCGTCCTGTACGTAATACTGAAGCCCCTGATGGGCAACAAGTCCAGTATAGCTGGTATCCTGCACACCATTCTTTACATAATACCAGTTCTTATCAGCGCTCATGCAAAGGCCAGTGTAGGATTTATTTAAAGTGCTGCCTGCCAAACAATAGATAGTTTCGTTAATCTTAACAGCTCCATCTTTTCCCCACACAAGCATGCCATTTGTCACGTAGTATGTAGTTCCACAATACTCGGTAAATCCAGTATAACCCCAGTTCAGTACGCCGTTTTCTACGTAATACCAATCCTTTCCATAATATACCAGACCCGTATAATTTGCATTTAATTTTCCTTTTTCAACATAATACCAGGTCTTATCCTCACTCATGCAAAGACCAGTGTATTCAGCTTTAACTGTACTATTAGACAAGCAGTAAACGGTATCACCTACCTGTACTGCACCATCTATACCCCAATTCAAAACACCATTTGTTACATAATAAGAATCGCCATTATGTACAACAATACCCGTGTACTCATTGTTTCTGACACCATTTTTTACATAGTACCAAGTACCTCCATAATTTGCCAGACCTGTGTAATTCCAGTTTATTGCACCACCCTCTACATAATACCAGTCGCCCTGATAATAAGCCAGTCCGTTATAGCTGGTATCCTGCATTCCATTTGTCGCATAATACCACTGTCCGTCAATCGGATACTTCGCAATTCCAGTATAACCTGGTCCAACAAGATAACGGGTTGACAACAGATGCGCAATTACATTATTGGCAATTGCCTGCTGACCTGCTCCATTCGGATGATTTCCATCACTGCTAAACCATTCTGGATGCCCATGCAATGAAGTGTATGCACCAGGCATATTGTAAATTCCAAGCGCACCAATATTACTGAACACATTGTTATACTTTGGAACCATAAAATTTTGTATATACGCAGTTGGTCCCCAGCCAATCGCACCATAGGAAATCCTCGCATTTGGGAACATAGTTCTGCAATATGACACGAAATTATTAATTCCAGCAATCAGCTCAGCATCATTTTTTCTCATATCTGGCAAGCCACCACATGGTACGATATCGGTGATCGCATTGCGATCTGGAATCTGCGGAAGCAGACGCTGAAGAAGTGTTATGTACGTTGCTCGCTGCGAATTATAGCCACAGAAGCCTACGCCACCTTCACTGCAAGTATACACATTTTCACTTCCAAGCGCATTCTTGATTCTGGTCATCCAACTGACCTCCATACGCTCTGGTGTCCAACCATCTCCATAGCTGTCTCCTAACAGAATGAACTTTCTTCCTGCCAGATTATTTGTTGCATCAGCTGGCTGTGCATAAGCTGACTGGAGCACATCAATCTGTGTCTCCTGCTCAATCACTGTCTCTGCACTAGTCTTTTCTGCGCAGTTTACTACCTGAAACTGCAAAACAAATGCCGCTGCTGCTGCAAGCATTCCCATTTTTCCTGCTATTCTTCTCATTACTCCCCCTTTCCGTCAGAAAATCATATTAACCTTTATGATCTTTTCTTCCTTTTTTTGTTATTTTTTCGTTTCTGACTTTTGTTTTTTACAAAATATGGCTTAACAGCTGTTTCATTTATATCAGGCTCTTTTATAAATGATTCTTCTATATGTGATGTTTCAAAAGCAAACTCACCCAAAATGTCTTCATCACAAAATGCCAAAACAGGAAATAGATTAAATCCAACATCGAACAGAAAAGGTTCCTCTATGCACAAAAAAAGAATTACAATCAAAAATAGGAACAGCATTCCATCTTTTCTTTTACGTGCCTTTAAAAGTGCCGCACCATACAAAACACAAACCAGCGCCAGCAATACAATTCCATAACGAATCGCAATCTGCAAATATGAAGAATCTACATAATTATAAACTTCATAATTTTTTCCCAGCACTGAAAAGCCATTCATATCTATCTTCTGTCCCAAAAAGGAAAATCCATAATTCATAATCGCATTTTTTCCTAATAGAAGTCGTCCGGAAAATCCACTATTCAAAACCTTCCACAAAATACTGTCCTGGCGATACAAAGGAAGAAGTAATGCCAAAAGCGCACAAATCCATGGAACTGCTATCAGATGTCTTCTTTCTATAGAAAACAGCCTCTGCTTTACTCTAAGCAGATACGTCCGTATTACTACAATTCGATTCAGTGCCATCACACATACAAGAAGTGTCAGTACAAGAAATGACATTTTTGTATCTGTCTGTAAGAAAATGAAAATATTAATCAGTTCAATTGCAATAATCTCTAGCCATGTAATCTTATTTCTTCGAAGCAGCATATATTGCATAGAAACAAACAAGAATAAATTCGGTGCATACGATGCCCACGCAAAACCAAGACTATACCGCATCCTTTCCTCATCCACGATAAGATTCTCTGTGATTCCAGTTATTGCACACAATATGATTACAAAAAGAACACCTCCCTGCAGTATACAAGATAATTTTAAAATTGTTTTTCCATTACTTGCATATACACAACCAAGCAGCAAAACAAATAAAAAAACAGTACGCTCTCCGCTTGTAAAAATTGCAATTCCTGCTGTAATCAGCATAGCTGTCAAAAAACAAGCTGTACGCTTTGAATACTTTTGTTTTACGCCATTTAAGGCTATGCAAATCGCACACCCCAGATAGGAAGCATAACGAAGCACTTTTAGAATCATATTTATAATATGATCTTGATAAATCGTTGCCCATGATGTCAGTGCTACCGACGCTGCCAGAATAAACACTGCATATACAATATATATAAGTTTCTGATCGTCATACAGCTTTATTTTTTTCAGCATGATAACCTCCTCCCTTGTTGCAATGTATGAAGTACATTCACACATTGCCGTCACGCATTGTTTTTCTCCTTATAACGCTGAAGAACAGTATATGAAAGATAACCTGTATATCTGAGCATAGCTACTGTACGCGACATCTTGTTCATCTTCTTATAGATCTGATTTGATGTCTTTTTTACTCGTTTATCTGACATCATAATCTTTTTCTTATTTTCTTTACTTTCCTCGCACATCATTAACGAATTAATATGGAATGTACAATGGGCTGCTATTCCATTTTCAATATACTCTTTTCTGCCCTGTGAAATATTTTCAGGAAGCTTTCGATAAAACTTCAAAAGTCTTTCTTCTACTCGATCTCCATCTGTAATATGTTTTCTGCGTCCTGCCGCACTTACAGACTGCTCTCCTAAACCAATGCGATAACAGTACAGTGGATATGGCACATAAGTAATAGTTTTGATAAATGGAATTGTAAACAACATAAACTCCGAATCCACATAGAAACAATGCTCATCTAAACGAATCTTATTTTTTTGAAGTATCTCTGTTCTATAAATAACTGCATGATATCTCATATAATCAATTGTTGAAATTACGCTGTCAAAGTCAATTGTCTTTCGTGGTTCAAGCTTCGCTGTCTTCTCTAGGACATCATCACCACCCTCATAACATGTCTTATAATCCATCAGAACAAGATCGCTGTCAATTTGTGTCAGATCATTTAACAATTTTTCAAGCGCCTCACTATCTACCCAGTCATCACCATCAATTGCCTTGAAATACTTTCCCTTTGCTTCTTTTATTCCTCTGTTAATAGTGGATCCATGACCACCATTCTCTTTGTCTATCAGACGCACAACTCCAGCATAATTTTTCTCATATTCCTTTGCTATCTGAGCAGTACTATCCTTAGATCCATCATTAACAACCAATACCTCAACCATTTCATTGTTAGGAACACAAATGATTGTTTTCAGTAATTTGTCCAAATATTTTTCTACATTATATGCAGCTATTGAAAATGTCAATATTTTTTCCATGTTTATGCTTATATTACTCCTCTATTTTTTTATATACGTTTTTTGCTTGCAAACACTTTATAAAAAAGTCCGCATGCACAAATTGATACAACATACATTCTTCTTTTTAATACAGCCACCATAAGTTTATGTTTTTTGTCTGGAAGCTGTTCTAATTTCAAATGCTCCATTGCTTTTTTGCATGCCGTATTTTCTGAAAAGCTTTTTAGCAGCTTTTTATATGCTGACAATTCCCGTAATGACTTCATTGCCATTCCATACATCTCTGCAAGCTCCCAAATCATCTGCACCAGATCTAGTGAACGATATGTTAAAAATTCCTCTGATTGTGGGATTCTTAATCTTCGGATGCTATTTTCAGATTCTTTCACATAATCCATATATCGTTTGTACTTATCTTCAATTCTTCCAGTGCTGAGGGATCCTGCTCTCATACGGTAATGATATACTGGAGCACTCACATAATAAACACTTCTAGCCATACTTAACACTTCCATATTAAATAGAGTATCTTCTCCATAGTGAATATTGTCCAAAAATGCTGCCTTGCTTTTCTGCAAAAGTTCTCTTCGATAAATTTTTGCACATGGACTTCCTAAAAACGGCAAATGTTTCATCTTCTCTGGAAATACTGATGCAAATACCTGTGGCTCAATCGTACATCCACCCCAAAAAGCGACGCGATATTTTGCCATATCATAACGATATACCTTTTTCTTCATCACTGCAGCATCTTCATCTGAAAAAGAATAATTATTCACAATCATTCCCATTATGATATCACTATCTGCATGAGATGCTTCTTCGCAAAGTGTCTGCACTGCATTCTCTTCCAGCCAGTCATCACTGTCAACAAACATAACCCACTCGGCATTTGCCAACTGCATTCCTTTGTTTCTTGCAGCAGATGCCCCTTGATTTTCCTGATGAAATACCTCTATTCTAGTATCATTTTTCTGCAGTTGCCTGCAGATTTCCAGACTGTTATCGGTGCTCCCATCATCCACAAGAATAATTTGAAGTTCACTCACAGACTGTGTACATATACTGCTAATGCACTTTTTTATATAATCTTCCGCATTATAAACAGGAACGATAATGCTGACTTTTGCTTGCTTCTCCATTCTTATATATTTATTCCTTCCTCAACTTTTAATCCTGCCGTCTATGGCTTTAATAGGTCTTACCTATTTTGTTTCAATCTTGAAAAAATACCAGGGCATTTTTCCTTTACAATATAAATTCCACGTCCCATAATCAGACAAAATTCAGCCTTTTCAGTGCGAATCCCCAAAGCTAACAGTTTTAGCAATCGATTATCAGGATACAGAAATGGCTTCAATTTCTGATAAGTAGAACTTCTAAACTGCTTCTTTACCCATTTTTTTCGTTCTGAATGACTCATCTTAGCAGCACTGCTGCAGTTTCTTTGCAGTGCAGATAAAAAATAGCGGCAATAAATACTTCCTAGACTCTTTAATTCTTCTGGTGTTTCCATATCCCAATCTTGGTAAAGCTGGCACATACTCTCAACACGTTTTTCATGCAGTTCAAAATAATCAGGAAGATACTTCGTTGTCAAGCTACCCTTTTTACGAATCGCATAACGATATAATGTTTTTGCAATTTGATTACAGGAATCAATTGTTCTAAATACTTCGATATTGAACAATACATCCTCTATCATCGTAATCTTCTTAAACTGCACACCTAGCTGTCTTAAATAAGTTAATTGATATGCTTTATTCCATGCATAACCAAATAATGTCTGACCCTCCAATGACAGCACCTGATCTCTAACATTCTGCTTAGTATCAAAATATCCCTGGTTTGGCGTAATTTGTTTCGTATACTCAATCTTGCCATTTTGATCATAATACTCCTCGGTAAGACCAAATAAAACAACCTTCGCACTATTTTTTTTAAGACTTTTTTCGATCTGCTCCAAGAGTCTTACGTCATATCGATCATCTGGATCAAGAAACAGAATATATTCTCCGTTTGCTGCTGCCATTCCCTGATTTCTTGCATTGCTAAGCCCCCCATTCTTTGCAAGATGAATAACCTGAATGCGGCTATCATTTTTCGCCAGCTCATCACATAATTTTCCAGATAAATCAGTTGCACAATCATCTACTAGTATGAGTTCAAAATCCGAAAAAGACTGTTTTTTTATATCAGACACCGAGTCCTTCAAATAATTTTGAACGTTGTACACTGGCATTACAATACTATATCTCATTTGCTGTTCTCTTTTCCGCTAACAGCTTTAAAAGCTGCCGCTATATTTTTTATTCAAAAATTTTGCCTTCAAAAAAGCCGGAATGCGCTTATGCAAATTACTCTTTTCAATATTAACAACAGGCACACATTGATAGTTATATTGCTTTTGCTCAATCCATACATTCAACAATAGCTCACTTACTCTGCCAAACATTCTCCGTTGAAATGCATCATACTGGTTAAAGTCCACTTGTTTTTCCAATTCTTCTAAAATTGGAAACAGCCAGCTACAGTATTCATTACATTTTTTTCTTGACATAATAAACATATTAAACATATGTCCAGATCTTTTTTTCATGATACGATCATATGCTTCCAAATACGCGGGATTAGTCTGTTCAAGAATATTTCTTGTAATTATCAGATGTTCTTCATAATGCGTATGTGAATAATGAGAATACAAACTCTCAATAAAATAATGTCTTTTTGCTGGAAGAATAATATCCGTTTTCTTTAATAGCTGTTCAATTTCCTTTTTTGTCAAAACTGAATAAAATGGATCTCTTTTCCAGAACATAAGCTTACGCCATCTATTGGCCAAATACCTGCGATAATGAACAAGTCCAATATAGTCCGATTTCAGGTTTTTCCATGCCCAGTAAAGACCCGTCAGTTCACAATAATGACCATTTTTTTCTGAAATGCTGTCTCCAGAATCATCTCCAAGATAGCCCAGATCCACTTTCCCTTGTTTTCCCACATGCAGCGGCATATAGCAGTTATCGCTTGGCATGCGATACTGCTTATGCGTTGCCACAATTACTTTTATATCCATTCTATTCCTTGCTATACCCTTTTCGTTGGTATTCCTTTCAGATATTTTTTTTAATTATACTATATCTATTAAGTTTACGCAACCAAAAACCTGCCTGCCCATCAAATTTGGTGTTTATTTTAGCTTTTTGCCTTTTCTTTTTTCAGTTTTTATTGTATACTAAAACATAAATAATGATTTACGTGGGTATATAAGAGAACTCAAAAGCTCGTTAAAACAACTACGTAATAGAAAGGCTTATAAAATATATGAAGAAAAAAAGAATTTTGTACTTTGATATTTTAAACATTTTAGCGTGCTTCGGTGTTGTCTGTCTTCACCAAAATGGTATTGTGCACTGGTATGATATTCATACAGCTCCATTTAAGCAGTCGCTTATCTTTGAGGTTGGCTTTTTCTGGGCTGTTCCAATCTTTTTTATGTTAAGCGGTGCTACTTTATTTGATTATCGATCTCGCTATTCCACAAAAGAATTTTTGCTCCGGCGTGCAAAACGCGTGCTGATTCCTTTTCTTTTTTTCAGTGTCCTGATGCTTATTTGGCATTGTTCCAATGGCACCTTTACCATTGAGGATTATTCATTCTCAAATTTACTTACAATCATTCTTTTTAATCAGCACGAAAGCATATACTGGTTTTTTCTGCCAATGCTCGCCACTTACCTGTGCATGCCAGTTTTATCTTTACTAAAAGATCAAAAACAAATTTTATGGTATATGTTTTTTGTTGGATTTCTGACACTTTCCTGCTTTCCGCTCCTTTTTCAGGTTATTGGAAGTGCATGGAATACTAGTGCAAATTTTCCAATGACAGGCGGCTATCTAATTTTTACAATACTCGGCTACCTGCTTGCCACAACAGATTTTTCTAAAAAACAACGCGCTAGCTTTTATGTTCTTGCCATTTGTTCTGCGCTGTTTCGCTATTTTGGAACAATCTATCTTTCCAATAAGGCTGGATTACTAGATCGCACATTCTTTAATTACATGCAGTTTCATTCTGTTTTTCTTGCCTGCGGTGTCTTTATTTTCTTCAAACAGATATCTTGGGATCGTATATTCAGAGCACCTGCTCATATAAAGATACTTACAACTATTTCTTCATGCAGCTTTGGCATTTATCTAATTCACATTGTTGTCCAGTATTATGAACGAAGTCTAACAAACTGGACTCCTGATCGACTGATTTATCGAACTGTAGGTTGTTTTATCACTTATGGTGTGGCACTTGCCATTATATTTATTGCAAAGAAAATTCCTATCATAAAAAAACTAATTCCATAAAAAAAGAGGGGCGTATTGCCCCTTTTAATTTGTCACTGAAGCCAAATACCTATCATACGTCTCATACAGATCATCTGATGTAAAGGCTGTTGTCTGATAGAAATGCAGATTTTCCCAGATCTCCTCTGAAATACCAACAGTATGTTCCTTTGCATATGACGTAAAACTTTGTGACCATGTTGCATAGCGAAGCTTTCCGAATACCTGACTTTCATTTTCAGAACTAAGTACCTCGTCAAAATCATCCACACAGCGAATCAAATAATAATTCTGCTCTGTCTGAATAATATCGCTGACTTCACCATCACTCATGTAGATAGCTGTTTCCTCCAAAATTGGATTTAGCGTTCCGCGGCTTACCTGATATTCAATCTGCGAAAAGCGACTTACTTCTTTTGCAACACTCTCAAAATCTTCGCCTGATGAAATGCGCTCCTTCGCCTGTTCAATTTTCTCGTATGATGGTGCTGCGATCAACTGAAGTATCATAACACGCTTATCATTATCACTAACTTCTGTGTTTATACCTGAGCAAAGCTCATCAATTGTCTTCTGTGCAATGCGATACTTTTCATACAAAGATGCTGCTTTTGACTCGTCTGACTGGATATAGCTTTTCTCCTCATCAGACAGACTTCCATAATAATCGGCTGCAGCAGCCTGACAGGCACTGCGCTCCTCATCTGTAAGTGTTACACCAAGCCCTGATGCCATATCGTTTAAAAGCACTAACGTGCACAGTTCTTCTTTTATTCTGCCATCACGCAGATAATCGGAAAAATCAATCTCTCCTGCTTTTTCCTTCCAAAAATCGGTTTCTCCCAGATTTTCATAATAAAGATTATAACGTGTTTGAAAATCCAGAAAGACCAGACTGCACTCTTCTAAGCTCAGTCTGGTTTTTGTTCCGCTAAAAAGAATATGATCATTTAAAGATGTAGAAAGTACAACGTCTCTGCATCCACTAAAGCAAAGCCCTGCCAGACATGCTGTCAAACCTATTATTTGTTTTCTCAATGCTGATACCTCTTTTTCATCAATCATCTTAGATCACGTGAACGAATACAGTAAAGCAGCCCATTCGTAAATGAAACCGCTGCCTTCTCATCACATATCTCATTGCTTATACAGCGTGTACTTCCCTTTTTCAAGGTGAAATTTTCAACATTATAAACAAATCCCTTTAATGTAATGCCTTGTGTCTGATCTGTGTAGGATAAAAATGATACATACTTCCAATCAGCCATTTTTTCAAGCAAAATAGGGCCATCTAGCAGCCTGATTCGATTTTGCTGATCAATTATTTCACATTCAATGCCTTTTGTAAGGGGAATATGAAGAAGTTCCAGATTGCCGAGCATATGATCCATACGGCCTCCTGTTGCACCAAGAATCCAAATCTTATCTGGTTTTTGATCTACTGCAAACTGCACAGCAAGCTCTGCATCTGTCTCATCCTTTTCAGGTGGAAAGGAGAGTAACTTTGTATTTTGATCCTCCTCAAAATGACAAAGCACATCTTTTGAAACTGTGTCAAAATCCCCCATTCCACAATTGCATGGAATACCTGCTGCCAAAACTTTTTCAAGTGCTCCATCTGCAGCCACCACAAAATGTGGCTGCATTTTTTCATAGCACTCCTTTAAAAACAAAGCATCTAATGTTCCGCCCAATACAAGCAATAAGTTCTTCATTCTCTGCATACCTGTCCTGCTTTTATTTGTGCCTATACATCATACCTTCTCTGAATGGTTCATTGCCTCCAGAAGATCATGTACATTTTGTCCAATATTGCCTTTAAACACACTGCTTCCGCTGACAAGAATATCACTTCCTGCATCTGCTGCTTCCAGAGCAGTTTCAAGACAAATTCCACCATCCACTTCAATTAAAACAGAATCAAATCCATTCTCATTTAAATACTTGTGCAGTGTCTCCACCTTTTTCGTTACTGAATGGATATATTTCTGTCCTCCAAATCCAGGCTGTACTGTCATGGCAAGCACCATATCTGTCAGATGAAGATATGGATAGACCTCCTCAATCGGGGTATGTGGGTTAACTGCAAGTCCTGCCTTACAGCCACACTCACGAATCCACCTTAAAGTAGCCTCAACATCCTCACATGCTTCCAGATGAATCGTGATCATATCACTTCCAGATTCTGCAAACTCTTTGATATAACGGATCGGCTCCTGGATCATCAAATGGACGTCAAATACACCTGAAAATGCCTTTCTTAGTGTTTTGACAATCGGAAATCCAAATGAGATGCTAGGTACAAAATTGCCATCCATCACATCAATGTGAAGCCATTTCACGTCTGCCTCTTTTAACTCCTGAAGTTGTTTTTCTAAACACGAAAAATCTGCTGATAGTAAAGATACTGCCAAATCTGCCATGTGTTACTTTCCTTTCCTTTATTTATATCGTCTTACTGCATTTAATTCTTTATAAAAAGCTGTATAGCTTTCATAACGATTTTGACTGATTTTTCCATTTTGGACTGCTTCCTTTATGCCGCACGACGGCTCTGAAATATGAGAACATCCTGTAAAGCGGCATTTACCAAGATAAGGTGAAAACTCTGGAAAAAGCAGCTCGAGTTCTTCCTTTTCAAGAGAGAGCACATCTAATGAGCTAAATCCAGGTGTATCAAATAAAAATGTCTGATGACCCAGATAAAAAATCTCTGAATGCCTTGTCGTATGCTTTCCTCTTTTTATTTTCTCACTGACTTCGCCAGTATCCATCCCTGCTTCCGGACAAAAATGATTTACCAGCGTTGATTTTCCAACACCGCTCGGACCTGCAAAGGCTGTCACCTTCCCTGAAAGAAGATGAAACAGTTTTTTTTGTCCTTCTCCTTCAAAATCATGATAGTCAGTAAAGCAAACAGAATAACCAGCTGGCTCATATATCATTTGAACCTCTTTTTTAAATTCTTCTGTCGCCAAATCAGCCTTTGTAAAACAAAGAATAACCGGTACATTTCGCTTTTCCATTAAAACAAGAAAACGATCCAGCAAATTAAAATTTGGTTCTGGCTCACGGCATGCAAATACGATCACTGCCTGATCTATATTTGCTACCGCTGGACGAAACAACTCGCTTCTTCGAGGAAGAAGCTCTGTAATGGAGCCTTTCTTTTCTTCCTCATCAAGCACCTCAATTGTCACTTCATCACCCACCAGAGGTTTTTTATGGTCTTTTCTGAAAATTCCTTTCGCCTTGCACTCGTACTGCAATTCATTCTCTGCCTGTACATAGTAAAATCCGGCAATTCCTTTGATGATTTTTCCCTGCATCCTGTAATTCCTTTACAATTATTTCAGCTTACAGCGCCTGCTGTGTCTGCCTGAGGCGCTGCTGCATCAGTACTCGGAGTTGGCTCTGGGCTTGGTGCCGGCGCCGGATCTGTACTTGGTGCTGGTGCTGGATCTGTACTTGGTGCTGGTGCTGGATCTGTACTTGGTGCCGGCGCCGGATCTGTACTTGGCGCTGTTGCTGCCGGACCTGTACTGATAAAGACAATTACAGTATCTCCTGCATGCAAGGATCCGTCTGCACTAGTTGCAGCCCATCTTGTTACGCTTCCAACTGCCACATAATCACTTGACTCGTACTGAATCTGTGCACCAAGTGACATACCTGCAAGTGTAGATGTTGCCTGCTCCTGCGTCATATTTGTCAAATCATTAGCTCCTAAGCCTACTGTCGGAGGTCCAACACTGATTACAAGCTTTACAGTTGAATACTCTGGTACAGAAGTTCCGCCCTCTGGTACCTGACTAATTACAGTACCTGCTGGAACAGATGTGCTTTCTGCGTATTCAATTGAATAATAAAGATTTGCAGAACCTATTGCAGAATATGCGTATCCTTCTGCTGAATTACCGACAACACCTGGCACAACTGCCATCTTCGGTCCAAGACTTATAGAAAATGCAATCTCAGTTCCACTCTTTTGACTGGTACCTGGATCAAGGCTCTGACCGCATACCTGACCTGCCTCAGTATTGTCACTGTTAACTTCACTAATCGTTCCTACACTAAAGCCCGCCTGCTCAATTTTGGCGATTGCCTGCTGTTTTGTCATACCATAAAGATTCGGAACATCAATATATTCAGGTCCTAAACTAATGTAAACCTTTAAAGAATCTCCCGCCTGAAGATATCCTTTATCCGGCTCCATGCGAAGCACCATATCTTTTGCATATTCCTCACTGTATTCGCCAACATACTCTACATCAATGTCCTTAAAGCTCCTCAAATAATACTTTAGAATACTAACATTTCCATTGACATACAGTTTACCGTTAATCTCAAACTTATCACTTCCAAGGCTCAAATACACCTTTATGGTACTTCCCTTATCAACAACTGTACCCTTGTCATACTGCTGACGGCACACAAGACCAGTCGCATACTCGTCAGAATACTCATACGTTCTTGCCAAAACAATCTTAAGATCAGCTTCCTTTAATGCCTTTGTTGCTTCTGTAATACTCATACCAAGAAGCTCTGGCACCTTTGTTCTACCATCTGCATTCTGTCCCGATTCATCCTCATATGTTGAGATGATTGGATCATTAGCTGCAGCTGTCGTTTTTTTATTTGATGATATACTCGTTGGTGTACGCTGAAAGGCACCGGAAAGAGAACCTACAATATACACAAGCATAGCAAGCATGGCAACACCAAGCACAGAGCCAATTGCTGCCAGTATCTTATCAAATGCTGTTGCCTCATCTGGATCTCTCTTTACTTTTTTAACACGAGAATGCTTTTCTCTTTTATAAGCTTCACTTGAAAAATTGTCGTCCTGATTTCCCGGACCATATGTCTCAAAATCAATCTGCTCATGACGGCGCTGCTGAGCTGCTGCACTCTCTCTGGCAGGTGAGCGCTTAATCTGCTGACTCTTTAAGCTTCTTTCCTGATATGCTGTATTCTCATGCTGACCGCGGTCTGAACGATTGCGTATATCACGCATCTGTTCATCGCTCATAACAGTAGTCTCTCCATTTGCAGTCTCCTCAAGCTGAACAAAATGAACAAAACGCTCATTTGGTGCAACAAGTGCGTGGCGAAGATCCTTTATGAGATCTGCGCAGCTTGAATAACGCTGGTTAGGACGCTTTTGTGTACACTTGAAAATAATCTGTTCAAGGGCAACAGGAACACTTGGCTCAATGTTGCTTGGCGGCACCATTGCCTCATTGATATGCGCTATTGCTACTGCTACTGTCGTATCACCGTCAAACGGGACACGGCCAGTCACCATCTCATATATCGTAATTCCAAGTGAATAAATATCACTTCTCTCATCACAGTAGCCGCCTCTTGCCTGCTCCGGTGAAATATAATGCACAGAGCCTGCTGCACCGTAAAGGTTTGTTGTCTCATCTGTGATCGCTCTTGCAATTCCAAAATCAGCAACCTTAATACGGCCATCCTTTGATATAATAATATTCTGTGGCTTGATATCACGGTGCACAATATGACGTTTATGTGCAGCCTCAAGACCCTGAGCTACCTGAATGGCAATTCCGATAGACTCTTTTGTTCCTAATTTTCTCTTTCGTGTAATATATTCCTTAAGCGTAATACCATCAATAAGTTCCATTACAATGTAGTGAACATTGTCTTCTTCACCGACATCATAAACTCCAACCACATTATTATGTGAAAGGCCGGCTGCTGCCTGTGCCTCCATCCGAAACTTTGCTACAAAGCTCTTATCCTTACAGAACTCTTCTTTTAATATCTTAATTGCTACCAGACGGCTTAGCTTTCTGTCTCTTGCCTTATATACATATGCCATGCCGCCGGAACCAATTTGCTCAAGGATTTCATATCTGCTGCTCAGAATTGTTCCTGTTCGTATCATCTTATCCTCCATAACCCTTTGGGTATTACTCCACTGATGCCAAAATAACAGAGATATTATCCTGACCTCCGTTTTCATTGGCCTGTTCAATCAGAACATTTGTCTTTTCTTCCAGTGAGGCTGCGCCCTTTGCAATCTCAAAAATTGCATCATCGCCGACCATGTTGGTCAAGCCATCCGAGCACAGCAAAAGTAGATCTCCCGGTACAACAGGTTCCTCAAAAATATCTGCTGCGGTATAATCATGAGAACCGAGTGCTCTCGTAATTATATTTTTCTTGCTCTGGTACTCCTCCGAATCTCTTGTAATCAAACCTTTGCGGTACATTTCCTCCACATAAGAATGATCTTTTGTGATCTGGCGGATTGTATCCGAAATCAGATACAATCTGCTGTCGCCTACCTGAAAAACATGAAGCTTACTTGCCTCATCCACAAATGCAAGCGTCAGCGTCGTTCCCATTCCTCTGTATTCTTCATAATCCTGTGACTTTTCATAGATTCTGCGGTTCACCACGCGAATGGCATCGCTCACAATAAGAAGCGGATTCTCATAAACGGATTCGCTGATGCATTCCACCAATTTCTCTACTGCATAGCGGGACGCAAAATCTCCTGCTTTATGACCTCCCATACCGTCGGCCACAATCAGAAGATTTGGCAGCTTCCCCACCGGTTTATCGGATGCAAAAACAGAATCCTGATTCTGGGAACGCATCCTTCCTATATCACTTTTACAACTAATCTGCATTCCAAAAACTCCTTTTATGTATGTTGTTCAAGATAGCTTTTTCGGAGTTGTCCGCATGCGCCGTCAATGTCACGGCCCATTTCTCTTCTAATAGTAACATGTATTGCACTTTTTTCAAGCAATTTTTTGAATTTTTCTATCTGAACCTGTCCAGACTGAACATAATTTCTTTCTTTAATCGGATTCACCGGAATCAGATTGACATGACAAGGAAAGCCATTCAAAAGTGCTGCAAGCTGTTTTGCCTCATCTTCATTGTCATTGACACCAGCTACCAGGCTGTATTCAAACGTAACGCGCCGTCCTGTAACCTCAAAATACTTTTTACAGGCTGCCAGCACATCTTGAATATGATACTTGTTTGCAATCGGCATCAATTCCCTTCGCACCGTATCATTTGGTGCATGAAGCGAAAGTGCTAATGTCACCTGACTGTGACGCGCTGTAAGCTGCTCAATTCCAGGAATTAAACCACAAGTCGAAATAGTTAAATTTCGCTGACTAATATTTAATCCTTCCTCGGATGAGATCAAATCTAGAAATCGAAATACATTCTCTGTATTATCAAATGGTTCTCCAGATCCCATCAAAACAACATTAGAAATACGCTCTCCAATATCCTTTTGAATCCTGTAGATCTGCTCTAGCATCTCACTTGGGCGAAGGCTTCTGACCAATCCATCAAGTGTAGAAGCACAAAAACGACAGCCCATACGGCAGCCGACTTGTGTGGAAATGCAGACGGAATTTCCAAAACGATAACGCATCAAAACGCTTTCTATCACATTTCCATCTTGGAGACGAAACAGATATTTTCTTGTTCCGTCTATTGAGGAGATCCGCACATCAACAGGCGTTAATACAACAAAATCAGCCTGCTCCTTCAATTTGCTTTTCAATGCGCCGGAAAGATTGGTCATCTCATCAAAGGAAGAAACAAGATTCTTATGCATCCAGTTATAAAGCTGTTTTGCCCGAAACCCCTTCTCTCCCAGAGCACTCATCCATGTTGTCAGTTCCGGCAATGTCATAGATTTAATATCTTCTTTCATTTCGTTCTCCTGAATATTATTTTCTGCGAAGCCGTGCAACAAAGAAGCCATCACACTGATTTTGTCCTGGAAGCAGCTTAAGCATGCCGCTTGATGGATCATTGCCCTCGATTTCTTCCTTAATAAAAGGAGCCAGACTTTCAAGTTCAAATGGCATCTGTGTTAAAAGATAACGAACATTTTCCTCATTTTCTTCTGGATTTATTGTGCATGTGCTGTAAACTAAAACACCACCCGGCTTTACAAGCTTAGCTGCATTAACAAGAATCTCTCGCTGTAAGCTTACAAGCTCAGTCAGACGTTCTTGTGTCAGCTGATACTTAATATCCGGTTTTCTTGATAAAATACCAAGACCAGAGCATGGCACATCAGCCAGTACATAATCTGCTGTCTCTTTTCTTTCCTCATCAGGCACACATGCATCCCACTGCTCAATCTGCATATTATCGGCATGACAGCGCACTCTGTTTTCTTCAATCAGTTCCAATTTTTCCCATGAAATATCACGGCTTAACACTTTCGTCGTGCCGCCTTTCGCCTTTGCAAGATGAATGCTTTTTCCTCCCGGCGCTGCGCACATATCAATACAAAAACTATTTTCTTGTGGTGCAACACATTGAGCTGCCAGTGCTGAGCTTATATCCTGAATCTGAATAAGACCATCCTGAAATACCTTTGTACGGCGAATATCACCTGCGTCTGTTAGTTCAAGACAATCGTCTGCATAAGGTGCTTTCGTTACAGAAATACCTTCTTTCTCTAAAGACGAAACTATTTCTTCTATGCTGTATCTTCCTGTATGACAATGCACATACATTGGATGGCCGCTCTGAGAAACAACAGCTTCAAGATATGCTGCTACCTTCTCTTTTGGATACCAGCTAAGCAGTTTATCATAAAGCCACTGTGGAACAGAATAATAGACAGATGGCTGATCACTCCAGTCAAGTGTTGGAATGAGTACTGCCATCTTTCGCGTAACAGCATTGACAAATCCTTTTAATGACCAAAAACCTTTCTTTGCTGCAAGCTTGACAGCCTCACTGCAAACTGCATGCTCCGGAACATCCATATATTTCAGCTGATAAGCAGCCATTCTTAAAATGTTTCGAATAACTGGCTTTTGCTTAGAAGCTTTTACAGATGCTACCTTGTCAATTATTGCATCTAGCTCAATTTTTCGCTCTACACAGCCTCTTGAAAGACGCGCGATAAAAGAACGATCCTTTTGAGACAGATAACTATATTTATCAAGTGCCTGGCGAATCACGATATGAGAGAATTGATTCTTCTCTAACACCTCAATTAAAATTGCCAGCACAATCTCTCTCTCATTTTCTTTTTTTGTCTCAGTCATCTCTGCGTCTTCCTCCTGTTAAAATCAAAAGACGAAGCAGCTGTAAAATAGATGCTGCTGCACTAGCTACATACGTCAATGCTGCTGCTTTTAACACACGTGCCGTCTGTCCAACTTCGTCACCAATCAGTATATGCTCTTGATCAAGTAAGCGCACTGCACGTCTGGAGGCATTGATTTCTACAGGAAGCGTTACAAGCTGAAACAATACAACTAAACTAAATAACAACAGTCCGGCATTTAAAAATAGACTGCCTGTGGAACTGTTAATAAAAAGACCAATTACAATTAACGGCCATGACAAATAAGAACCAAAATTGACAACTGGAACGAGTGCGCTTCGAATAGAAAGCGGCACATAGCCTTTCGCATGCTGCATTGCATGACCACACTCATGAGCTGCAACACCAATAGCAGCTACAGTTGTTGCATTGTATACTGCATCTGAAAGACTAAGCGTTTTGTTTCGCGGATCATAATGATCTGTCAAACTGCCTGATATGTGCTGAATCTGCACATCATAAATGCCCTGTGAGTGCAAAAGCTTTTGTGCAGCCTGCGCACCTGTCAGACCACTTCTTGCATAGACAGATGAATAACGATTAAATGTTCTGTTTACTAATGCTGATGCACCTACTGAAAGCAGTGCACCAATTAAAACAAGTATATAAGTAGGATCCCAGTAATAATATGGCATACACTTCACCTCCGTGATGTTATATTTTTATGCCTTTCACACCTGTGTAAATAACTCTCCCTGTGCAATTGGATAACCTCTCAGGTAAGCATCAACTGTCATGTTCTTTTTTCCCTCCGGCTGAAGCATACGAAGTGACAATGCACCATTACCAGCCTTAACAATCAGCTGATCTTTTTCACTGACAATAACAGTTCCTGGCGTAGCTGCCGCCTGACTTTCTGTAAGCGTTTCCTGACAAACTACATCACAATCCCAAATCTTAACTGTTTTTCCATGTATCTTTGTAAAGGTACCTGGCCATGAATTTAAGCCTCGAACTAATCGCTCAATACGATCAGCATCCATTGTCCAGTCAATATTTCCCATTGTTTTTTCAAGCTTAGGTGCATATGTGCTTTCTTCCTCGCACTGCGGAATACGAACTGCACTTCCATCCTCTAACTTATCAATTGTCTTCAAAAGAAGCGGACCGCCCATCATGCTAAGCTTATCGTGCAGGCTGTCTCCTGTCTCCTTAGGATCAAGTGTGACCGTGTCCTTAAGCAGCATATCACCCTTATCGATCTCACGACACATATACATTGTCGTAACACCGCTTTCCTTTTCGCCATTTATAACAGCCCACTGAATCGGACCTGCACCGCGATACTTTGGAAGCAGAGATGCATGCACATTGATACAGCCATACTTTGGCATTTCACGAATCTTCTTTGTAACAAACTGGCCAAATGCGACAACTACAATTAACTCTGGCTCATAGGCACGAAGCTCATCTATAACTTCTAGCACACTCACATTTACTGGCTGCATCACAGGAATATTATGTGCAAGTGCACACTCCTTTACCGGTGAAAACTGCATATTTTTTCCTCTGCCCTTTGGTCTGTCTGGCTGTGTGACAACCGCAACAACCTCATGTCTGCTATTAATAAGACTTTGTAATACCGGAACTGCAAAATCTGGTGTTCCCATAAAAATAATTCTCAAACCAACCACTCCTTTGTCTTGATTTTCTTATTTGTGAATTTCTTCTTCAGTAAATTCCTCATAAGCATCCTCGTACAGTTCTTCTTCCTCATCCTCCGGCAAATCTTCATTATTGATCAGACCGCCCTCTGCCTTATCACTGTACAAAATACCATCAAGATGATCACACTCATGACAAATGCATCTTGCCAGAAGACCTTCGCCCTCTAAGACGTATTCCTCTCCGCGCTCATTTAATGCCTTTACCTTTACATAATCAGGTCTTGTTACAATACCACTCTTTCCCGGAATGCTAAGACATCCCTCATAGCCTGTCTGCTCACCGCTAACCTCTAAAATTTGTGGATTGATCAATACATGCTGATTGTCATCGGTATCCATAACAACAATGCGCTTTAATACACCGATCTGCGGAGCTGCCAAACCTACTCCGCCGCTCTCATACATCGTATCAAACATATCCTCGATTAAAATTCTTGTTCTTAAACTTACAGACTTTACTGGCTTGCATACCTTGCGAAGACACTCATCGCCCTCTGTTCTAACTGTTCTGATTCCCATATTGTACTCCTCTCTCATATCACAATTAAACGTATCAGCAGACGGTTACAAAAATAGATACTTTCTGTACGGCTGCCTGTTCTGTTATCTCCTGAATAAGCTCCATAGCCTCTAAATACGCTTTATGATCGCTACTTCTTATATAAAGATGCTTTCTCCACATATCCTTGAGCCTTGCAATTGGTGCATCTGAAGGCCCAATTATTTTAATTATATCACAAAATCTTCTATTTATCAACAACTGTACCTGCCAAATCCACTGATTGGCCAGTTTCTCCTCTGCAGAAACAGCCATTACCTCGCACATCCAGCCGATTGGAGGATACTGCATCCGCCTTCTAAAACGAATTTCCTGATGATAAAATGATTCATAATCCTGATTAGCTGCTGTCTGAATGCTATAATTTTCTGGATCATATGTCTGAATTATTACATTTCCAGGCTCCATTCCACGCCCTGCACGTCCCGCTGCCTGCGTTAAAAGCTGGAATGTACGCTCGCTGCTTCGAAAATCACAATTATATAGTGACATATCAGCTGCCAAAATCCCAACCAGCGTAACACCTGGAAAATCATGGCCTTTGACAATCATCTGTGTGCCGACTAAAATATCAGCCTCTCTTCTTCTAAATGAATCAAGAATCTGCTCATGACCATCCTTCTTAGAAGTCGTATCCATATCCATACGAAGCACTCGTGCAGATGGAAATTGAGCCTTAATCATCATCTCTGCCTTCTGTGTACCAAGACCAAAGCCTGCCAGATATGGTGAACCACACAAAGGACAGCTGCGCGGCATCGCTTTTGTATAACCACAATAATGGCAAACAAGCTTATCTCCTAGATGCTCTGTCAATGCAACATCACAATGCGGACATTCAATTGGTTTTCCGCATGAACGACAGCTGACTACACGCGAAAAACCTCTGCGATTGATAAACAGCATCATCTGCTGCTTCTTTGCCAGGCATTCCTCCATTTTTTCACGAAGCTCTCTTGAAAAAACAGAGCGGTTTCCTGACGCAAGCTCTTTTCGCATGTCCACAACCTGCACATTTGGCAGGCAGCTTCCTAATACAGCACGTTTTGTCAAACAAAACTTGCGATACTCACCTGATTCAGCTCTTGAAAATGATTCAATTGAAGGCGTCGCTGACCCAAGAAGAAGAAGAGAATTTGTTAGCTGTGCCAACTTGTCTGCTGTCTCTCTTGTGTGATAGCGAGGAATCTGCTCACTGTTATAAGCACCTTCCTGTTCTTCATCTACAATAATAAGACCCAAATTTGAAAATGGTGTGAACAGCGCTGAGCGCGGTCCAACCATAATTGAAATTTCTCCATTTCTTGCCCTCTCTAACTGATCACTTCGCTCTCCGTCTGAAAGTCTTGAGTTGATCATAGAAACCTGCTCACCAAAACGGCTATAGAAATTTAAAATCACCTGATATGTCAGCGAAATCTCTGGAATCAGAACAATTACCTGCTTATTCTGACGAATCATCCATTCAATCAGATGCATATACACTTCTGTTTTTCCGCTTCCCGTTATGCCATAAAGTAAGGCCGGTGTGCGCACTCCGGCCTGATAGGAAGAAATCAGCTTATCTACTATAGCTTGCTGTTCTTCATTTAACTGTTTTTTTTCTAAGTTGGCAGATTCTTTTGGCAGCACGCTTCGGTAAAAACGCTTTGTCTCAATCTGAATCAGTTTTTCTTCTTCAAGAGCTTTAATTGCATCTGATGCAATTTTTAGCTGCTGTCTGGCAAAAGCAGATGAAATATAGTCTCTGCAAAGAAGAGCCTCCATCAGACGCACGCGTCCCTTCCAGTTCTTTTTCCTTGCAAGATCAAGATAGTCTAGAAAACGTTTTTCATCTGATGTGCGCACAAGAAAGCTTACCTGCTTCGGACGTACATTTTTTCTAGCTGGCATAACAACACGAAGTGACTGAATCAAATTTCCGCCATACTCCCGATACATCCAAACGGCAAGTGCAATTCTTATCTTATCTGATGAATTGTCATCTGAAATAATTTCTGTAAGTTCCTTAATCCTGTCAGGATCAATATTAGCTTTCGTACCTAATTTTAAAACAAAGCCTTTTTTTTGCGTATTCCTTCGTCCAAATGGGACAAGTACCCACATTCCAGGCTGAACCTGCCCCACAAGACTTTCTGGAATGCGGTACTGAAATGGCCTGTCAAGCGACTCGTGTGAAATATCAATTACTATGTCTGCGTACACCAAAGCCTCCTTACTGCTCCATCAGATATTTTGTAATTTCCTTTAATCCGATTGCGTTAGACGCCTTTAAATAAACAACATCGCCTGCTTTTAAATTCTGATTTAAATATTCTGCAGCCTGCATCTTGTCGTCAAATTCATGCACTAAATAGCTGCAATTTTTTTGTCTTGCACCATCTGCAATTGCTTTTGCTGTATCTCCGATTACGATAAGCTCATTTATAGGCTCTGATGCTATCTTTTCGCCAACCTCTCGATGATACTTTAGAGTATTTTCTCCAAGCTCACGCATTTCACTAAGAACTGCAATCCTTCTGCCAGACGTTTCAAAGCCGCCTAATACATTTACTCCTGCCACCATAGATGCCGGGCTTGCATTATACGTATCATCAATAACTTTATAATCTTTTACATCCATGATCTGCAAACGATTCTGAAAACCAGTAAATGTATAAAGAGATTTAGCTGCCAATGTCACATCTACACCATTTAAATGTGCTGCCGCAAGTGCTGCTGTCGCATTTAAAACATTGTGCTGTCCCAAAACAGACAATACAACTGGCACACGCATTTCGTTATGTACAAATGTAAATGCATAGTGGCCATTTTCCATATGAATATCCTCTGCTCTATAATCACAATACTCTTTTGTTCCGTACAAAACATAAGGATAACCTGTAGACTCTCTAAACTTATACAGCAATTCGTCGTCTCCATTTACAATCAAAAGACCCTCTTTTCCAAAGCCCTTTGAAATCGTATACTTTTCATGGCAGATTGCTTCCTGTGAGCCATAAAACTCAATATGAGCAACTCCTACATTTGTAAGAACTGCCATCTTAAGCTGCGCAATTTCACTTATAGTGCCTAGCTCTCCAGGAACATTCATTCCTAGCTCTAAAACTGCAATATCATAGTCGTTGCTCATCAAAGACATGGTGATTGGAAGACCGACAGAGCTATTATAATTTTTCTGTGTCTTATATACCTTCTTTTCTGCTGAAAGCGCATAAGCAATCATCTCTCTTGTCGTTGTCTTTCCAACGCTTCCTGTCACGCCAATGGCAGGCACAGTAACACGGCTGCGGCAGAGCTTTCCAATCTCATGAAGAGCCAGTACAGTATCTTCCACGCGAATCCATGCGTGATTCGGATCATCCATGCTGTCATGCTCGCTTGTCAGAGTTGCCACACAGCCAACTGAAAATGCACCGTCAATAAAACGATGGGCGTCTACTTTTGCTCCAATGATCGGGATAAACAAGTCATTTCCCTGGCTGCTTCTTGAATCAATGGAAAGATGATCGATCTGCTGCTTTTCATCTCCACACAGCAATTTTCCCTTTGTTGCTTCTACAATATCTTTTATACAAATATTAATCACTTGCTGACCTTGCCTTTCTTTGTCTTTTCGATAGATTCCACAATATCTCTTTCAGAAAATGCCTCCACCTTTCCAGCGATTTCCTGTGTATCTTCATGTCCCTTCCCAACAAGTACAAGAAGATCGCCCGGCCTCATTTGGCTCATGCAGTAGCCTATAGCCTCTTTACGGTCCCGTATTACCACATAGTCGCCTGTCACACCCAAAAGTATATCAGCTAAAATTTGCTCAAATGGTTCGTCTCTGGAATTATCCTGCGTGATAATTGTCAAATCGGCTAATTCACTGCTGACGCGCCCCATCGCACTGCGTCGCACGGCACTTCTGTTTCCTCCACATCCAAACATACACAAAATTCTGTTTGGATGATATGCCCGAAGTGATTCCAGCAGATTTTTCAGACTGGCTTCATTATGTGCATAGTCAATCATAATCGTCCCGCCTTGAAAATGACCCACCATTTCAAAGCGCCCCCGAACGGAAAATATACTAAAATCCAACTGGTATGAATCATATTGCTCATCTGATGTTAACAGGCAAAAAGCAGAAAGCGCTGCTGCTGCATTGCTGACATTGCAAAGTCCCGGAAGCTTTAAGCTTATACTTCTTGCAGGCATTTTTTGCCAATGCCATAAAAAATGCTGGTATAATCCATCTATCTCGACATCTTTTTCAATTTCAGATGCATAGCCATCTGCACAGACACTCGCTGAATACCAGCTGCAAACACCATTCTTGTCTGCTGCAATCTCAAATGAAAATGGATCATCTCTGTTTAAGAGTACTTTTTTACAATTCTTAAAAAATCTTTTTTTCCAGTAGGCATACTCTAAAAAAGAGGCATGTTCATTTCCCCCAATATGATCTGGATAAATATTTGTAAAAATTCCCAAATCAAATGTAAGACCTGCTATTCGTCCCTGCTTAACTGCAAGAGAGGACACCTCTGCAATAAAATGTGTGCATCCGGCCTTAACTGCCTCTGCAATAAAGCCATATAATTCAAACAGCTCTGGTGTCGTATGACTACTTTTTGCCACGCGATCCTTTAAAAAGAAGCCATTTGTTCCAACAGTGGCACATAACATATGATTATCTAAAAAAAGCTTCTGAAGCATCGCGCAGACCGTTGTTTTTCCCTTGGTACCAGTCACGCCGATCAACAGAAGCTTTTCCTTAGAAAAATCATAAAAATTCGATGCCAGACGCGCTTGTGTCTGCGCTGACACATCTGTTTCTATAACGCAAATATCCTTTTGAGAAGATAAAATACGCCTGCTATCTTCATCATATTTCTCACAGATAACTGCGGCCGCACCTAAAGATAGTGCCTGCCGCAGATATTGTTTTCCACTTGTATGTGTTCCAGTGCGGCAAAAAAATAAATTTCCGCACTTTATCTTTCTTGAATCTTCACAAAGCCCTGTAATCTCACAATTTTCTGGGCTTCCCTGCTGTAAATGATACTCGATTCCTTTTAAAAGTATATCTAGTTTCATTCAGCCTCCTGATTCATAATGATATTTAGAACAATCCTGTGATATGGCCGTCATCGTCCACATCAATGTTAAATGCAGCTGGTGCCTTCGGCAGTCCTGGCATTGTCATAACATCACCTGTCAGTACAACGACAAAGCCTGCACCTGCACTTACATATACATCGCGCACAGTAATCTTGAAGTTTTCAGGTCTGCCTAATTTCTTTGCATCATCAGACAAAGAATACTGATTCTTTGCCATACATACCGGAAGCTCACCAAAACCGAGCTCTGTCAGCTTCTTTAATGCACGATTAGCTGCCGGCTGGAATACAACACCGTCTGCTCCATAAATTTCTTTTGCGATTGTAGTAATCTTATCTTTTAACGCCATCTCAAGCGGATACAGCGGATGATATTCAGACTTCTTTGTCTCAAGTGTCTTAACAACCTTATTTGCTAATTCAACACCGCCGTCACCGCCGTCTGCCCATACCTTTGACAGTGCAAACTCGCATCCTCTCTCCTCACAGAAACTGCGAATATATTCATATTCTTCCTCGGTATCTGTTAAGAAGGAATTTAAGGTAACAACAATCGGAACACCAAACTTCTGGATATTCTCAATATGCTTCTCTAAGTTTACAATACCCTTCTTTACTGCCTCAAGGTTCGGTGCTGCCAACTCATCCTTCTTTACGCCGCCATTGTATTTTAATGCCTTTACAGTTGCTACGATAACTACAGCATCCGGCTTTAGACCTGCTGCACGGCATTTGATGTCCATAAATTTTTCTGCACCAAGATCTGCACCAAAGCCTGCCTCTGTAACAGCAATATCAGATAATTTCAGTGCCATCTTAGTTGCCTTTACACTATTGCAGCCATGTGCAATATTGGCAAACGGTCCGCCATGTACAAGTGCTGGTGTATGCTCAAGTGTCTGGATTACATTTGGCTTGATGGCATCCTTTAACAATGGTGCCATTGCACCAACTGCCTTTAAGTCTGCTGCTGTAACTGGCTCTCCGTCCATATTATATGCAACAATAATCTTTCCCAGTCTTTCTTTTAAATCACGGATGTTACTGCACAGACAAAGAATTGCCATAATCTCAGATGCAACAGTAATAACAAAATGATCTTCGCGAACAACTCCGTCTGCCTTTGCACCCAATCCAACAACCACATTTCTAAGAACACGGTCGTTCATATCAATACAACGCTTCCACACAATATTTCTTGTGTCAATACGAAGTTCATTTCCCTGCTGAATGTGATTGTCAAGCATCGCTGCCAGCAAATTATTTGCAGATGTGATTGCATGGAAATCACCTGTGAAATGAAGGTTCATATCCTCCATCGGAACTACCTGAGAATAGCCGCCTCCTGCAGCACCACCCTTTACACCAAAGCACGGTCCAAGAGAAGGCTCACGCAGTGCAACAATTGCCTTCTTGCCAATCTTGTTTAATGCCTGTGTAAGTCCAATGCTGATAGTTGTCTTTCCCTCTCCTGCCGGAGTTGGGTTAATTGCAGTTACCAAAACCAGCTTTCCATCTGGTCTGTCCTTGATGCGGTTCCATAGCTCATCGGAAAGCTTTGCCTTATACTTTCCATACAATTCCATGTCATCCTCTGTAATACCAAAACCTGCTGTCACCTCGCGGATCGGCATCATCTGTGCCTCCTGTGCGATTTGGATGTCTGTCTTCATAAACGTATCCTCCCTTGTCCTGTAGTTACCTGCTCTGCAGGTACTCTTCAAACTCTTCGGCCTTCATTAAGACCTTGCGCGGTTTTGTTCCCTCATCCTTGCTGACCACTCCCGCTGCATAGAGCTGGTCCATGATGCGTGCTGCACGATTGAATCCGATTCTAAGATGGCGCTGAAGATTACCAATAGAAGCCTTTTCCTGCTCAATGATAAATCTTCCTGCTGTCTCAAACAGCTCATCCTGATCACCGCCTGGCAGGCTGCTTCCCGGCATGTTTGCCTGAAGATCAATATTTGTGTTGATCTCTCCGCCTCTTACATTTTTCTGCTGAGTTAAGAAGTTTACAACCTCTGTTACCTCATCATCGGATACAAATGCGCCCTGAACACGAACTGGCTTGCTGATATAATACGGATGAAACAGCATATCGCCCTTTCCAAGGAGCTTTTCTGCTCCTGTCTCATCCAGAATAGTTCTGGAATCGATTCCGCTGGCAACACTAAATGCAATTCTTGATGGAATATTTGCCTTGATCACACCAGTAATGACATTTACTGATGGTCGCTGTGTCGCAATAATCAGATGAATACCAGCTGCTCTGGCTTTCTGTGCTAGCTTCTGAATTGCATCCTCTACATCTGTTCCTGCTGTCATCATCAGATCTGCCAACTCATCAACAATTACAATGATCTGTGGGATTTTTTCCGGACGATCTTTACCTGGAACATCCTCGATCTGATCAATCTGTGCATTATATCCAATGATATTCCTTGCTTTATGCTCAGCGAACTTTTTATATCGCTCCTCCATCTCATTTACTGCCCAATTTAATGCAGCAGCAGCCTTCTTCGGGTCTGTTACAACCGGAATAAGAAGATGTGGAATACCATTATAAACACTAAGCTCAACCACCTTCGGATCAATCATAATTAATTTTACCTCAGAAGGTCTTGCTTTGTAAAGGATACTCATAATAATTGTATTGATGCAGACTGATTTTCCTGAACCGGTCTGACCGGCAATCAGAAGATGCGGCATCTTTTCGATATCGGCAACGACAGTTTTTCCCGCAATATCCTTTCCTGCGGCAAAAATAGTCTTCGACTTTGCTTTTGTAAATTCATCACTTTCCAGAAGATCACGAAATGCAACCATCTGTTTTTCCTTGTTCGGCACTTCAATACCAATCGCTGCCTTTCCTGGAATTGGTGCCTCAATACGAATATCTTCTGCGGCAAGATTAAGCTTAATATCATCAGCCAGATTAACAATCTTGCTGACCTTTACGCCCTGCTCTGGCTGTAACTCATAGCGTGTAACACTCGGTCCTCTGCTAATATTTGTAATCGTAACACCTACACCAAAATCCTGCAGTGTACGCTTTAGCTTATCTGCCGTCTCCTGCATACTTCTGGCAAGCTCTTCGCGCCCCTTGCCTGATGCAGTTCCCGGTGTAAGGAGATCTGTTGACGGAAAGATATATTCTTTTGGCTCCTCATATGCGATCGGAACAACCTTTTCATCATACTGATCAAGTCTTTCCTTAATTTTCACCGAATCCTTCGGACGCTTATTTTCTCCTGGAAGACCATCAAGCTCGACTGTGATCACCTTTCCAGTTGCAGTACGAACTGTTTTTGTATATACAGACTCATCCTCATCATGCTTCCCTGTATTTTTTGTATCACGCATAAGCATTCGATAGTCCACCGACTCATCTCCTGCTGCCGATGCCCCTGAAATATCTTCTTCTGTTTCATCTGCAGCATCTGTCAACACAGTATCTGATGACACATTTTCGGATGAGACATTTTCAGATGACGTATTCTCGGATGACTCAGTATCTGAAGATGATTCCATTGCCTTATTTATAATATTTTCTGAAATATTGTCAAACTCCAGATCATCTTCTTCGTTTACTTCATCATCAGTCTCAAGCACCCAGCCATCATCATGTTTTTGCGGCTCTTTCTCTAAAATATTGCTTGTATCAAGGCGAAGTGGTGTCGTAATTTCCTCACCTTCAATAAACATGCTTGGCTGTGTGACCTTATTTGTATCTTCTGCTGACTTTTGCTCTTCCTTTCCAAGAACGACCTCTTTCATGCTGCGGTCTTCTTCTTCAAGCTCTGTATTTGTACGCAGTTCGCGCTTTCCCTGTGAGCCTTGTTCCTTTAACAGCTCACGATTCAATGCTTCCTGCCTTTTACTTTCTTCCAGCTGAATATTTACAAATTCACGATTGATATTTTTCTTTTCGAGAATTTCCTGTCTTTGCTTTTGTAAATTTTCCAGACGCATCCGCTGCATCTTGAGCTGCTCATTTTCTTCCTGCTCTCTGTGCAAACGCTTTTCCTGTGCACGAATCTTACGTCTTCCCTGCTGAAGCTTATGATGGGAAGAAACTGCACGATAAGCATTTTTCGAGTTTTGCTGCAGCTGTGTAACTACAGAATGGCCGAAAAACAATACTACACTGATAAAAAGGCATGCAATCATAATGACAAATGAGCCAATGATTCCAAATGCACTATACAAAACGCCAAACAAAGTATGGCCAACAAGACCTCCTCCTACTGTAAAGATGTTTGATGTTTCATAGACAATTGATAAAATCGTTTCAATTGACAAAAACAACAAGATACTCGCTGTCACCTTCTGAATCAATCCGCTGTTATGCCAGTTACTTATTATAAAACATGGCAAAAGAAATAAAATAAGCGGCATAAAATAAGCCATTACGCCAAACCATTTAAAATTATATGTATGCAGAAGCAGCATCAGACCTCCGCCTGTAAAAAAACAGCTCAACTGCAAAATTACACAAAACACAAATACTGCAATAACTGCAATATCTTTTAAAATCGTGTAATCTACCTGAACCTGATTCTTTGAATGGTTCTTTTTTCGCTTCGCGGAAGATGAATACCCCTTTGCCGCTGTAGTTTTTTTATTTGTCTTTACTGCCGTCGTTGTGCGCGATGACCTTGCTGCGGCTGGCTTTGATGACGATGCTTTTTTTGTATTCGATGCCCTGCCTGCCGCGGCTGATTGTGTTTTCTTTGCCGCTATGCTGGTTTTTGGAGCTGTCGTTTTCGCTGTGCCTGCCGGCTTTTTTTGTGCTGCAGCCATGATTCCCCTTCCTTTCATTTTTCTATAACCGTTTTAGTATAACACACATGTTTGTTTTTTTCAATCAGTTCATGAAGTTTTGCAATCGCTTCTTTTATTGTACCAACTTCATGAATCAAACCTTCCTTTACGGCTTCCTCTCCCACGAGAATTGAGCCCACATCTCTCGTCAATGTTTTTGTATCCATCATAAGTTCCAAAAGCCTCTTTTCTGAAATTTTACAATGGTTCGTCACAAATCCAGTAATCCTATCCTGTATGCGCTTAAAATAATCATAGCTCTGACGCACACCGATAATCATTCCATTTAATCTGACCGGATGAATCATCATCGTGGCTGTCGGCACAATAAATGAATAATCAGACGATACTGCTAACGGCACACCGATTGAATGACTTCCGCCAAGCACAAGTGTTACACTTGGAATTGACATACCTGCAATCATCTCTGCTATTGCCAGACCTGCCTCCACATCACCGCCTACTGTATGAATTAAAATCAAAAGTCCATCCACCTCACAGCTGTCCTCAATCTGAGCAAGCTGCGGCAGCACATGCTCATACTTTGTCGTTTTTAAGTTTGATGCCAGACATTCATGACCTTCAATTTCTCCGATAATATTTAGCAGAAAAATTTTATGTTTCTCTTTATTTTCATCTAGTATCAATTCTCCACTCTCACGAATTTGCTCCTGCTGCTTTGTCAGTTTGTCCTGCATGCTTTCACCTCCTGCTTTGATATAGAAAGTATCTTACAAAAAGACGAATTTATACAAAATTTAAGCCGTAAAAATCTGCTTGACAAACAACCCTTTTTTATTGTAAACTAACAGATAGTGCAGACGCTAATCTGCTAGTTGGAGCGATATCGAAGTGGTCATAACGAGCCGCACTCGAAATGCGGTTGTCCGTTTCCGGGCACGTGGGTTCAAATCCCACTCGCTCCGCTTTTTGTTAACATCCGCATAATTACTGGAATGTTCGAGAATCCGCTTAAAATAAGGGGTTTCGGGCATTTTTTATTATATATAGATGTTTGATATTTTATATTCTATTTTATCATTTCAGCCATCTATATGACACGAAATATGACACGACATGACACGGATTTAGATGAATATAATAGGTCTCTTCCCTCCAGTTTGCCGCTGGAGGGATTTCTTCTATACATATTTTATTTGCTCGTATAATCTAAGCTGATCCATCCTGCGCCAGACTTAAGCTTGCCCCAACGTTTCGCACCTTTACCAGAGGCTTCCTCTATGATGGTCAGCGACATCGTCTCTCGGATCTGCCCAGTGATTGGCGCGTTAGTGCTTGGCCACTGACGTATGTTTAAAGCTTTGCCAGGAATATTTTCTGGTGTTACCTTTACCATATATGGCTTAGTTGACGGTGTATAATTAAGTCCAAAGCCCTGCTGGATACCTGCAACGACTGCGCTTGCAATCTTAGTTTTGTTTGCCAGATACCAGCTCACGTCATCCCAATCGCTAATAAAGCAAGTTTCCAATACGGCGTGCGATACACCCTGAGCGCGAACACGGCTCTGTACCATCAATCCAGATGGCCACTGTCTCTGAGCAACTACTACACCATCCCATGCCTGGCAGCTTCCCAGCGAGTACAGGTTGAACAGGATCGCATCTTCCACCGAATGACCTGTTTCAGACTGGTCAATGTATACCATGCTCCCCTTCTTGATGCCATCACCGCTCTGATCAACAGTTGCAGATGCGTTAAAATGCACCTCAAGCACGTAATTGTACGGTGTGAAATCATACTGACCACCATTTTTAAAGTAAGAGTAGTGATTGCGATCTGGTGCAACGTCACATGGCACGCCTGCCCGATCAGCTGCTGCCTTGATCAGATCTCGCAGTTCGCGTGTAAGCGCTGCCTCCTGATATCCGTTTCCTACGGCTCCTGGATCCCATGATCCGTCTACATTTCTGCCGTGTCCGGCCATAACTAACATACGAAAACTCATCTTCTTTTCCTCCTTCTTTTTGCCAAAATAAAAGTGTCCCCACTCTTGTGATATGGAATCACTGCCCAAATAGTCATAGGCTGTGTACAAGTTTGCAAGTTTTTCCTTGTCAGGATTGCCATGCCCATCGGAATACTTTGTGTAGCTCCGGAACTGCAAGATCTCTGCGTCCGAAAAACGACGTTCTCCCTGCTCAAAAACGGCTTGCGCTGCCTGCAAACACTGCGGATCGTACTGATCTGAAGGCGCCGTAAATGCAGATTCTAAGCAAGTGTCCAAGTCCTTATAAGATGGAAGCAGGTCATGGATACACTGTGCGATGGCCAATAATGCATTGTAGTTCTTTCTAGAGAAAATTCCGCCTTCGGCATATATCACTTTTGCAATTTTTATTAGTTCTGCTGTTGTCATTTCGCTTCCTTTCTGCCAACTTGCGCTGGCGCAAAAAGAGGAAAGCCGAAGCTCTCCTGTCTTAATAGATTATTCCTTATCATCCTGTCCTGGCTGATTGATCGCCTTGTCTGCTACCTCAAGGCCTTTCGTTAAGATACGCGGAACGTCGTAGCCCATTTCCACGAAATTTTCAAGGATTGAGCGAAGTTCGTTGACAATCAGTGAAGCCAAGACGAACCAACCTAACAGCACGGTAATCTCAAGATTGATACCCAGCGTCGCACCAATCTCGACAAAAACGGCTGACGCGCCAAAAGCCACCGCGATCATAAGCCAATAGCCAAGCTTTTTGAGTACGCCCTTCCATCCTGCCGCTGAATTTTCCTTCTGAGCCATTCTTGACTTAGCCCAGCCAGTGAGCCAGTCAGCAACATTGAATGCTAAAAACAGGGCAAATAATGCCCAATGCTCTCCGAAGATATAGCTGAGCACGGCGATCACGGCACCTGCAGCTGCGTTATATGTATCTAATACTTTCATAATTTTATTTTCCTTTCTCGCTGCGATAATGCAGCATATACTTTTTACTTTGCTGCTTTTTTTGCAGCAGGCGCTCTTATGTAGGTCATAGTCTCTCCTATAAAAATACCGCAGGCATTTGGCCCACGGTACGATTTAGAGTTTCATTTCATATGTCACAGCTGCAATCTCATTCAAATCTGTCAAAGATTCCACATACGAGCGCAGTGCAATGAAATATGAACTCTGTTTGATTTTATACTGATTTGCAGCTTCTGCGATTGCCTGAATCTCCTCCGCAGTATATGGAAGATTCTTCTCTCCTGCATTGGCAAGATCTGTCAGTGCAATCAAATTCAGCTGATCCTGCGGAGTCAATGTGTAATGAATCGTTGTCCCACTGCTTAAAGTCACATCAACACCCTTTGCGATTGCCTCACTATATGCCTTTGCCAATTCTTTAAGCTTCTGCTGGCGCACATATTCAATAGTTACCATTTCAGTTAGATCAGGCTCAACAATTAACTCTGTGATTTCTTCTGGCTCAGGCAAGGAAGTTGATGCCTCCTCGCCTGTCTGCGCTGCTGTCTGAAGCAACTCATACTCTTCGTTCTCAATGGCAATGATCTGTGCATCTTCATACGCAATTCGATCCGTCTGCACTGGCAAAAGCCATGTGTCATGATACAGCTTCTCCCCGATCTGGATATACTCAGCATTATCTTCATTACAAGAAAGAAGAATGCCGTGTTTCTTCTGAACTCTTCTGAAATTTGAAGAACTTCCAATTCCTTTGAATGTTGATTTATCAATTATTTTGTAATATTTCAACTAGAACCTCCTTTATTACAGCGAGAAACAAATAACCTGATTAACGGCATCTTGAACAGCTAATGATTTAAGAGTGTATCCTTCTTCGCTAACAGCTAATATCCATGCTGCGGCATTTTGATTATGAGTACGTTCTGTGTAGTAAGAAGCAGACATCCAATACCCATTCCCAATAGCTTTTTTAGAATCTGCAAGATACCGTTCATGTCTAGTAACCCATTTTTCATCGGATATATAGCGGTAATACACATTATTATTAAGCCAAAAATCTCCCTCTTTTACATGATTTGAAGTTAACTGTGTTGGATCTGTGTTGTCTGTGTAAATAGTAGGATTATAATCAACATAAAGCTCAAGAAATTTTACTCTAGTTGCATTACTTACAAACCAAGGAATATGATAACCTTCACCAGTGTATAAAGTATCTGTAGTGCCATCCATTTCTACACGAGCCGGTGGATAAAGGTATGTCTCAGAAGTAACCACATTAGAAGTACCATTTTTTTCTTTTGCATTTACCTTTACCTTTTTAATTATTGTTCTCCATTGAACAGGCATTGCTTTGTATACACGTTCATTTTCAACTACGTATGCTGCCATGGAATGCCAGCCGCCACTCGCGTCATATGCATTGTTGTATTGGATTTTCTGTCTTAAAACATTATTGCATATAAAAGATGCATTGCTTTTTTTGCTAGTATCTCCGGCTAGTCGATACCTCGATGAACCGCAGTATTCCATACGCCAAGTCTCATGTGTCCAGGCTGCAAGTGTTTTTGCATTTTCTCCGCCAAGATCTTCATACCAGATTTTGCACCAGTTAATCCAGCCTTTTGCACAGTAATCGAATCCATCACTGTATTTAATTCCACCCAAACATAATGTTGATTTTGTATTTGTGCTTCTAGAACGAACAATTTCAAATACTTTAACGTCTGTATCTGTTCTTGTCATTATTTCAGCTGTATGAAAAGCATAAAGGAACAAACTATTAGACCCTTTTATATGCCGGATTACACATAATCCCGGAATATATCCATATCCAACTTGTTGCTTCTTGTCTCCCCATTCAATTACTGGATTATTTCCATTAAGATATAATCGGAATCCCTCGCTTCCATTTTCTTCATAGCAAGAGAGTAACGTAGCTCTTTCATCATTTTTATTGAATTCAAAATCAATTGCTAATGTAAAGGACGGCGAATCTTCATCAAATAAAAGGATTTTCTTATCAACAGCATTTGTTCCATCAAAATAGGTATTCTCACAAAGCAGTTCAGAGCGAACATTAGAAAATTTGAGATCATTTCCCATTTTTAAGTCAAAATAATCCCGCATTTCAAAATACTCGTCCATTTTCTCTGACGCACAAACACCATAAATTTCAGCGACTGACATATCTTTTAAATCTTTACCTGATGGCGGCAGCTCGCCTCTGTCCCATACTGCATATACATCAACATCCTCATGAATAAATCCAGTTGACTTATCCCATCCTGTAAAAACATTGTATACATAGGTATTTTCCTCTGATGTATTTGTTGGAATTTCGCCATCGTAAACTACCTCAGCTCCATATACCGCTGTTTTAGAGCCGAGAGAGACTCCTGATCGTGAATACCATGTTATGGTATACTTTCTGATCGTCTCCGAATATTGTGCAGTAATTGTTCGGTTCGTTAGCATAACACCAGTGATATTATCCCACCCGGTATAGGTGAAATCATACTGCTCAGTACTCTCTGCAGTCGGTGTGGAAATCCATCCTTCTGCAACCGGATCAGGCGGAACAGAACCTCGGTCTACATACTCTTCGTGCAAAACACTTCCATCTTTGTTAACGTAGGTTGCAATAAACTGAGGTACTAGATTTGCACTATTATAGGTTACTTCCAAATCACTCCATGCCTTTTTGTACTTTGAAATTTCCTGTAATCGAATGGAACCCGATACATAGCAGGAACCTGTGACCAGAGAATAGAACAGCTTTACCATCTTGTTAAGCAATACTGTATCTCCCACTGTCCAGTTAATATTGTACAGATTCAAAACCTGCAACGTGCTGATTGTCTTAGTTACAATGTCTAAGCTATCCAGTGTACCGCCCTCAAGCGTTAAAGTTTCAAGTGCTGCCAGTGTACAATCAAAGTCCGTCAAATCATTCAGATTTCGCATCGTTAATGTATTTATGGTCTCTGGCAGATGCACTAACCTCACCTTGCCGTTTGTCGCAAAGATTACACCAGTAATCTTGGTTCCTTCTGCATAAAGCTTCAGAAGGTTACTGCACTGTGCCAGATTCAATGAACCGGTAAGGTTTGCGCAGTTTCGGATATCAAGTTCTTCCAACAGCTCATTACTGCCGAGCGTCAGCGATGTCAGACGTGAGTTCGAGTATCCCCGTGTGGTGTTTCCAAGCACAAGTTTACGCAGCTTGGATGCCATAGAGAAGTTGTTGGCAGCAATGTAGCAGGCTGACAAATCATTTAAGGCTGCAATTCTGTTTGCACCATAAATTGTGACCTGAGTATCATCCATTGCCGACAGAGGACACTCAATCTTGTATTCTACACCGGCTTTTGCTCTGACCTGCTGAGTGCCGCCATTACCAAACATGACGGACACGTACATGTCTGAATACGGTGTGATACGGAGCGTGTAATCTGGCGGTACTGCCACGTCTCCAGTAGGTGTATAACATCTAAAAGTGATACGGTTATTATCACCAACGACTGTGTTCATCAATGCTTTTGTTCCAAAATAGATCTCCTGATCACGCATCCACTGACGACGCTGATACTTTTTGCGTCCCTGCATCATGTCTCTTAAATACTGAACATCATGCTTTGGCTTTGAATTGTCGATTGATTCTCCCGTGAAAGTACGAATATACTTTCTCTGAATGTCCAAACGCCAAATTTCTTCCGGATAGCACTCCTGATAACTGTCAAATTGGTTGATCAGATCATTTGCACTAAAGCACTCCGACGCAACAGATGAAAAAACACTTGTAATCTCGGATGCCAACAGATCACGAAGTCTGCACCAGAAAACAGATGTTGCACCGTTGAATACATAGCCCGAAGCAGGATTTCCTTCGATATTGTAATCTCCATCCTCTTTTCCATATGGGAAAATCAATTCACCGTTATTGTTAATGCCAAGCGCAGTATCATTATCATAATCCCATAGATCAAAAGCATACTGTGTATAATAAGTCTTTCCTGCTGTAATTGAAGTATCCTTTGTCGTTGTGTAAGATCCGTCTGAGGACAGTTCTGCATAGACGTGAAGCAGTTCTTTCACAGGCCTTGCTACCTGACGATAAGTACCAGTCTTGGCAAAATGCCAGAAAGTGTTTTTTGCACGATTGTCCATCATGGTATAGATGTGAGTGAATGCATAGAAAAACTCAACGGCACTTCGCACGCACCACTGGTCCAGTTCCTGTACAAATTCTTCATCCGATGCAGTCACTACCCAGCGATAAAATGCTCTCCATACTTCATTATTGAGTACCAGCTGGGCTTTTCCTCTGCCGGATGTATCATTAACCAGTTTGCCATCTCGATAATCGCCACAGCATGCATATCGTGGTTCAAAAGAGTGATCGCCATCAAAACCTTCGTTGTACAAGCACCAATGACGCATATTGTCTTTATTTTCCCACTCGACCTGCGTGATCGGATACACGAAGCTGTCCGGCTTTGCAACAGATACAGGAGTATATACCTTATTTCCATCGTCATCTGTGCCTTCTGTCAGCGTGAATTTCTCTAAGCAGCGATTTCCAGAAGAATCCAGATAAACTCCAGACTGGAACACGGCATTATTCTTTGTATTATCTGAAATTTCAATAGTAAACTCATTCATGTCCTCCGGATCATAGGCTCTGGTGTAATCCGTTTTCTTTGAATCGCCTAAATTACCGAGTGCATAGAAATGCCACTGTGTATCCAGGAACTCATTGTGTGTAGAGATATCTGCGTTTGTTTCACGGATAAATACAACTGCCGGGACAAATTCCATATCATTCTTCACCTTGCTGTCTTTCGCAGCAGCTGGTGAAATATACGGCAGAAAGTCATTATAACGCTTCTGAAGAAGTGCATTATTCACGTTATCTGAAGATGCAATGTTTACCTTCAGATTAAAGAAATTATTCGGCACGGAAGTTCTCGTTAACGCGACTTTTCCAGTATTGCCCTTCCAATCGTTACACTTTTCCGTATATGCATTCTCCGTGTTGTATCCTAATGTCACCTGTGAAATGTAATCCGGCTCTGGATTTTTGATCTTGTCTGAAGGCTTATGTACACCGTCACAGTTAAACAGATAATCCTGATTTCGACCCGAGTTTCCATAGTTATCCGATGTAGTTCCCTGACCACTGTGCCAGCCATTTTCAAAGAGCCAGTTGTCATAATATTCATCTCCCGGATATAAACTTCCGCCCGGAGCATGGATACAGCGAAGACTTGACTTAACAAATACTTTCTTACTAGTTGTAAAGTGATCTGTTTCAAGCATCAAAACCTTTACGTTTGGTATGATCGGTGCCAGACGTTCCGGTGTCAGCTCACCCTCTCCGCTGTATGGAGTATAATTTCCAGTCTCACGATTGTAATAAATGCTGTTTCGGTCATATCGTGCCAACATTGTCGTAGAGTCACGGGAATCCGCGATAAAGTTTCGCATGATATCTTCGGTAGTTAATGCTACCGAGTATATTTTTAGGCGATAGATACGAATATCGCAATAATCAGAGCCTATCTTTAAAGGCTGCGATGTGTACTGGTAGAAACGGTCGCTGCTGTCATACACAAATGCCTTTGACGGCACACCATCCTCATAAGCCATGACAAATGCTTTAGCCGTAGAATCATCACGATCAAGCACGTCAATGTTTATGTCCATTTCAATGATGTCTTCCTCACTGTATGGCATATACAGGTAGGTATTGGTTGCAGCCACGCCGGACTCTGTGTCACTGTCACTGGCATTGTTGGTTTTTAACCATCCTTCATGTGCACTCATCTGGATACCCATGTTTACTGTTGCGCCTGTATTTTCATTAACCGTAGTCTCTACGTTGCTCATCCATACAGCATTTGCATCCTGTACATTTTCAACCATAAAGATCACTTTCATTTCCGCTCCGTTTACAGATGGGTTGGCGTTCAAACCTCCTGAAAACATGTTGTAGTCAAGCGTTATTGACGTACCTGCTTTGATCAGAAAATATGTATCTCCTTTTTCGTCTGTCTTATAGCCGCCACCCGACCAGTCAAAGTTATCTGATACTGTGAATTTATATTTATCATTGTGCCACTCTCGATCTGCTGATGAGTTCGTGATTCCGGTCGGATTGAAATCCACTTCCAGATTTCCAATGACAGGTGATACATCAATGCCAAGTTCTGCAATCTCCACCTTGATGGTGACGGTTGTATCACGGCAGACAAGTTTCAGCGTGTGTGTTCCAACTGTAGATGACTGATAATTCCATACATTCTGGCTGGACGAAATCGTATCTGTACTGATCAGCACATCGTCCTCATAGCGCTTAACCACTGGATAATTGGTGGACGGATCATATACGTTGTAAATGATCGGTGTCGTGTCATACTGTCGCGCTTTCAGGACGCCATAATAGTCAGTCCGGTAGATACAACCGATGACTGCCGGTTTATAGCTGCCATCTTCTTCGCTTTCGTCATACCAGATGATGTCGCGATAGAGATGAGCAGTCTCGACCTGAGTGTTGTTCACGGTTGCCGTAATCCAGACTTCAAGAAGATGCGCGCCATGCGATTTAGCCGGAATTGTATAGGACTGCAGCGTACCGGATGATGATGTTGTCACAGTGTCTTCAACTCCGTCTAACTTAAAATGAACTGTCTTGGCAACAGATCCATACGGAGTGTAGGAAAACGACACAGAACGGCCTACAGCGGTTGTGTATCTGTCATTGAAGGTGGATTCGATTCGAATATCAACCTTCTGGACAGTCCATGATTTCACGACTGTGGAGCCTCCCTCATCGGTTACAGTCAGCGTAAATTTCTGTGTTCCTACGGAGACATATTCAGACAGGTCAAACGAATTTCTTCCCTGAGTCAGTGAACCTGACATCAATACTGTGCTTCCTGACTTCCATGTATAAGTCGCGTCAATGGTCTCGCCATCTGCATCGGTACTGGAAAAGTCTATTTCAATCACTGCTGAATCAGTTGTGGTAATTATGAGTGGGGATGGGGTCACACGCTCTACGGTAAGTGTGGTAGTGACGGTGCCGCCTCCACCACCTCCACCTGCAGGAAGCATTGTCTGGCTGGCGATTTCCTCGTTGCTGCCCTTGACCTGATATAAAGTCAACACGTAGTTCTGATTGTCGTCCTGTGTCACGGTGTGGTAATAAGAGTAACCTTCTGTATCGATATTGTCGACATCACTTCGTATCTTATCTACAGTTTTGCTTAAAGAAGAAAGGTTGGTTACGTTTGACTCAATGTTCTGTGCATTGGCCTCCACTGACTCTTTTACCGGAGCAAGGATAGCATCCATCTGATCTTTGGTGTAGCTGTTGCCGCCGATCACACGGTATGCACCGTTGATGAAGCGATAGTGGATGTAGGAGCCACTCTCCTGATCGGTAACATAGTAATCGGTGTATGCGTTGCCCTGATCAATGTCCGGAAGCGTGGATGACACATAGGCGAGAGATCCTGCGATTACTCTCCACTCTCCATCAATGTACTTATAGTACAGATAGCCTCCATTTTCTTTTAAGATGTAATCTGTGTCGGCATCCGGAGTGACTGAATCCAAAGAATCTATTACTAATGTGGTTGATGAGCCGAAAACATCCCATTTCTGGGTACCATCGTCATCCGTAATCCACCAGTACTTGTCATAGCCGGTCTTAGATTTGTTTGGAAGCAAATAAAATGTCATGCTCTCTCCTGCATTTGGCAGCTCATCCACAATCTTTATCGTAAATGCCTTATAGTCAGCCAGAAGTGCCTGAGCATAGGTGCGCGCCAGTGTAACAGCACCCTGAATCGTATCAGACAGATTTGTGTAGGTCAGTGTGTCTGTCAACTTATAGGACTTAACAATCTCATCCTTTACTGCATCCACGTTTTTCTGCACGGAATCTGCTTTGCTCTGCGCATAAGAATAAACGTCTACATTTCGTCCATTTGGATCGTATACTGACGGCTGCATGGCTGTATCTGCCTTAGCCAATGTCTTCTCAAAATTTGAATCCACCTTTGTTCTGGCTATGCTACCATCTGTAATAGTCATTGATGCCAGCTTACCGCTTGTAAGGTAGCGGTCCATCTCTAAATTAACTGCCTGGGAAATCTTTTCCGCAATGACTTCATTGTTCTCTAACTGTGTGACCTTCTGTGACAATTCATCTACGGATGATTGGCTTGCTTTAAGCATAATTGCATCTGCATTTTTCTTTTCTGCTGTCTGAGCTCTTGTCACCTCTGCTTCCAGATCGGACTGTTTCGCTTTCTGATTGATCTGACGCTGCAGCTCTTTGTCTGCTTCTACAAGATCGGACACACTCTGTCCGTTCCAGCTTGACAATGCATTTATCTTGGTGACTAACTGCTGATACAGGCTCTCTGAAATCTCTGTGCTTGATGCATCAGAAATCAGATTGTTCTTGTCAATTGTGAACGTCACATAATTGGTTGTACCAATGACTTCTCCGCCGCTTCCATACAACATCATGGTGCAGGTTCCCTCTCCAATCTCGGCTGGAAGATAGGCTCCGTTTTCATCATCAAGATACTGATTGTATGCAACTCCTCCCTGACGAAACTGAGCAAATTTCAGCAGGTTATCCCAGTCTTCATCCAGCGTAAACTCAAAGCGGACAAACTTCTGCGAACCTGCAACAAATTCTTTTTTGTTCTGCAAAACTCGAAGTTTCTGCCCCTGCACATCGACTGTTACATTCATGTCTGATCACCCTCTTTCTGTGTTTCTTTTTGATTCTCTTCTTCACTCTCTTTTCGCTTCTGATCATAAGCAGCCTGATCATTTTCCAGTTGATCTTTATACATTCCCTTGATTTCAAGATAAAGTGATTTTGCTATCAATTCCCAGAGATATAGGGGAAAATTATAGCTTTTGATTGTCTGCCATAACTCAGACTGGGCGCTGGCCACAATCAGAGAGTCGGGCTTTTTGATTTCATTTTTCTCATTCATAATGTTTATTCCTCAATTGTCTATAATGGTTTTGAGTTTTTCTATTTCTTTCAAAGAATATTGTGTCGTTTTAATGAGATCAGAAATAAGATCAATATAGTTAATGGCAAGATATTCTCCACGATCATCAACAAGTCCCCACTGAGCTATTTCTTGTGCTTCCTGAGCAATTAAGCCATGGTGAACATTATCATCTACGCCGTTGATGTATTTATAACTTACAGGTCTATATTTTGATATTTCCTTTAAAACTTCATCAATACTTAGGTCGACAATATCCTGTTTCAAGCGTCTATCAGAATCATTTACGAGAGTGCCGCGAAATTGGGCGCTTTGAACAGTACACCCAGCCGGGGGATTTTTTCCATCTGATAAACCATAAAAAGTTATCCAGCTTTTCTGTGTATTCTGGAGTCTCGCGGTGTAGTCATATGCCGCATTATCATGACTAGTTGCTTCGGTATGAAAGTCAATATACGGAGTTGATCCATCGTTTCCAGCAAGTAACTCAATACCATAATCTATGAAAATGGCGTGCTTAAATTCGACATCGTCATTAAGTTCTCCAACTGATTGCATACAACCTATCTTGAAAGGTCCAGCAGAGTCTATAAACCCTTCACCTATTTGGAGATAACCTGAAATTTTTGTAACCTTTACTTTTTGCACGCAGTTTCTTGATGTAGAGTCATATTTTTTAAATTCAAATCCGACTCGATAATACTTTGTATTTATGGGCAATGTTGGTACTTTAACTGTTCCAGTAAAATTTCGAAAAGCACCCTTTTCAGGAACTTCTGCGGTATTCCAAGCACCTGTCTTAAAAGTTTTACTTCCGTCATAAAGCCATATGCCATACGTTACCGTTTGAGCAGCTTCGCACCAAACATTAAAGTCAAATTTCAAAACATCGTCCTTAACAAATGAATTTATGCAATAAAGCTGAGAAACGAACAGATGCTTCAATCCAGTTTGCTTATCTTTCTTTTCAATCCAATCTCCGTGAGTTGAACTGCTTGAAATTGCCTGATCTGATAAAAGAGTAGCAGAGTCATTCTCAGTTACTGTTGCATAATTCGTAAAATCTCCAATTGCGATATGACCTGCCGTTATCGTCTGTGCTGCAACTTTTCCACCATCTATAGTTGTCATGTTATTATCATAACTCCAACTAGATAGTGTTGAACTGGCAGTATTTGCATTATTTACAGAGGTTTTAAGATCACTATCCAATGATGATATTGTAACTGCTCCTTTTAAGTTGATTTTTGATGCACTGATAGTAACCGACTCAGAAGATTGATTTATGCTGGAAATGACAGAGTTTTTACTGACCTTACTTTCAATACCCTGTTCATTAATTTTTATACTTGCTTCAGCGCTTTCCATACGAGTTGTCAGCGGATCAATGTAGGTCGTCTTCACCGTTGACGTAATGGAGTTTGGTAAAAGACTGATTGATGCACTGTTATCACTGATCTTTCCATCCAGCTCTTTATACTTTGCTGACACATCTGCTGTTATAGACGATGCTGTTTGCGTTATGCTCGCTTGCGCTGAAAGGATATCCTTTTCATTTTGAGTGATTCGTTTTTCAGCAGCATCTATATCAGACTCTGCATTAGATACTCGGCCTGTCAGCGGATCAATATAGGTTGTCTTTACCGTCGATGTGATCGAATCTGGCAACATGCTAATTGAAGAACTATTATTACTTATTTTGCCATCCAGTTCTTGATACAATGCTGATACATTAGCTGTAATGGAAGATGCAGTTTGCGTGATTTCCGATCGTGCTGCAAGGATGTCTTTTTCGTTTTGAGTAATTCGGTTCTCAGCTGATTCGATATCATTTTCTGCTTCGATTACTCGGCCTGTCAGAGGATCAATGTAGCTTTTCTTCACAGTAGATGTGATGGAGTCTGGCAGCATACTAATTGAGGCGAAATTTTCACTGATTTTGCCGTCTAGCTCTGTGTATTTTGATGACACATCCGCCGTGATCCCGTTCAGCGTAGCATCCAAAGTTACTCCTTTGCCATCGCTGATGTCCTGCAGATGAAGGTTTATAACCTTCACAAGATCTGCATCTAAGGTTCCTGTATTGACGTATTTTGCATCAATTCCAATGGCATAGATTTTATTTAATATCGCCATTCCAGTTGCATCAATTCCAGTAGGATATGTTTTTCCCCCATCTGTACTGATGCCTATCGCTTCTGCTGTCATTTTCCATATAATCATTGATTCAGACAGCTTAGCCTTGTCATGCATATAATAAATTGTACTTCCATCTGGTTGCTCATCTTTCGTACAATACAGTCCCGAACTACTCTCCAACTTTCTTGCCAGATTTTCGATTGCGGTATCTCGTGCCTCACGTTCCTTCGTTATCAGATCTCTTGTCTCTTCATACGTTTTTGAAGCTCCTGAAGAAAACTTACTGCTATTTCTTATTGCTGAAATAGCGCTATTTTTAAATGTCGTGATCCCCAAAAACGTAAAATCAATATCCGTCAGTATTGACTGATATTTTCGACCTTTCCTATCCTCTACATATACCAGATCCATAAATTCTGCCAACGGATACGCAATGTGATCACCACTAAAATCACGTAAATGTACTCCAATCAACCTTTGCCCAATTGAATCCACCAGCTGCTGCTCCTGTCCTGCAACCAGCGGATTCTCAACTTCAATAAGATATCCTTCTTTCCCACATAAAAATGTTTGATCCTCTTCGGCTGTTTTTCCTTTTACTTTCATTCGGATTCCAGTGATTACTACATCTTCGGTTCCAATCTTCAAGGAATTGAAGTTTCTAAGTTCCTGTATATGCACCCCTTCTTGATCTAATACCGAAAAATCATAGGACAAAATTTCTAGCGTACCCTGTCGACTAATCCGCGCATTTCCAGCAGCCAACATTGCCAGATATCCAAACACAGCACGAAATGTCAAATCACTTCCAGATGGCTTTTCCTTGATTGTAAAGTCATTATTGCGGAACAATGTATTGCCAGGCTGAATGCCGCAATGTTCACACATCTCAATAAATAATTCAGATGCAGATACAGGGAAAATCAGATCACTATAGAACGCTTTATCTGCTCGATACATATCGTCCACTGCCGCTACAATCACTGTTTGTCCGTAAGTTTCCGGCTTTGTTACAGTAAAATATCCGCATTCAATTTTCTCGATGCGTTCTTTAAGTTCTTTTGTTTTGGGCAGCCAAAATGTCATGTACAACCGAATTTGTGCTCCAACAAAATCATATTTTTCGAGGTGATCATCATCATTCATTAGTTCAATCTGAACCTGCCGCTGAATAGCAGCTCCAAGAGGCAGACCATTACTCCCAGCTCCATCCGTGATCGAATTGTTCGATACTGTAAAATCATCCTCTGTTAATGAGAGCTTCGTTCCATCTAAAAATGTCACCTCTGCCTGCTCTTTAAAGTCTGTTCGTACTTCCATCTGCTCACGAAATTCGCTGGATACATGAATCATTTATCATCACCTCACTTTCTTACTGGTTTAACCGGATTAATTCCAGTCATATTAAAGTTCAAAGAACTAAATTTCTCTTCATTTTCTTTTAAAGTGCCAATTTTACAGTCACCTTTTCCCACATAAAATGTATCATCACGCCAGCAACCATAATATGGACTAAAATAATGCAGCGTGAAATTGCGCTGAATTACTAATTGTAGAATCTCTGATACCTTCTCTGCCGGAACATTTGTAGCTGTATAGCTTTCCTGCTCAGCTGTAAAAAGCGGAGTGAAATGCCCCACTCCGCTCTGTACTCTTACACTGTCTTCTGAATAGGTTGTGACAAAGCTATGCTGCAGATCTTTATCTGGCTGATGAATTACAATCCCATCAATCATTATCACTTCGTCCTGCATGATTCCTCCTTACGCTAACTCAAATGGATTATTACCTGACTGATCCTGTCTTGCCCGAGCTTCTTCCATCATCTCATCAAACAGCACTCGTCGATTGATCTGCGCGGTAAAACGGTATGTCCGACTTCCACCACTATCCCTACTTTGCAATTCTTCTCGCATGATCTGGCGCAGTAGACTTTCTGGTGTTTCAATGTTCGTTCCCCGCTTCTGATCACCCAAAACTGCAAGAAATTCGCTTTGCGGAGGAATAACAGCTCCGGTTGCCAATCGTGGGATTCTTCCCCAACTTACCGTGCCAACATTCGGATGCCAGCCAGTTCCGCCCAATCCTGGAACCCAATCTGGAACTGTGAAACCAATCTTATTGATTCCGCCTATTACCCAATTCAATCCGCTTTCAACCGCACTGATCATACCATTAACCAAATCAATTACGGCATTAATTGGTGTTTTTGCCAATCCAACAATCATGTCAAAAAAGCCTCCGAAAATCGTAACAATTCCACTCCAAGCCTTACTCCAATTTCCCGTAAATACTCCAGTTAAGAAATCAATTAAACCACTAAAGATCTTCTTTATTCCTCCAAAAAACTGTGATACTCCGCTGAAAAAATCATTAATGACCTGCCCGGCTGAGCCAAAAACTATGGTCCAATCTGTAAGGAATAATGATTTTAACCATTCTACAAAGCCTGCCATCCATTCTTTCACTTCGTCCCAATGCATGATAATCAGCGCAACTGCACCAGCTACAACCGCAACTATCGCCACTATAGCAAGCGTTGTCGGTCCTCCAATCATTGCTATAACTGCCTTCAACGCTGAAATTAGTCCGCCTGCGCCCTGAATCGTAGTTATTATGGTTTTAATTGCTGATACTGCAGATGCTATCGCCGGTCCCATCTTTATAGCTGCCAAAAATGCAAGAATCAATGTTGTTGCAAGAATCACAGGCGCTGGTAACTCGCTAAATGCAGTCAAAAGTCCATCAATCAGAGCTTTTCCGGCCTCATACAGCTGTGATGCCAAACCAATCCAATCAATGGCATTTAGCATATCTGCGATTGTCTGACCAACTGCATGCCAATCTGTATTTTGAGCTGCTGTAGTAATCATTGTCAGCAATCCCAACACAAACGCTGAAATACTCGCACCAATCGTTTCACCATCAATTGCTGCAATTGCTCCATTAATTCCATTTGCCAGTGCAAATCCTACTTGTGACCAATTAAGCGTTGTCACAAAACCATAGAACATATTCCATGCAATCATAAATTTCTGTCCAATAAGATTTCCCAGATTCCACCAATTGACCGTATCCACCAAGCTGTTCATTCCTCTGGCGAAGGAAGATCCTAACAATTTCCAGTCTATTCCAGTGATCAACAGTAACAGTGTATTAACGATTGTATTGATTCCATCTCCAACGGTCTTTCCCATCAATTCCCAATTGATATTTCGAACCAGGCTATTAAAAGTTTGAGTAAATGCATTGACAAAATATGTTAGCTTGGGTCCGACTTTTTCCCAGGATATTGCATCATCTACTTTTGCCAGTACGGAATTGATCTTAGAAGCCAATAACTCACCAAGGCCATCCCAATCTTGAGCAGCAATTAGTGCCTTTATCTTGTCTGCAAAGTCTTTAATCGCTGAATCAATCGGAACTTCTTCAAACATCTCTGATGCACTCGGCGGCTTATATCCAGGAATGGAACTTCCACCATTTTCTCCTACATCTCCTGCCCCTGAATCCTTATTAGATTCATACCTGTCAATCTCATCCAAAGGGCTTAGGTAACTGTCTGCTGCTTTTGCCGCATCCTTTAATCCCTTAGCTGCATCCCCTGCTCCTGATGCAGTATCTTGTAATCCCGCTGCAAAATCTTCCTGCACTGGAATCGCTTTTTTAAACGATTTTGCACCAGTCAGCGTAGCAAAAAACATTCCAACATATGTTGCCGCTCTAGCCAACATATTGATGAAACCACTAAGAATCGGGGCCACTACTGTCAAAATCGGTGAAAATGCTGTTGCAAACGCATTCTTCAAATACGTCAATGCCGTCAATAACATCGAAATAGATGTGTTGGTTTGAACTGATGCCTGTGCTAAATTCTGAAAGCCACCAGTTACACCAGATGTCAGCATCTGTAAAAGACGCGATACACCCCCAAACAGGATCGTTGTTTGAATAACACGTAAAAGAGACATTCCTGTTTGATCAGAATGTCTCCCAAGATTTTTCATAGCTGCAATACCTTTTCCAGACATTGCAGCCATTCTCTTTACTGCTGATGATGCTTTATCAAACTTCCCACTTAACGTATTGGTCAGACGGTTTAATACGGATTCCTGTTTATTGACTTTTGACAGACTTTTTTCATACTCCTGCAGCTGTGCATTTAACTGTTGAATTTTAGCAGCATTTTGATCATATTCTTTATAACCTGAGCCCACTCCAGCTTTTGACAGTTCTTCCTGTCTTGCCTTTAGCCTTGCCAGATTCTGATTCAGTTCAACAATCTTCTGATCTCCGACTTCTGCATTCTCTGCAATTGCCCGCAAGCGATTTGCTTCCTCTGCCGCAGAAGATTCCTTCTGCTTCAACTCATCCAATCTTGCATTTAAAATATCATAGGAACTTGATGCACGATTTCCCATCTGTGCAAGCTTTTCCTGCTCTACTGCAATTTTCTCTTCCAACTTACTGGTATCCGCTGTCTGATACGCCTTTCCTTCCTCGTCCATCTGGAAAAGATCTGTTTTTAATAAGCGCAGCTTTCTTTCAAGATCTGTTATATCAAGATCAAGCTTTGGCGACACATCTTTACCAAGCGTTACACGAGAATCGCGTCTATCGTACAACCTTTCAAGTGCTGTCTGAGCCTTATCTATTTCTGTTGCAAGATCTGTAAATTCTTTTGTCTGTACCTTCTGTTGTGACAGTTTCTTTAATTCATCTCTTAATCTTTCAACCTTTTGCTGTTGTTTTTCGTACTTATCACTTAATTCTGAAACTGCATTGTACTGTCGTTTGAGTGATGCAGAAGCCTGATCGCCAATATCAGATATCTTACCAGCTGTCCTTTTAGCAGCAGCTTCCAGATCTTTCGAGCCAATTTTAAAACCTTTCGTATCAAGATCTACTTGTATTTTCAGACTACCATCTGACTCTGCCATTGACGTCTCACCTCCTTAATCAAATAGTGCAAGCAGTTCCTTCTGTTTCTGCTTTTCTTCCTCTGAATAACGCTTTTTCAGATCGATCATGCTGCGATTTTTCTGGTAAAATTCCTGCTCCCACTTTTCTAGTTTCTGATGCTTCTGCTTTTTCTGGCGGATACTCAATACTTGCGAAAAAAGGCTCTCACCAATTTCCATATATGCACCAGCAAATGTCCACCAATGCATATATGAAATGGCTCGAACCTCTTTTCCGATTACTTTATTTACCGCTGGGATAATCAGTCCAGCGTCCTGTTCCCAGTTCATGAGTGCAGGAGATTGTGTCTCCTCTGCCTTTTCTTCTCCAAGATCAAGGAACCAGCGTGCTTTCTCACAAGCCTCCTGATAAAGTTTAGGCGACATTGATGCAAAATCCTCAAATAAAATATCAAGACAAATCATCCACTGCTCATCTTCTTCATAATTGGGATCCCCGAAATATTTCAAAATATCCAATGCCACCCGAAAATCACTACGAATAGTCCAATCTTTATTACCTACAGTCAGGGACTGAGGAAGCTCCCACGCACTCATTTCACAACATGATATTTTGCAGTGGCTTTCCGGATCTTCTTCATCTTCTTTTCTACGCGCTCATTCGTCACCTTTTCGATGATACCTCGAATGCCATCAAGTACGACTTCAAAGAAGAAATCACCATTCTGAACCGGGGTAAGCGGACCGCATTTGCTGAAAATACTGTCTGACACTGGGTAATTAAATAAATGGTCAAACTGATCTCTGATCTGACTAGAAAACTTCTTTACAATCTCTTCATTTCCCTCATTTTCATTAAATGACACATTATTAAAGAATTCAACCACAGAGCCATATCTGTTTACAATATCGGTATCAGTCGGTACAAACTCGAACTCTCCTATCTTCTTGCCGTTTTCGTTTTCTACATCGACTGTAACGGCACCAGTATCAACTTTTAATGTTAATTTTTCCATTAGCTCTCCTTTTCATTACTCTTCCGGTGTAAACTTCTTGGTTCCCGGAACATAAAGACCTTTTACTCTGTTCCCTGTATAATCCACCTGATACGGAATCTGATATCCTGCCACAGAACCGCCATAGCTCTTCGGAGTTACATAACAGTCTTCCTTCCAAGCAACAAATCCAGCTGTTGCATCGCCTTCCCACATATGCACTTCAAGAACTTCTGTCTTACAATGCGTATCATCCTTATATCGATGATCAACAATCTCCTGAAGCTTCTCAAAAAGTGGATCTCCAACAACCGCATAAAATGTATCTGCATCAATCGCTGGGCTATATCCGCTATTTGTAAAGGAAACTGCTCCTGTTACATCTTCTTTTGTTTCTGTATCTGGATTCAGTTCAATATTTAACTCTTCCAAATCCTTTCCCAGACGTACCCAGTTAGGTGTTTCTTCTCCAATTGCGGTATTAAGCAGATGTGCCATATACTTTCGCTCAATTTTGCCTGTTATTTTCTCACTTGCGTGTAACTGTAAATTTAACTTAATCATTCTTTCCCTCCAATCTACAATCCAAGCGGATCTGATTCTATTTCTTTATAAGTGATCTGGCACTGCACCATGTACCTTGCCAATCCTGACTCCGTATTTACCCCAGCCAGATTCGGCATGTTCTGTAAGACTTCCATCTTTTCAATCTTGCAGTTATCCGGAAACACAGGATACCTCTTATGGCGATCTTGTGTTTCTAACCATTCCATAAAGCTCTGAACAAAATTCATGCACTGCAGGTTCAGATCATCGCCATCTGTTGAATAATTTTTTACTATGACAATGGCAAATCCGTAAGCTTTCTTCTTATCACCATTTACATACTCGCTGATGATTTTCCCCGAGTAATTGGTGACAAGCGCAAAGCTGTCTCGTGATTCTGGGGAGAAATTAAAGCTTAGGATATCGCCAACAAGTTCCCCCACTTTAGGCTCGAAGTACGCCTTTACGGCTTCATGAATCGTCATGCTTTTCCCCTTTCCAGATACGCGGCATAACTAGTAACCAGATCCTGTTTTCTAGCAGTCATCATTGCTTTATCCCAATGCGAAGTTGCCAATGGATGAACTGTTTTCTTATGCTTCAGCGGCCGATCAGTAGGCTTTTTTGCCACACCAGGGCGAGACCAGAAAAGACCTTCTCCATTAGTAAACGCACCTTTTTTAGTAATTGGATCGACATATAACTTGCCCTCCCACTGATAATGCGCATATGGAGATAAATAATGGATTACTGCATGATTGTCTTCTTGATAAACTGCTAAATTTTGTGCCAACACCTCTGCCTGTGATGCTGGCACATATGGATCCATCAGTCGTGCTGCTTCATTTGCCAAAAACAGGAGGCCATCTGATCCTCCTGTTTTCTTACTCACTAAAGTTGAAAAATCTTTTTTCCATTCAAATTCAACTTTCATGTCAGCCTCCTAACCGATAGTGCTTATTTGTTAGATGATTCGTATTATCCGAAAACGCTGTAACCTTAAAAGCACTCGGTTTGTTACGAGTTAAAAGCTGCGTTGCTGTATGTCCGTCCGCTCCGGTTATTTCTTCCTGACAAATACCCACTACCACAATATCATCCATAGACACAGTAAAATGACCTGCCGGATTTTTCAAAAATTCTGGATATGACAGATATCTGGAATCTTTTGGGATGCGAACGGTATATGTATTTGACACTGTAGCTTGTGTAGTCAAAACAGTATTAACCTGCGCCTTATAGAAGCATCCTGAAATTACAGTTCGAATCCACTTTTCTTTTCTGTCTTTCGTATCTGCCGCACGAATCCGGTTATACAACGTAATCGTATGGACATAATTCGGATTCATTTTAACCCCCTGTACATCAATCCCGTGTTACAGAGGTACTGCGCAATCAAGCGCCGCACCTCCTTCATTTTTCCAGTTTCAGTCAGCGTTGAATTTGACAGATCTACCGTTCCACTCTGACCATCATTTGACCAGGATGCTAATGGACCTGCCAGGCCGCTTTCCTGCTGCTCGGCCTTAGCCTTGTCTGCCTGATACAGTACCTCTGCCACAGCACAGGTACACAGCTTAACCTCTTCCGGTGGCTCCGGCATAGTCTTGACTCTTCCAAATGTGTACAAATCAATCTGCGCTCTGGCTTCGCGCTCCCAGTATAAAAAAGATTCCTCTGGTACTACTGGGGATTTCCCCAGCAGATATCCAGATGTGTAAAATTCATAATCTGCGTACATAATCTCCTCCTGATCAGGACTGTGTTGCAAGTGTAATCGTCTTATTAACAGCAGCTGCGTCTACAACAACAGTTTCTGTTACCGATACGCATCCCTTCAGGGAGATCTTCGCCGTGTAGGTTCCTGGACGCAGGTTGAACTCTGCCTTACCATTATCATCAGTTGTGAGGATTGCTCCCTCTACATTGATACGTGCTCCTTTACGCGCCTTCGGGCTTTCTGCAGCTCCATCGGTTACTGTGAAAGTAACTTTCTGAGTTGGTGTCGGTGTTCCTGGCTCCAAATAAGCAAATGCACAACCGGTACGGTCCTCATTTAAGCGAGTTGCCGGATTTGGAAGCGCCCAGCCCATGCGGAATACAATACGCAGTGCAGTCATATCCTGCTGTGCCAGATTATAGATGATCTCTTTCGTGTCTGGATCCTGAATAACGCCCTGATCCAGAATCTTTACTGTAATATCCTGACGAATAGAATATACTGCCTGGCTAAAATCACCTACAATCAGCTGTGCGATATTAGGGAAAAAAGCACCGTTTTCTGGGAATGTAATAGGCGCGCCATCCAGAGAATATCTGGCCACTTCCTGCATATTACTCTTAAAGATCGGCTGTCCGGTTGTATCACGAAGACCACGCAGATTTGCTTTGAAGTTCATCGGTGCCAACGCGCCAGATACACCATAGCCATCGTTCTCCACCTTTGCGAAGACTCCATTCTCGCCTAAAATTAAATCATAGTAGTCTTTGCCTGCTGTAGGCGCTACATTGTTGCCTGCCTGTCTTGCACGAGAGATCAAGTCTAAGTCCCACTCGGCTGGACGGTTATCTCCAAAAATAATAGCTGCGTCTACCTTCTGACCAATTGCCTCCATAACGCGTGGAGTAATCTCACCAAAGATATCAAACTCTGCATCGGAAAGTACGGCATCTGGAATTGGAACGATTACAGCCAGCTCTCCAGCATTGATATAGACGTTATCCCATGCCTGTCGGGTGGTCTGCTTCATTCCTGTATCGCCGTTTACCCAGTATGCAGTTGGAAGGAAATCAAGCACACGGATTCTGGTCTGATTTGATGTCATATTTGGAAGCTTTCTGGCCATGCTCATAAATACGGACTGCTTCGGTGCGTCCTGAAAAATGTTTGATACAATCTGTTCGCGGATAATCGCCTCCGCGTCGGCTCTGTTTGTAATATTAACTGGCATTTTACTCTCCTCTTCCGAGCAGACTTCTCAAAGCTTCGTTTGCCTGCTCTCTCTTTGTCTGTGCCTCTGGATTGATGCCAGAGGTTACTGAAACCACATGCGGTGTTTTCTTTTCAGCCTGGAACAAATAATCATTGTCTTTCTTTAGGGTATCCAGTGCTGCTGTAATGTCCTGTGCCTGATTCTTTGATGCCTTTAAGGTATCAATGTCAAGCAATGCCATGATTGCCTTCTCATTGCGTCCGGATGCCTTTCGGATCGCTTCTCTGACTGCTGAATCAAAAGTATAATCAGAGCGAATCTTCTCGATCTCCGTGTCCTTTCCCTTCAGCTGATTGGTTAACTCTGTGACCTTTGTCTGAAGACCAGCTGCATCGATGCCTTCCATTGCCTTTAAGGATGCCTGAGCAGTGTCAAGCTGTGCCTTGTAAGAATCTCTCTCCGCTTTCATCGGATTCAGCTCCTTGCCATACTCAGCCATGACAAAATCAACCTGTTCAGCTGTCAATCCCTTTGCTGTTAAATCTTCTCTTCTCATGTTTCTGTCCTTTCTTCTACTCCTGTTTTTACGCGTGTGAGCCGCGAAGTCTCCGGCTGTTTAACGCCTGTCCGGCGGCGAAAAAAGCATAAAAATAACACGCATTGCTGCGTGCTACGAACATTATTTAGTTGTGCTGGCGCAAATTACTCCTCTGTGTAGTGTGTATTCGTAAGTTTTTTGTAAACGTCCTCATACAATTCCTGCTTATCTCCATTATATGTATACTCTGCATAGATTCCATCACCGGACACAGTTGTGGCTGCAAGGCATTTATAGTTTTGCAGTGTCTTACAGCTTCACACAATGAAAACATTGCTTTCATCAATCTTTTCATTTTCATGTGTATTGTACCATTCTGCCAACTTTTTCTTTACTACATTTTGAAAATGCTTCATTCCTTTGATAATCATATTTTCCCTTTCTTTCACTCACTGACTTTCCCTGGCAAGATCACCCAATCCTCTGCCAACATATCCGCCTGTGATGCCAACCATCCCATCTGCACTCCACTGTTGCCGACAAAAGCAATGGCTGCATTGCCTATTGCTTTGTGATCGCAGTTAACAATCTCTCCATGGGCCGTCTTATAAGATATTCCGGTTGCCAGCTGGATGTACTGCCCTTTTCCATTCCAGCCTTTACGGCATACTCTCATTCCCGCCTTTAGCGCATTGATCGCTTCTCCAAAATCCATCTTCTTATCCTCTCTTTCTTAAAAATAGACGCAAAAATACCACCGGCCTCTCGACTGGTGGTATCAATCAATATTCAATTTTACATACCCTCTACATTCTCAATCTGATCAATAATATCCTGCAATGCTTTTCCCTCAAAGAAAGGTTCCTGCATTACTTCCTCAATGCTGTGCGCCTCCATGAAATCCTCTCCGCACCACATATCGAAATGACCAGCATCAAACGGATCTACTCCACATGCTTTTCCATTATAATCAAAAAGGACGTGTGTGCATAAACTTCCAATTCGATCTCGAAGTCTTTTTACTGTCATAATATATCTGTATTCTCCTTTCTTTCATTTTCCGTCAGCTCCCTAGTTGGCCTTCCAATAAGCTTTCCGTTCACATCATACTTATAATCATGTGCATGTTCTCCATTTTTACCATATGGATGCATTTTTGCATTTCCATGATTATTGTTGCTGATCTGCTTGAACTGCTTTCCATTTTCATCGTAATAATTTCTGTCTATTCCACCTTTCTTGCCAGTCAGCTGAGTAATACTATTCGGCTTTCCTGTCAAAGTGGTCTTTTCAACTTCAATTATATCGTGTCCAGCCGCATTTTTCAATGTTGTTGGCATTGTTTTCTTTAGTTCTGCCTTAGTTGGCGTAAACCTGCCACGTAATCCATCCTGATACACTCGCTCCATCTGCTCTGGAAGCTCCATTGCTTCTGAAAACGCTTTGTAGGTCTGCATTTGTCCTTGATATTTGGCTTTTTTCAGCACAATGTCTTGTGGATCAGCGCCGCCGTCCTGCATCAGGCGGATGTCTTGACGGGTCTTTCGCATCCGAGTCTCCATTCTTCGCTGTGCTTGAAGTGCCTCGTATGTGGTGTACTTCTTGCCCAGATATTCTTTCGGAGTGTTTTCCTCTTTGATCATCTGGTCAAGCTGCTCATCGGTGTAGGTACGAACGGATACTCCAGGAATAAATGGTTTGTAATCGTGATAGCAGTTGGCCCCATGTAGTCCGGTAACAGTTCCCAGTCCGCAAATATCTCGCAGCTGCTGCATCGTCCAGACTCGACCTTGCCACGGCTGATGCGTTGGTCGCGCTCCGACATGGTATGTAATCTCGTATGTGTCCGTTTTAAGCTCCTCTGCCACCTGTTCGTTGATTTTTCCCTGCACCTGCCTAAAACCGGTCATGACTGCCCTTCTGGCTGCCACATCGACTCTGTTATGCCAACCTGAGTCATAATCAATCCATCTGAGTCCAGATGTGGTCATCATGTTGATTGTACGTTGAAGCACGGTGTTGTAGGAAAAGGTACCTGATTTAATGTCCATTATGGCTGCATCTAATGTCTGCTGGTAGAACTTCATCGTAGGCGAATACATAATGTTGCCTGTCGCAGGATCACGAATTGCAAATCCTGTTGAACCAGTCAAATTCTTGAATGTGTCTTTGGTTTGACGTTTTGATGCCTCAATCACTTGAAGCAACTGAACATTCTGTTCGAGTGGAATATGTTCGAAGCCGGATACCTGATACTCCCGATCGTGACCGTAATACTCGCGGTACACGTCATCTGAGAAAATTTTATCCACCTCGTCATCTGTCTTCTCAAGCATCTCCTTAATCCATTTTCGGATCTGCTCTTCTGACTCACCTAATTGTTGCAGTCTGGAAATCTCCCAGTCGGCAGAGGCAGGTGAGAATCCATTCGCCTTGATGCGCTCGATAATGTCCTTCATGATACGCATTTCCAGCTCTGACATCAGTTCTACAAACGGCTGCGGAATCTGCTCAAGCTCGCCCTGCGTCATTCAATCACCTCTGCTGGCTGTTGCACGGCTGCTTTTGCCTGTTCTTCTGTTTCTCCATACCACTTCATGCGGTATTCCCACAACTGCATAGCTCCCATTGCCACATCCTGACGATCTTGATCTCGCTCCTTGTCTGCATCCACAACGATGCTGTCATCCCAAGAAAATGATGTATTGCAGGAGCCTGACGGTGCCAGACCATACACATCACACCAGAAACACATAGCGTCCACCAGATCTTCCAACGCTGTCTGCAAAGCATTCTGACAATCACTCACAAAAGAGTAGGATCGCTGCTTGCTGGTTTTAATCTCCTCTGCCGTCTTGTCCGTGTTATTCGGGTCTGAAAGTGTTCCATAAGCCAAATTACAGTTAAACTCAATCTTACGCAGCTGATTGTTTAATCCATTGAAGAATGATTCGTCTCGGATCGGCGGTGAATAAGTTTCCATAAAAGGCTTGTCTACTGCCCCAGAATTGTACTCCACCGTTCGATACAATCGTTGCATTCCTGCCGGATACTCCCAACTGTCTGTTTCTGCCCGGTACTTTAATAAGCTCTGTGCCATATGAACAGCTGCTTCTTTTCCTTTGTATTCCCAGTTGATTTGAGAATAACGATCATCTGCCTCCCGAATCAAATCATCTGCTCTTGAAAAGACAGAAACACCAAGCGGGCTATCTGAATTCTTGTTATTTCCAAGTGGTACTTTAAAGTATCCGAATGGCAGCTTATCAACCCCTTCAAAGCGAATCTCCTCTGCCAACTGCGCCCACTTCGGAACGCTTTGAATCGGTACCTCTGTTCCCAGCACACCATCTGTCCTTGAAACAAATACTCGATTGCGAATACTCATCTCCTCGCCATCGATATGATGTAACTCAATTCGGCTGTAGATCTCCTGCCCTTTTCGAAACTGATCAAGAAAGGCGCAGCGTGTAATCTGTTCCGAATCATATTCCAGTGGGAAGAACGAATCCGCCTGAATGTACTGAATCGCAATTCCTTTTGCTGTTGGATATGGTTTAAAGATCATGCCGCCCTTCGCAAATGCATACTCTGTCTGGATCCGGAGCTGTTCGCACACTTTCTGATAGAATTTATCCAGATATGTTGCTCTTGAGCTGCCGCTTATGTGGCTCTGAAGCTCCAGTGTCGTAAGTCTGGCAACTTCTCCAGCCACCGATGCAGGAAGGCATAGAGACTGAACCGTTGGGCTTAGCCATGGTGCTTTATCCTTGTACATGTTGCTCCACAGCTCTATCCTCCGCGCAAACTCTCCGCTGAGCACATAGTCAATCTGCTCCTCTTTATCCAGAATCTTCTGGATGGCTTCATACATTGTCGCATATCTCATCTTTTTAACTGCACCTGATCAACATACTGATACTCCGCTCGAATGTGTACTCAAAGCTATCAAGGCTATCAATATCGCTTGTACCATCATCCAGACGGACATTCTTCGTGACCTCATTCGGATCCCATACTGCTGTACACAGTGCCGTGACCAGGCTTGCGCACTCCTTTCCGACATAGAAAAAACGCCCCTGTGCCATCAGCATGACAAGAGCGTTAATTCGGTCGTTTATTTCTGTTTTTAAGGCATTCTCTACACGGATCCAGCCCAGACCATTTCGTCTAAGGCTAGATCGTATTCCTGCAATCAGTGTCTGCTCTGCACTGTCGGCATACACGGTTGTGATATATCCATATCGGCTGATGATCTTCCGACAGAAGTTGCAGAACATTGTACCCAGCTGCTCCGGATCGATCTCGATCTGGTTGCCCTGCTCATCCTTACAAGCAATCCGCTCCGATGCCAACGCAATCACAGTACCATAGCCTCTCGTGATCGCAGTTGCCGTGAATGCATGACCAGATCCAGAACCACCAAAGTCAATGCCCAAGATGATCTCCATCAGATCTGTTGGCTTTTTATCCAAGCAAAATACAAACTGCTTTGTACTGGTATCATCTGCGAATCGCCTGTAAATTAGACCACTGGCAACTACGCGCATTCCTTTGATGTCACGCATATACCAGATACTGTTCGGGTCATATTGAGCCTCAATCTTGCGTTTTCGCTCGTCGCTGATGGTCATATTATCGTACAGTGTGCAATGCATGTAATTATAACCGCCAGGGAATTTATCTTCCTCTGCCTGCTTCTTGTACTTGTCGATGTACTCTGTGTAGATGGTTGCATTCGGATTGTCCGGATTCAGATCCCAGAACACTCGCAAGTGCTTTGCCGCCAACTGACGGTTTAATGCCTCTTTGATCGTGCTGTCGTGATGCAGGTTGATCTCAGTTGCAATCCACATGCCATATGAATTGCCTCGGATCTTTTTGAAACTGTCCGCCTTAGAAGCTCCGGCAAAGATAATGATCTTCTGCTGGAATCTGGTTGACGGACCTTTGATGTACAAAGCTTCGTTGTCTTTGTACTTCCCCCAGTGGCATTGCCCCCGGAAGATGTACTCCAAACCAAGGCCGTTACAGTCACCGATGTTAAGCTTTGCGTTTCCGACCGTAGAACCGGTTGCCAGATGAATGCGATCTGGCGCGGTCTTTAGCTCATGTGCGAAGGCATACACATTATCAACGGTCTTTCCAGCTCGAACAGCACCCTCTGCCACATTGAACTCGCAGGAGACGCAGCTGCGAATATACTCCTTGTGTTTCTCAGAAAACACATATTTAAGCGTCTGTTTCTTCGTATACGCCATAAATCTCCGCCTCCGATTCGCTCATATCCTCGATCTCCTGATTGTTTCCAGTCAGCTTGTCCGTCTGAGCCTTGATCTGAGCAATGCGACTTCGTTGTTCCTCAGATGCCATACCCCAGTCTTTGTGCAGCATCTCATCGTACTGCTTGATCAGGCTGCGAAGTTCGCTCTGTGCTCGGGCCTGCGCCTTCATGAACTCGTTTTGTTTGTCCCATGCCTGCTGTATAGAATACATGTCAGACGTTTCTCCAGACATTATTTTTTCTTTTGTCTTGTCGTCCCGATCTTTCACATAAGCAATCCTCTGTGCTCGGATGATGGCAGCGTAGGCAATCTGAATCTGGTGCCAAAGTAGATCAAGCGGATCCGCCTGCTCAATGGCAGAAAAAATCTCCCTGGTCTCATCAGGGAGATACTTGCTAAAGAATCCATACTTTTCAGCGTTTCGATTTTGATTCGGAGCGCCGCAACCTACAGCATTCTTGTTTCCTGGCTGCCCACCCTTCTTTCTATGCGAACGTTCGCTTTTCTTACCCGAACGCTCGTTATCCCACTTGTGAGTGCACTTCCATCTCCGGACAGTGCCCTCAGGCAGATTCAGTTGACTTGCAATCTCAACCAACTTCTGCCCCTGCAGGTACATTTCTTTTGCCTGCTCTATTCTTTTGTCCGGTGCTCTGGCCATGCATCTCACCACCTTCAAATCGTTTGTTTTGAGTATAAGAAAAGCAGCCCCGAAGGACTGCCTCAGCTTAGATCAAATATTTTAAGGACAACAGCAGATTTGCTATCATGCTTGCACCTACAGACTGCACTACAATCAAGAACGCTAAAAACAGACTTTCCATCATAGGCATCACCTTCTTTTGGTTAATAATCAATTCACAGAATTGGGCTATCACGCTTACTGCAAGCAAAACGATTACATTTCTTACTGAGTCCGAAGCTGCTGCTCCCCTCAAAATACTTAACCTCAATCTTATTTTATTCTTTCAAAATACTTTTGTCAATCCTATACATTGTAAAAACCGCCAGCATGTTCACTGGCGGCTCTAAGGGAGAAATATATCGGAGGCCTATGACCTCTATTGTTATTATAAATGTGTTTTTTGTGTTTTGTGTGCAAATTTCAAATATGAATCAATTTTTCTGCTTACAACACTCCTGTCCATATTCATCTTTCTTCCGACCTTCTCTTGCGTTAATCCCTCAAGGAAATACATCTGAAAAATTCTCCGTGTTCTGCTGTCCCGGATTCCAAAGATCCACTCCTCAATGCCATCCTGTTCAGCTTCAAGCTTCGCAATCTGAGTTTTATACCGTTTACGACGTTTTGCTCCAAGCTCGTAATCATATCCGACAACTGCCTGTGGCATTGGATACCCTTTCCGGTAATCGAAGATCACATCATTTCCGATCAGGCTGTCACCCTCACCCAGATGATCAAGCTTGTACTTCAGCTCCTTGATCTCGTCCCGATTGCTCCGGTACGCTTCCAGGCGCTCCCGTGTCATGCCTTCTGTTTCCATCGGTATCACCTCCTCTCACCCTACTACAAGCTACTCTTCGGTATCTTCCTGGCTAACAATCTCCGCCGCAGTTGGCACAGCATTAATCACATCTCTAAACATCTCGTATATTGGCTTATGCTCAGGATACTCCTGTTCAGCCTCATCAAGTATAGAAATGATAAAATCTGCATCAATTAGTCTCATAATCGCTTACCTCCGTTTCTTCGATACGGCTCTGGCAGAGGCATCCATGCTACAACATCACGAATCGGTAATGAACAACACTCAAAATATGCATCTCCAAACACCCTGATATAATGGGCGATCATCATACCGCCGCTTCTTGTCTGCACCAGATATCCTGTGCAATGATCAATGCTTATGTCATGCAGATCTTCCACATCAGGGATCTGATCACTCACTGGTATCCAGTGCATCTTGGCCTTCTCCAGTTCCTCACACTTCTCGTCATACAGGTCACACATGTCACTGATCTGATCTGGACTAAATCCAGTATTCTCGTACTCCATAAGCTTCCACAGTGCGCCGTAGATCTTTTCCCACATTCCATCCGTGATGATCTGTCCTGCATACAGTGATTTCCATGCAACACCGCTTAAAGCCCAATTACCTTGACTATCAGTTTCTGTTAATCTACTCATCTTTTTCTCCTCCACCAACGTGCCTTACTTCTTGGCCGCTGCTTAATGCTTTCAAGGAATCCCGAATATGTACGGTTCACTCGTTCCTTCTCTGCTTCTACCAGCCTATGTTCTGTATACTCGATCATTTCGCTGATCTGAAGCTGGATCCGCTCCTCTTCGCCCGGATTGTAACCGTGTCGCTGCTGGTACAGCTTCTTACTCTGACGTTTGTTTATGTGATTCTCCTTTCTGAAAATCAACGTATGTATTTGTAATAGCCAGATCTGTTGATGTCTTTTCAAGATAATATTCCTTGATCGCTTCTCTTGCTGCCCATTCTGGAATATCCTGAATCGCAGTCAAGCCACACACTGCTGCAATCTCATCTGGCAATTCATTCTGTGCCTTGCTTATTATTCTGAGCAAATGTCCAACACATCCAAGTAACGATCTCTTATTGCTGATAACTGCCTCCTGTAACTTAGGATCTTCTCTCACTGCCTTATTGACCATGGTTAATATTCCTATCAAGACCACCGACTGACGCAAATCCAGATCAACGCTCTCAAGAAGTAATCTACCGATTGCCAACTCTTTCTGAGTTGTAAGCGTAGGTTCTTCGCCCATCAGATAGCGCTCTGCTGTTCGCACTGTAAGTCCGTTCGCTTCTGCCAGACGGATCACACCTTCCAGATCACCTTTGCCCTTCAGCATTGCTGCCTGCAGGTTTAACTCTTCCAGTGTACACATTTTTTTGTTTTTCATCTCTCTTACCTTCCTTCTCACGATTGTTGATAAATGCGATTAACATATCCTCTGCGAATGAATCCGTATACTTTTTAGATAACTGCTGGCAATCACTAATCAATGCGTTCCAGTATGCATCTGTATTTTCTGGAATCCAGTACTTCTTCGTTAGCGTCCAGAACTCCTGCATGAACTCACTGATCTGAGGGATATCTTTCTTCATCACACTTGCCATATCAATACCCCATATGCTTCTTTCTTACTTCTTCGTAGTTCTCATCTATCACTAAACCCTCAGAGTCAAGTACCGCACATATTGCTGATGCGCATTTGACATTATCTAACTGTGTCCGCACATATGCAGATACGATTCGATCCAGGATACGCTTTGCTTCACGCTCTGGCATGCGATTGATGTCCAATTCACCTTTCACCTGCATAATCTACCTCCTGTATGTGATGCACATCACCCGTTGTAACCATTTTTGAATTTTTGTAACCACTCCGTTACCACATGTTGGGTAACGCTTCAAACCCGCATATTTACTTGATTTTATGAGCATGTTACCAGTGTTACCGGTGATTTTGTGCTTTTTTATTTTTGAAATTTAAAATTACGTGAGTCTTATTATTTTTTTATTTTCTGTATATAAGACACGGTTTTTCCTTGGTTTCAGTGGTAACGTGGTAACACCATGCATTTTTTACAGCAAAATCAAGGGTTTTCGTTGTTACCGTTACCGGTTACACAAACGGTAATGTTTCCTGTTCATTCTGTGGTATCGGCACAAAACCGCCCTCATCGGCCGGCTCCTCTCCCTGCTCGATCAGTATGCAGATGCACCTGGTCAGCTTCCCATTGATGCGTTTCACCTTGGTAACACGACCCTGATCCTGCAAGGATAACTTCTTCTTTTCCAGCCAGGACATGATACTCTTACGCGAAAATCCACCAGCTTCACACAGCTCGTCAAATGCCTGGGTAAAGAAATACACATAGTCTCCATCCAGCACACCCCACTTCTCACAATTCGTCTCATCATCAAAGCGAGCAGGGTTCATCTCCACCTTATCGCAGATAAACCGATATGCCCTGTCATTGTCAGAAAGCTCTGAGCGGTCAACTAAGACGTTCTTCGCATCGGTAATGGAAATATACTGCTTGTCCTTAAAAATGCGCTCTGTGGCGATTCTGTCCGCTGTGAGGATAATCGAGAGAGCCGTTGCCTGCTTCTGCATCTTACTATCATCAATCAGCTGGTTCAGAATTCCCTCCTGAATATCTCGTACCGCCTCTCTGCCCATATCTGTCACGATCTGAACAAATTCTTCACCAGCAAAGCCATAATTGCCCTTGACCGTCTCAGCGGTCTCACGTGGGTCCTGATAGATATAGTCTCCGCACTCAATTTCCAGAATACGATTGATCGCACCGCCCTGGCTCACATAGGTTTGCAGAGCACGTTCGCCACTAGTCAGGATGCAGTTCTGCCACCGATTCTCCCTGTTGACGCCCAGATCGCGGTTTGAGCGGCTTTTACCCTTACCAGAGCATAAATCATACACCATGCCCTCAAAATTTCCTCTGATGCGATCTGAGACCTTGCTGGTGTCATCCATTACAAGCGGCAGATGATTCAACATGTCCGCTCTGGACTCTAGCGCAGTATCTGTAGTCTTAAAGTCTCCGATGTACTTATTCTCGGCCGGATCAGCCCAGACCGATGCAGCCACCATCAGCGTCACCGTCTTGCCACCCTCTGTCTCTCCCCACAGATCTACAATGAATGGCAGCCCTCCAAGCAAAGAAACCAGAACCGATGCAAACGATGCTGCCAGCATCAGCTTAACTTCCATCTTTCCGGATGCACGTAGTTTCTTCACATGTCGAATCCAAAGTTCTCGGCTGCCATACTTTGAGATGCTTTCATACAGATCACGGAAGCGATTGTCGCCATCGAACACAACCTCCGTGTTATAAGGCATAAAACCATCCTTGATCCAACCCAGCTTGCTCGTAGAATACTGCACCTCAATCTCATCATCGTTCATATTTTCCACATCTGATAAATACCGAACCAGATACTTTGCGTTCTCAGATGTCACTGCCACACCTTTCGCGGACAATGAAACAATCTTTGCGGCAGAGGTAATCGTAGTCTTTGCAACAATTACCTCCTCCCAGCGACCAGATCGCTTAAAAGCCAACTTAATCTGTTCGTCACCGGTCTCAATGTTCTTCAGACGCTCAATCGGCAAGATCGGATGGTAACATGCCAGGATATCAGGAGAGAATGGATTTGTGGTCTGCTGGTAGATGCCATCCTGAGTTGCAATCCATGATCGACACTTCATTTTCGGATATGGCGGTCCAAAGTTTGTCCAATTCTCAACGCTCTGTGTTGCCTGTTTACGTGGCTTCTCCTCTGCCACTTTCTTATACGCTTTTAATAGCTGCTTAAACTGTCGACCAACCTTCAGCTCATCAGCTCTCTCCTCCGCTGACAAGATCATCCTTGCTTTCTGGATCTCATCCTCCTGTGAGAAGATCTCAATGAAGATCTCCTCGCTCAAAATCGTCTTTGCTGTATAATTATTAAGTGGTTCCATATCACCACCTCGTTTCCAGACCGTACAGACAGCACTGCTCATAAAGCTGCAGCTGATAATTGTTGTATGCTTCGCACCAGGCATCTGACAACGGTTCAGCCATCTTAAGTGCATCCCTGTACAGATCTATTTTTTTCCCATTTTCCTGTTTTTTTACATCAAGAGCTGCTTGTTCTTTCTGGCGCATCTCACGCTGCTTCTCAAAGTGATACTGCTTCATCCGGCGCGCAAAATTGGATTCCTTGCTCTTATCCGGATAATCACCACCTAACAGCAGGAAGGCATCCTTAAAGGATACGCCCTCCATACGCTCAACAAACTTAAAGATATCTCCTGATGCTCCACAGCCAAAACAGTAAAAGCTGTCCTTATATATCTTGAGAGATGCTGTCTTCTCCTTGTGGAACGGGCAGCAAATGAAACCTGCTCGATTTGGATGCAGTCCATACAGCGCCATAATATCTCCCATTGATCTGCTCTGCTTTATCTCTTCTCGATCCATGCAGTATCCTCCAAAAGCTCCACGATACGACGCCCTGTGCTGCGCTTATCACAGAACAGGAACTCGACACCATATGCAATATGCACCCGATAGATCTCAGCTGCCAGCTGCCGTCCGGTAACGCGGCTGTATGTACTTTTCCATTCAGCCACGTCCTTGATCGACTTAATCTTTCCACCATGCTCACAAAGGATGACCATCTTCACCTTCTGCTCTCGTGATCGTCTGACCTCCCGCCAGAAACGTCCTGAGTCCTTCGTACACAGATTGCTGCAAAGCTCATCCAAATTCTGCTTGCGATCGATCACAAGCTTGTCTTGCCCTTCCAACATATAATCTGCAATATCAAGCTTCTGAATCTGGTACAGAATGCCATGCTGTTGGAAGTACTTCTCAATGTGCTGCCATTTCTTTTCCCGGCTGTCAACGATAATCAATTAAATGGCAGCCCTTCATCATCTACATTATCTGGAATCGGTTTGAAGCCAGATGGTGACTGTGACGCAACTGGACGCTGATAACCGGTATTGTTATCAGACTTACTTCCACAAAAGCTTACGGAGTCCACCAGACAGATCAACCGGGAATTTTTCTTTCCGTCTGCTTCCCACTCCTCCGTTATCATGCGACCTTCTACAATGATCTCCTGTCCCTTATGGAACCACTTGTTCAAGAACTCCGCTGTGTGTCCCCATGCCTTGCAGGGCAGATAACACAGCTTTTCCGATTCCTTATACTTATCCGACCAGGCAACTGAAACCTGTGCCATAGCAACATTGCTCGGCGTATACTTCATTACCGGATCACTTACCAGTCGGCCCTGCAGGATTGTTCTGTTTATCATCCGACTCCTCCTTCATCTTCGCCATTGCCTTTCTCGCACATTCGATGCACAGTGCTCTTCCATACTGCTGCTTTCCAAGCGCTGCAATCTCCTCTGCGCTTTTGCTTCCTGCACCCTGAATTGGCTGTCTACAGTCTGCACAGATATATGTCTTAATTGACGGAGCCTTTGGACGAATCCGAAGCGCCTCAACAACATCACCAAATGCACGAACCTTTGCTGCATAAAGGGTGATATACTTGCCATTCCAATCCTCTATGTAAGGACCATACAACTTTTCAATGGTCTTGCAGTTGGTCACGTTTAAGATCATCGGCTTCTGATCCTTCAGGTACGCAACCGTACACTCTTCCTTCTTTCCGTCCGCTCCCGTTACCATTTCTCTGCGAACCTGGCTGATCTGAACCGTCAGATCTTTACCCGGATCCAACGCATATGCTCCAATATAATCTGGATTGATTAACTTTTTCCAATGTGTCTGTGCCATTATACTTCCTCCCCATACGCAAACAGTCCCGTCTCAATTCGATCCGGACCTTCATATCCATACCAGTTACCACTGACTTTACACTCATGCAGCATTACGATATACTCACGGAACTTGTCATAGCCCTGCTGGATAAACTCCTCACTGCAATCATAGACTCTCACCGCATAAGGTGGCTTCTTTTCCTGCGCCACAAACTTGAATCCATAACGCCGAAATGTATTTGCAAAGACGCCCTCCGTGTACATTCCAGCCTGGAAGTCATATCCATACTTTCTGACAGATCGCTCGAAATCCATTCCGGCACAGCTGTCTGTTGTCTTATAATCCACCAGATACAGCTGCCCTTCGTACTCTGTCATGCAGTCTGGGCGGCACTTGCACCGCTCCCCTGTATCTGGATCTGTCCAGAAAAAACTCTGCTCATGCTCTCCTGTCAGCAGCTTCTTTGCCAGTTGGTGTTTGTTGATTACCTCTGCCATCTCGCACATAACCTCATAGTCATCCTGGCTTACAATATCCTTGCCCTCATTCTCTGCCATAAATGCTGCATACTGCTCTTGGCCTGCCTTTGTTCTTCTATTCACGGTCGGGCATACCGCAAATTCACTTTCAAAGTCCCCCGGCTCCAGAATCATCTTGTGAAGTGCTCTGCCAAACAACAGAGCTGGTGTGTCCTCCTTTGGATGAGTCATCTGGTACTGAAAATGCAACGGGCTCTTGCGCATCTCAAACAGATCCGAACGGCTAATGCCAGGATCTTGTCTATATTCTTTATTTGTCATCTTCCTGCTCCTCTCTGATCTGTGCTTCTGCTCGCACAGTTTCCTGTTCTTTCTTTTCGATCTGACAATCACAGGTTTCTCCCGGATCCAGATTTGCACCGCAATACTGGCATGTTCTGTAGTAACTCATATCATCACTTCTTTCTAAAGGCTTGCATTTTACCTCAAACTGAGGTATACTGCAAATGATTAGTTTATTTGTGCCGCTGACTGGGTCTGCCAACCCACAGCGGCTTTTTCAATGTGCGGCTGACTCCAGCGCCACGGCTTACAATATGTAACTCCTCATCGGTCTCTGATAATACCAACCAGTTCTGCCAGATCAGTCCGGCAGCCATGATAACTGCCTTCTGATCACGTGTCGGCTTTGTCGCTTTGCTCTTTCCCATTATGCTTCTCCTTCCGTTGTTAAATCAGCGCGATGATCCATCCGAGCATAATGCAGGCCACCGACCATGCGATCATATTTATCGTGTTCACGATAGGCTGCGTCTCCTCTGCCGCTCTGCGCTCCTCCTCGTCCATTAGACGGCGCAGACGCTTGGCATTGCGCTCCGGATTGCTGACAAAGCTTGGCACCTGCGGCCCACGACTCTGGTCTACTTCCTCCTTGACGAATTCGCCATTTACCTTTATAATTTGAAACATAGTATTTTTCCTTTCTCCCCAGTAGTCATTTAGCCCGATAGGGCATTGACACACTACCAAGGTATCTTTTCTTTATCTTCTTGCCGTACATTTAGTACGGCAAATATCATCATCAATTCACTTCTGCGGAATCGACCAGGATCATGCCACTTCTCATTAAATGTAGCGAGTGGCATATCAATTGTTTTTGCAAGCTGCTTCTGTGTCATGTCGCGATTCAGCAAATACATCTTAATCGTAAGCTTGAGCTGCTTATTGGCTTTTTCTTCATCTGTCATTTTGCGTCTCACAGAATTTTCACCTCCTCTCGAAATAGCATTACGATTTTATCATTTCGCATTTGTCTCATTTATGCGACAAACTGACTAAAAAAAATAGCATTTACTTCATCATGTGAAAGTCTCAACTCTTTTGCTATACGATCCGCTTCTTTAATGGTTATTGATTGTCCATCAGCATTGATTTTGCGATATAATGTTGCCTTATCAATACCTATTAGAGCTGCTAATTCTGCAATATTCAAGCCGCATTCTACAATTTTACCCTTTAACTTATTTATATTTACCATTTCGTTTACCTCCTTGTCTCATATTTGCGACTATCATAACGATACCATCCCTTCTTCGTTTTGTCAACCCTATTTTCTCATCTTTGAGATTTTTTTTGAATTTCTTTTATTTTATGTTGCAAATTTGCGATTTGTATGCTATGATGCATATCAAGAAGGAGGTTTATATGAATATTGGAGACAGAATCAAACAACGCAGACTGGAACTGAAACTCACCGTCGATGAACTTGCAGAAAAAATAGGTAAATCAAGAGCAACTATATATCGATATGAAAATGGTGATATTGAAAATATGCCCACTACAATTTTAGAGCCACTTGCCAAGGCTCTTGATACTACTCCTGCAGATCTTATGGGCTGGACACAGTATGATCAGTATTTCTCTGGCAAAGATGCTTCTGATGAAATATATTTAAAGCTTGCTCAAAACTGTGACAGACATCATGGAAAACAACAAGAATTAACAAAACTATATGGGCAATTATCAGTTCCTAATCAAAGTAAAGTTATCACTTATGCGAAAAGTCTTCTTTCCACTCAACAAATGGAAGAAGAACTACTTGCTACACATAACCGTACTGATCTTAACTGCACAACAGAAGATGTCCAACATGATTTAGATATTATGAAGGACACCAATAACTGGAATTAACAAAAGGGTGATTTTATTTGACTTATGATGAAATTTTGGCACAATTTGCTGACAAAGACCTTGATATCCGTGAGCAATCACTTACTGTACATGATGGTTTAATCTATGGACACAGAATAGCGATTCGAAAAGATCTTCCAACGCAAAAGGCAAAGTCTTGTGTTTTAGCCGAAGAACTTGGACACTACTATACCACTGTTGGAAATATTCTTGATCAAAGTTGTATTTCTAACCGAAAACAGGAATTACATGCGCGTATGTGGGGGTATGACCACCTGATCGGTCTGACTGGACTTGTCTCTGCTGCAAAATCTGGTTGCTGCAATATTTATGAAATTGCTGAATATTTAGATGTTACTGAGGAATATCTCTTAGAAGCAATTAATGCATACAGAAATAAGTATGGTGTTGGAAAAGCAATTGATAATTATTGGATCACATTTGAACCTAATTTACAGATTTATGAAATGTTTATTATTAATAACAGCTAAGGAGGATTCACATATGCAAGAACTTGAAGATAGATTACTTAATAAATCTCAAGAAGCCTTTATACTGGCTATTGAATTATATAATAAACCTACAATCAAATATCGAGTTGAAGGTTTTAGTTTATTTATTTGTAATGCCTGGGAATTAATGTTAAAAGCTCACCTTTTGAAGACTCGCGGTCCTCAAAGTATTTATTATGCAGATAATAAAAGACGAACTATTTCATTGGAAAATGCAATAAAAGAAGTTTTCACTAACAATAAAGATCCTCTACGCTTGAATCTAGAAAAAATAATTGAGCTCAGAAACACTAGTACTCATTTTATTACAGAAGAATACGAGATGGTTTATGTGCCGTTATTTCAGTCCTGTATACTTAATTTCAATGAGAAAATGATGGCATTTCATAATATTGATATGACATCCATCATTCCTCAAAATTTTTTAACACTTTCTGTGAGTATGAAAGCATTGAATGAATCTGAAATTATTGCAAAATATCCAGAAGAAATCGCTACAAAACTTCTAAATACAAGCAAACAAATTTCTGATACTATTGAAACAAATAATGCAAAATTTGCTATTAGGATAGATCATTATCATTATATAACAAAGAATAGAGATGCTGCCACATCAATCGTTGGAATTGATAATTCTTCTGATGCAAAAGTAAAAATCATCAAAGAATTAAAAGATCCCAACACTACACATAAGTATAGCTCTACTAATTGTATTGATCAAATTCGCGAACGCCTAAAACGTAACGGCATTATACTTCGATATATGGGGGAAGAAAAAGATTTTAATTCCTATCATTTTAATCTTTTTTGCAAATACTATGGTATAAAAACAAACCCAAAGCTATGCTATCAGTATCAACTATCGCATACATATGGCTATAGTATACAGACAATCGACTTTATAGTTGATGAAATAAAAAAGGATCCCGACAAGATTATTGAAAATTTACGAAATTTACTTGCAAAAAAATAAGTTAACCCCAGGGGCAAAGGAATTCTCAGCTTTACAGCCTACTCCCATTCGGGAACCCAGCCTTATCCTTCACAAGTTAACTTATTTACAGTATAAATATATTTAAATATTTTGTCAAGTATTCAAAAAATATTTTTTTGATAAGCAAGACGCTCCTGAACGGTTAAACAAGGCTTTTTACAATAAAATTGAACTTTTTTCAAATCCTTCAGGAAACTCTAATTCAAAAAGTACAAATCAACTAAAAAATGCCCCGGCGCTACCAACACCGAGGCAAATCTACACGGATAATGATATCCATGTCAACAGCGAGACTATTATATCATCATCCGTAGCAGGTGTCAATTGAACACCTGTTTTTCTTATACTTTTTAAGGAGGATGATACACCATGGCAACGGCAAAAAAACTGCCATCCGGAGCTTATAGAGTTCGGATATTTGACCACTATGAAACAAATACTGATGGTGAAAGGAAAGCAATCTACCAATCTTTCACCGCCCCAACAAAGCGCGAAGCAGAACGAGCAGCTGCGATCTGGGCAGCAAATAAGACCACTCAGCGCCCAGAAAACATCACAGTAAAGGTTGCAATTGACAAGTACATCACTGCAAAAGAAACCGTTCTGTCCCCGAGCACTATTGATGGATACCGGAAGATGCAGCGCAATGACTACAAAGATATTGAGACTTACAATCTCAGGCAGCTAGATTCCACTATCATGCAAGTATGGATTAGCAATCTTTCTTCCAGAAAGGCACCAAAAAGTGTGCGCAATATCTACGCATTACTCACAGCAACACTGGATATGTTTGCTCCAGATCTGAATATAAAGGTCTCTCTTCCAGCGCCGATCAAACCTGATCTGTACTGCCCGGATGATGCAGATGTGAAAAAGCTGCTTGCTCACATTACAGGAAAGGAACTTGAAATCGCCGTCCTATTGGCAGCCTTCGGTCCGATGCGCCGAGGTGAGATCTGTGCACTTGAGTCATCTGACATCAACGGGAATATTGTAACGGTCTGCAAAGATATGGTTCAAGGTCCTGATCGCAACTGGGTGATTAAACAGCCAAAAACCTATTCAAGTTATCGCCAAATCGAATACCCTGATTTTGTAATTGACAAGATCAAAGGAATTGATGGGCGAATTATCCAAGCAACGCCATCACAGATCTCTGATCGCTTTGCAAGAGCAATTCGCTTTTCTGGTTCGCCCCACTTTCGCTTTCACGATCTGCGACACCCGTATGTCAAGCACACGACAAAAATTTTTAGCTTGCGCTTGATGGATT